>JACCDS012514082.1_pt1 | contig 14409 bp, 10 predicted proteins | sample 7446441 | NCBI WGS metagenome assembly JACCDS01 (sample SAMN15323445, study PRJNA562643) | freshwater metagenome | isolation source: river surface water | place: USA:Blue River Watershed | collected 2017-08-17 | reverse complement strand
TATATTTTAAAATATATACAGAGCATGCAAAAAGAAGGTATTTCCATTTTTGCAATCACCCCTCAAAATGAACCGTTAAATCCAGATAATAATCCAAGTTTGTATTTTCCTTCGAATCAACAAAATGAATTCATCAAACTACATTTAGGTCCTCTATTTGCAAAAAATCAAATCAAAACTAAAATATTAGTGTATGACCACAATTGTGATCATCCTGAGTATGCCATTGATATTTTAAATGATCCAATTACACGAAAATATGTTGCTGGATCAGCCTTTCATTTGTACGGAGGTGAAATTCAAGCGCTTTCAACAGTGAGAAAAGCTCATCCTGATAAAGATGTTTATTTCACGGAGCAATGGACGGGTATCAAAGGGAATTTTGAAGGAGATTTCATGTGGCATATGAAAAATGTCGTCATAGGAGCATTGAACAATGATGCAAAAACGGTTTTAGAATGGAATTTAGCGAATGATTCCAACTTCGGACCTCACACCCCAGGTGGTTGCACCGAATGTTTGGGCGCATTAACTGTATCAGATAAAATACAGAAAAACGTAGCTTATTACATCATCGCTCAAATTTCAAAATTTGTACCTGCAGGTTCTCAAAGAATTGGTTTGATACTACCCAAAGGACTGAATGGAGTGGCTTTTCAGCGAAAAGATCAAAAAAAGGTACTTTTATTGCTTAATGAAGAAGATTCAGAAAAAAAGTACCAAATAAAAAACAATATGCAATTCTCTGAAATAAAAATACCAGCAAAATCAGCGATAACCTATTTAATCCATTGAAAATGAACAACTTCAATATTAATCGTCGAAATTTTTTAAAAGGAGCAACCTCCATTTTGGCATTAAATCAATTTGGTGCCTATGGCCTAGATTTGATACACCCTAACAAACCCCTTAGAGTTGCATTAATTGGGACAGGTTGGTATGGGAAAAGCGATTTATTTAGGCTCATGCAAGTGGCACCCGTAGATGTAATTGCCATTTGTGATGTAGATAAAAATCAATTAAATGAAGCTGCAAAGCTTATTTCTGAACGCACAAAATCAAATAAAGTCCCTCGACTTTACGGAAATTACCAAAAATTACTAGCTGAAAACGAATTAGATATTGTTTTGATTGGCAGTCCAGATCATTGGCATCCGCTTCAAATGATCGATTCTGTCAAAGCAGGGGCAAATGTCTATGTTCAAAAGCCTATTTCAGTAGATGTTTTGGAAGGAGAGGCCATGGTGGCTGCTGCTAGAAAATATGGCAAAACAGTACAAGTAGGAACACAACGAAGGAGCACCCCACATTTGGTAGAAGCAAAAAAGAATATCATTGATAAAGGACTTTTAGGTAAAGTGGCGCACGTGGAAATGTATTGTTATTACCACATGAAAAACAACAGCAATCCACCTTTACAAGCAGTTCCAGATTATTTCGACTATGAAATGTGGACCGGTCCTGCACCGATGCGCCCATTTGATGGAATGCCACATACTTCTTGGTGGAGAGCTTTTATGGAATATGGAAATGGAATCATGGGTGATATGTGCGTACACATGTTTGATCAGGCACGTTGGATGTTGGGACTAGGGTGGCCTAAGAAAATTAGTTCAGAAGGAGGTATTTATGTTCAAAAAGGAGGAAAATCGAATATCGCTGACACCCAAACTGCTGTATTTGAATACGATGGCTTAAATTGTGTTTGGCAACATCGCACTTGGGGGAGTTCAGTCGATAAAGATTATCCATGGGGATTAACCATTTATGGTGAATTAGGAACATTAAAAATGAGTCCAATGAGTTACGATTTTATACCTCAAGGCAAAGGGGAAAAAATCCACCAGGATTGCGTGTATGAAAGAGAAAAGTACCCCGAAGATGTTACAGAAAAAAGAATTGAAATCCATGCTGCGCCAGCAACTAGGGCACATTTCTTAGATTTCCTAGCAGCCATCGATCAAAAATCGAAGCCAATTGCAGATATTTCAGAAGCCCATATTTCAACGGCCAGTTGTATCTTAGCCAATTTATCTATGAAACTAGGCAGGCCACTTTCGTATGATCCTGTATTAAAAATAATTCCAAACGATCCAGAAGCTACTCAATTACTCGCTAGAGAATACAGAGGTCCATGGAACAGAAAAATGTTACTCTAAACAAATAACAATGAAAAAATCCTTATTAATTCTTGGGTGCATTATTGCACAATTTTCAGCTTTGGCTGATGTTCAATTACCTGCGATCATTGGTGACCACATGGTTTTGCAACAAAAAAGTAAAGTGAAACTTTGGGGCTGGACAACCTCTCCAAGTGAAACTGTGAAGGTAAAAGTTTCATGGGATACCACTAATTACAAGGCAGTTGCTAAATATGGCCATTGGAGTTTGGAAGTCAAAACCCCATCAGCTTCTGAAAATCAAAGTATTAGTATTTCTGGTGCTAAAAATACCATTCAAATTTCAGATGTTATGATAGGAGAAGTTTGGTTATTTTCTGGCCAAAGCAACATGGAATGGGGTGGCGATCAAAATTTACAAGAAACGTTAGATGAAATGCCAAAGGCTACCAATAAAAGCATTCGATTCTTTTATATTCCAAAAGCTACTGCTGATTATCCTCAAGAAGATGTTCGTGCAAAATGGGTTGTTTGTAATCCAGAAGCTATGAAATCATTTTCTGCCATCGGTTATTTCTTTGGAAAAAAATTAAATGAAAAATTAGGTGTACCCATGGGATTGATCAATTCCAACTGGGGAGGTACCCCTGCTGAGGTTTGGGTCCCACAAGATAAAGTGCTAAACAATTCAACATTAGTAGAAGCAGCTAAGAAATTACAAACCTTTGAATGGTGGTCTAGTCGGGCTGGCGACAATTACAATGCCATGATTGCACCCATTTTGAATTATGAAATAGCAGGTGCTTTGTGGTACCAAGGGGAAAGTAATGTAGGGCAATATTCTACCTACACAGAATTAATGAATGAATTGATCCTTTCTTGGAGAGCAGGATTCAAGAAAAATATTCCTTTCTATTTTGCTCAAATTGCCCCTTATGATAAATATCCAAGTAATTTAGGTGCCAAATTACGTGAAGCTCAAACCCGAAATTTAGCCCTTGAAAATACGGCAATGGTCGTTTTAACCGACTTAGTTCCTGATGTGAGCAATATACATCCAACTCAAAAGATTGAAGTGGCCAATCGTTTTGCTAATCTAGCTTTGGTTAAAACCTACGGCCAAGATGCAGGACCTATTTTTTATCCAAAATATGATCGTCATAAAATTGAAAAAAATAAAATTAGAATTTATTTCAAAGAATTAGGTGCTAAGCTGATAACTAAAGATGGAGCTGAACCTAGTCATTTAATGATAGCAGGTGAAGATCAAAAATTCTATCCCGCCAAAGGAAAAATAGATGGTAATACCCTAGTAGTTTCTTCGGAAGAAGTGCCTAATCCGGTGGCCGTAAGGTATGCCTTTAATAATACAGATATTCCCAATCTTTTTACAAAAGAAGGTCTTCCAGTCAATTTATTTAGAACAGATAACTGGGAGAACTAAATGAAGATTACAATGAAAAAAAAGCTTTTAATTCCACTTTTTTGTATTCCATTATTTGCCTCTTTTGCTCAACAAAAGAGCAGTGCTCAATTGTATGAAGACTTGAAATCAATTCAAGTGTTGGGTACTGTTTTACATGTCGCTGCACATCCTGATGATGAAAGTACCAATGTGTTAACCTGGTTCGCCAGAGATCAACATTGGGAAACCAATTATTTCTCATGTACAAGAGGAGATGGAGGGCAAAATCTAATAGGCGATGAGCAGGGAATCGCCTTGGGATTAATCAGAACCCAGGAATTATTAGCAGCAAGAAGATTAGATGGTGCTCATCAATTTTTCTCACAAGCCATCGATTTCGGTTTTTCTAAATCGACCGATGAAGCATTAAAGATCTGGAATAAAGAATTAATCCTTTCCAATTTAGTTTATGTCATTCGTAAAACGAGGCCCGATATAATGTTCACTCGATTTCCACCGGATTCCCGAGCTGGTCATGGACAACATTCCGCCTCCACGGTTTTGGCAATTGAAGCATTCAAAGCCGCAGCGGACCCTAATCGATTTCCAGAACAACTGAAAAATGGTGTCACTGTTTGGCAAGCCAAACGATTATTATGGAATACCTTCCGTTTTCCGGGTTCTGCCAATTCAACTATTTCAGAAGATCAATTCAAATTTGAAATTGGTAATTTTGTGCCAGCTTTAGGACAAAGTACTGGCGAATTAGCGGCTTTGAGCAGAAGCCAACATAAAAGTCAAGGGTTTGGATTTGCCATTGAGAGAGGTAAAACAACAGAATATTTTGTCACCCTTGCCGGTGAAAATCCCAAAAGCAGTATTCATGAGGGAGTCAATACCTCTTGGTCTCGTGTGGAAAATGGACAAAGCATTCAAGAGGATTTAGATAATATTATTCAACGCTACAAAATGGATCAACCCTATTTGAGCGTGGAAGCTATGATTCAATTAAAAAAGAAAATTGAAAGGATTTCCGATACTTTTTGGAAAAAGAAAAAGTTAGATGAAATCAATGATTGGATCATTCAAGCTTCTGCTATCCACTTTAGTTCTACAACTGATAAAGGAATAATTGCCAAATCAGATACGCTTAAAATCAAACATGAATTCATTGTTAGAACTCCAATAAACGTAGAAAATGTAACGATTAAAACACTCTATGCCGATACCACCTTCGGAAAAAAGTTAGATAGTTACAAAAAAATAATTTGGTCAAAAAATATCGTAGTGGGAAATACGATTAGCCAAGCGTATTGGCTAGAGAAAAACCGACAAAAAGGATACTTTGCCAATGAAAATCCAGAAAAAATAGGTCAAGCAGATGTAGATCCGGCCTTACTAAGTAGAGTAAGTTTCCGAATTTCAGGTGAAGAATTTCACATTGAAAAATCTGTTCAGGAATTGATTATTGACCCAGTAAAAGGAGAATTAAACCAACCCATTGCGATTACCCCAAAGACAACTTTTAGCATTGTTCCCAATATTTTATTGTTTCCTTTAGGCTCAAAAGTTAAAAAATCATCCCAAATAGTCGTTACTGCTTTAAGCAATTTAGCCCCTGGAAAAATTCGTGTTTTAAGTAATGAAAATAGAGAATTAAGTATTTTTGAAATAGAAAATACAATTAAAAAGGGTGAAAAAATCAACATCCCTATTTCATTTTCTGAGTCGGAATTGTCTTCTACAGGAAAAACTAGCTTGCATTTTCAATTGAAATTTGAAACAAAAAAAGGGCAGTGGATCGATTCTTTAGAGTTACAAAAAATTGCATACGATCATATTCCAACCCAGCGATATTACAACAAGGTAAGTTTGGAACTAATGCACATTGATTTCAAGAAAAAAGGAAAATTGATTGGCTACATTAAGGGCGCAGGTGATCGTGTACCTGAGGCACTTTCACAAATGGGTTTTGATGTAAAAATGTTAAGCGAGTCGGATTTGAAATTTGAAAATTTGAAAAAATATGATGCGATTGTGGCAGGAATCAGAGCCTACAATACCTTGGATTACCTTTCGAATGCTTACCAAGATTTAATGAAGTACATAGAAAATGGAGGCAATTACGTAGTTCAATACAATACAGCTAGTTTTTTAGGACCAATGAATGCCGAAATGGCACCCTATCCTTTAAAAGTAGGTAGAACAAGGATTACAGACGAAACAGCTGAACCTAATTTTTTAATCCCTCAACATGCCGTTTTTCATCAACCCAACAACATTCAATTGAATGATTTCAGCGAATGGGTTCAGGAAAGAAGTATTTATAACGGTGTATCGGATGACTTGAGGGTAGAATTTCCACTTGGATTTACGGATCCTAAAGAAACCTTAGACAAAGGAAATATTGCAGTGATTAATTATGGAAAAGGTCGATTCATTTACACGGGATTAGTATTTTTCAGAGAATTACCCGCTGCCATTCCTGGGGCTTGGCGACTGTTCTCTAATTTGATTTCAAATCCAAATAGCAAATAAATTCATGAAAAAAAGTACCGTATTGTTAAGTGTATTAATGTTTATTTCGATTTTTGGCATTGCACAAAATAGTCAAATTCCAAACATTCATGCGAATCAAATTACGATTGCAAGGGATTCATATGGTGTACCGCATATTTTTGCCCCCACAGACCCTGAAGTGGCTTATGGATTAGCCTGGGCGCATTCGGAAGATGATTTCAAAACAATACAAACCTTAATATTGACCGGTAAAGGGAAATTAGGTACCTATTTAGGTAAAAAAGGAGCTCCCATTGATTTTGTTTTTGGGTTATTGAATACCCGAAAAATAGTGGATGAGCAAATCAAAGCCATGGATCCAAAATTTTTACAACTACTACAAGGTTATCTCAATGGTTTGGAAGCCTATGCCAAAGCTCATCCCAAAGAAGTATTAAACAAACATGTATTTCCGATTCAAATAGAGGATTATATTGCTACTACCATGTTTTCAGTTGCCGTATTTTGTGGAGTTGACAGAACTTTGCCCAAAATATTAAATGGAAGTATTCCTGAATTAGAAAATTTAAAAGGAGAAGGAAGCAATGCTTTTGCGATTAACGCTTCAAAATCTGCAAGTGGAGAACCCATGTTAGTTATTAATGCACACCAACCCATTGAAGGAGCTACGGCCTTTTATGAGGCTCATTTGCAATCGGAGGAAGGTTGGAATATTTTAGGCGGCCTCTTTCCAGGTGGACCTTTAATTTTTCATGGTACAACACCTAATTTAGCTTGGGCACATACGGTAAATATGCAAGACAAAATAGATGTTTATCAATTAGAAACAGACAAAAATCATCCAAATCAATATAAAGTAGATGGCGAATGGTATAATCTTGAGAAAAGAAAAATCAAACTCCGAATCAAAGGAATTCCTTTCCCTATTTCTAAAATGGCCTATGTCTCCATGTATGGTCCGACCGTTAAAAGTCCGAATGGAACTTTCTTCTCTTTGCGTTTGCCTTCCTTAATGGATGCTGGGGCTTTGCAGCAATGGTATGCAATGAACCGATCGACTAATCTGAAAGAATTCAAAACGGCTTTGGAACAAAATCATTTGGCCATGTTTAACATCATGTACGCAGATAAAGAGGATAATATTTTTTATGTTTCCAATGGCAAAATGCCTTATCGCAATCCGGACCCTAAATTTCAATGGAGCAGTACTTTGCCAGGAAACACCAAAGCGACTTTATGGACCAAGTTTAAGCCCTTTAGTGAATTACCACAAATGTTAAATCCTAAAGCTGGATATTTATTCAACACCAATCATTCTCCATTTATGGCCACTGCTGAAAATGAAAATTTAAATCCAGCAAATTTCGACAAAAACGATGGTTATGAAACCTATCACAATAACCGAAGCCGTAGAGCCAAAGATTTGATAGACCAATTTGAAAAAATAGGATGGGAGGACTTAAAACGAATTAAATTTGATCAACAGTTACCAACTAAAATTTTATATCCTTATGGTATTAGTGCAGATTCGCTTTTTTTAGTGAATGAAAAAGATTACCCACAATTAAGTTCTATCATAAGGGAATTGAAAAATTGGGATCACATTGCCTCCGCAAATAGTAAAGGCGCATTGTTATATAATTTAGCTTATTATTACATCCCAAAAACATTTGGTAATGAAAAAGGAAGTCATTTGACCATTCCACAGGCAGTTCAAACCTATCAATATATTTACGATTTTTTAATGAAAAATTACCAACGAACCGATCTCCCATTAGGTGATTTTCAACGTTTGGTAAGAGGCAATGAAAAGTGGCCACAAGGTGGAATGCCTGACGTTCTTGCCGCCGTAATGTCGGATCAAATGGATGAAAAACACCGTAAAATGGTTTCAGGTGATGCCTATATCGGATTTGTTCGTTTCCCCAAAGGGGGAGGTTTACCAATCATTGAAACCGTAAATACCTTTGGTGCTAGTTCCAATCCAACATCTAGTCATTTTGCAGATCAAAGAGCCTTGTATCAAGCTCAAAAAACCAAGAGAATGACATTAGATAAAGCAGAGGTTTTAAAAACAGCAGAGAAAGTGTATCACCCGGAGTAAGGTTTTACCTATTACCTATATTTATAAAATCCCTCACCCGATTTCTCACCTAATTTACCCGCATCAATATACGTTTTTAACAAGGTTGCGAATGCTTGCGAGGCAGGATCGGGTAGATTATGAGTTACATGCCAAGCGGTATCCAATCCAATGCTATCTAAAATACCAAAAGGCCCCATTGGAACATGAAAATTCACCATCCATGATTTATCAATATCTTCTACAGTTGCAACTCCTTTGGTCAATAATTTTCCAGCCGCTCCAATGCAGGCCAACAACATCGCATTAAAAATATAGCCGTGATTTTCTTTTTGAACATAAACTGGCACTTGATTAATCGACTTTCCAAATTCCTCTAATATGGAAATCAAAGCCGGATCCGTCCACGGATGTGGCATGATGTCCACAATTCGACTATAAAACACATCATGAAAATGCAAAGCACAAAATTGATTGGGTCTGCCACTAATTTCTGCAAATTGAGAGGGCAACATGTAGGAGGAGTTGGTAGTAAAAATGGTTTTAGAAGGCGCTAATTGACCCAATTTTGTCCAAACTTCTTTTTTCACTCCTTCATCTTCTAACACACTTTCACTGATTAAATCAGCATCCAAAACAGCTTCTTCTGGATCTAAAGTAAACAAGATTCGATTGAACACTTCTTGGGATAATTCTGTAGTAATCAGTTGACTTTTTACTAATTGACTTACAATTTTTGACATCATTTTCTTTGACAATTCAAATGCCTTCTCATTGATATCATAAATTCTAACATTGTATCCTGAAATGGCACATTGTAAAGCTATTCTTGAACCTAACGTTCCTGCTCCCCAAATACATACATTCTTAATTTCCATCTTAAATCTTATTGGTTTGAATACTTTTTTGAGACATACGTCCAAAAGCTCTTACTACCTTAATTAACTCCCCAAAACGAGGATCATTGGCATACCCTTGGGAAAATCGTTGATAGATTTGTTGTGCTATGGTCGCTACTTTAAATAAGCCAAAAATATAATAAAAAAGCATGCGACTCATATCTCTAGAAGTATGTTCAGCATAATAATTAATGACATCTTGTCGGCTAAAATTACCCTTTACATGACTTAAATTAAACATTTTTAATTCCATTGCATCATCCGCCTCCGCCCAATAAGCCAACAATGTTCCTAAATCCATTAAAGGATCTCCAATGGTAGCCATTTCCCAATCTAAAACGGCAAGAATTTGTGGATTATCCCAACTATGAAGCACTAAATTGTCAAATTTGAAATCATTGTGAATGAATGAAGATGAATTGTCTTGGTGAGGTAAATGTTTCATTAACCAGTTCGCAGCATCTTCCAAAAGGGGAATTTCTTCCGTTTTAGCTTTTTCATAACGACTAATCCAACCCTCCACTTGACGTTTTACATATCCTTCTGGTTTACCTAAATGAATTAAACCAGATTCGATTAACTCAAGTTGATGCAGCTCAATCAAACTATTCAGAGTGTTGATGGATAATTGCTTAAAAAAGGCAGGGGATAAGTCTACGCCTTTAGGCATTTTGTTTCGTAAAATTTCTCCTTCTACTTTCTCCATCAAAAAAAAAGGTGCTCCAATAATGCTAGGATCATCGCATGCTAAAATGGGTTTGGGTGTTTTTGAATAAGCCGCTTTTTCTAAAGATTGAAGAACATTGAATTCACGCAACATATCATGCGCCTTGCTTATTTTCATACCCAATGGCGGTCTTCTCAAAACAACTTCTTTTCCACTAAGATGAATAAGGTAAGTCAAATTCGAAAATCCGCCCTTGAATTGTTCCACTCTGATTTCTTGCGAAATAGAAAAACCGTTGGCGGCAAGAAAGGATTGTAATTGAATGATTTCTTGACTACTTAAACTCATTTTGACAGATAATTTTTTAAAATATTTTTTGCTAAAACAGTTTTATGTACTTCATCTGGCCCATCATAAATACGGGCTCCTCGTTCATGGCGGTACCAAAACGACAAAAGGGTATCATCCGTGATCCCTAATGCACCATGCACTTGAATGGCTCGGTCGATGACTTTCATTAAAACATCTGAGACAAAAAATTTAATGGTTGAGATATCCACTTTGGCTGCTTTTGCACCATATAATTCAATTTGTTTAGCTGTATTTAATACCATGAGTCGAGCTGCCTTTATTTCAGCATAGCTTTCAGCTATCCAATGTTGAATTGTTTGTTGTTTGGCCAAAGGTTGATTAATATCCAAATCTCTTGAAACAGCCCTTTGACACATCATTTGCAAAACACGTTCACAAATACCAATCCATCTCATGCAATGATGAATTCTTCCAGGCCCTAAACGCTCTTGTGCAAGCGCAAAACCTTGACCTAATGCACCAATTAAATTCGTTTGAGGCACTCGACAATTAATAAATTCCACTTCCCCATGTGATAAATAATCTTCCCCCACATCACCCATAATTGGGATATTTCGAATCAATCGAAAGCCTGGTGTATCCAAAGGCACTACTATCATACTTGCTTTTTCGTATTTATTTTCAGCCTCTGGATTTGTCACAGCCATGACTATCGCAAAACTAGCACCATCAGCTGATGAGGTGAACCATTTATGGCCGTTGAGGATGAAATCATTTCCATCACGTACAGCAGTGGTAGAAAGATGCACAGGGTTACTTCCTGCATGTGCTGGCTCAGTCATGGCAAAGCAACTTCGAATGTCGCCTTGTTGCAAAGGTTTTAGGTATTTTTCTTTCAATTCATTGCTTGCAAATTTATGCATCAATTCCATGTTACCGATGTCTGGAGCTTGACAATTAAAGACATAATGCCCTAACGGACTATTACCCAAAACCTCAGATATTTTGGCGAATTCAACTAAATTTAAACCTAAACCTCCTTCTTCCTTAGATAAATGAGGAGCAAACAGGCAATGCTCTTTGGCCAAATTTCGCAATTCATTCAAACGAGGTAAATGAGCCTTGAATGAGCCATATATAGCATCCTGCTCAATTGGATACACATTTTCCTTAATAAATGCAGCATATTTTGCTACTAGATCTTTCATAAACGTTGATTAAATCGTTAAACCACCGTCAGCCGTAATAACAGAACCAGTGGTGTATTTTGCCATTGGAGATGCGAAATACAAAGCTGCAGATGCTATTTCTTCCGGTTCACCCATGCGCTTGATGGATAAATTTTTAAGTACACTTTTCAAAATAGGTTCATTAGACCAAAGAGCCTCTGAAAATTTGGTTTTAATTAAGCCTGGGCAAATGGCATTGACGCGAATTAGATCCACACCCCATTCTTTGGCACAAGCTTTAGTCAAAGATATTAACGCCGCTTTACTGACACTATAAATACCTAAACCACTTTCGGGAGATATGCCACCTACAGAACTAATATTGATGATGGAAGGATTGCTAGATAATTTCAAATAAGGGTAACATAGTCGCATTAACTGAAAAGGTGCTTTTACATTGACTTGCATGATTTTATCAAAAGCATCTAAACTTGTCTCCTGAATAGGTCCAAAAACAGGGTTGGTTGCGGCATTATTGACTAAAATATCTATTTGTCCATATTTTTCAATCGTTTGTTGTACCAACAATTCCAGTGCGTCCATTTTTGCAACATGGCAAGCGATCCCCCAAACTTCTAATCCCTTCTTACGCATGGCAGAAGAAACTTCATCTAAAACCCCTTGATCTCTACTGCTGATGATCACTTTAGCACCGGCTTCTGCAAAAGCTTGAGCAATACTTAATCCGATACCTTTACTTGCCCCAGTGATAAGGGCCACTTGACCTTCTAAAAATTTTACGTTCATTTGTCTAAATTTTAAACAATTTAAAGATTAAATATGGTAATATTGTCAAATAAATAATTAAATTTTTAAGGATGAAGCAGGTAGTATTTTATGAATATGGGAAACCAGAAGAGGTATTAAAATGGGAGGATTGTCCAAAGCCAATGCCTGCAAAAGGAGAGGCCTTGATTCGAATAAAAGCAAGAAATATCAATCCCTCAGATCTCATGTTCGTTCAAGGATTATATGGAATACAAGCTCAAATGCCTAGTTCTGCAGGCTTTGAAGCAATGGGAGAAATTGAAGAAGTAGAAGAGGGCGCAATGTACGCTAAAGGACAAAGAGTGATGTTTACTGCCCCCGGAACATGGAAGGATTACATTTGTCTACCCATTCATCAATTGATACCTGTACCAGATAGCATGAGTGATGACATTGCTTGCCAAGCGTTTGTAAATCCAATGACCGCCATGGGCATGTTAGAAAGCAGTGGATTGCAAGCAGGTCAATATTTACTCATTACTGCCGCGGGTTCTGCGTGGGGCAAAATGGTCATACAAATGGCTAACCAAAAAGGTATTAAGGTAATTGGAACGATTCGGAATGAGGAGCAAAAGAAATCTTTAATGGAATTAGGTGCCCAATTAATCATCAATACGGATACTGAAAATCTATTTCAACAAATTAAAAGCTTAGGGATCAAGGGAGTTGATGCAATCTTTGATGCAGTTGGTGGGCAAACCGGTGCTGATGCACTCAATTGCTTAAATAAAGGATGTACCATGTGGGTTTTCGGATTGTTGAGTCTACAGCCTATACCATTAAATTCAGGAATACTAATTTTCAAAGACTTACAAATCAAAGGTTGGTGGCTAAGTACCTGGTGGGAAAATTTAGAAAAAGAACATAGAATGAAAGCGATTTATCAGCTTTTTCAACTTTTAAAAACAGAACATTTTCGCGTCGATATAGATGCTAAGTTCCCATTGGAAGCATATAAAGAAGCATTAGCCGCATATCAACAAAAAGGAAGGACAGGAAAAATCATAATTTGTTAAGACCAAAAAAATAAATCAAATGATCAATCGAAGAAATTTTACGAAAAGCTCATTATTAAGCATCGGATCGGTATTTTTTATTCCAAAAACCAATAGTGGCTTACAATTAAATGAATCGGAATTATGTAGAGGAAAATACTTTACGGTAGAGCAAGGTAAAAACTTTTTAAAAGAACATACTCCGAGCAATTTAAATAGCTGGAAGTCGAGAAGAAATCAAATTAAGGCTCAAATCTTAAAAGGTTTGGAATTAGAAAAAATGCCTAACAAAGTAAGTTCCAAAGCTGTCATTCATTCTAAAAAAATCATGAATGGTTATTCAGTGGAAAATGTGTATTTTGAGAGTTTACCAGGTATTTATGTCAGTGGCAATTTATACAAACCCTTGAACGTCTCGGCTCCAACGGCTGGAATTTTATGTCCTCATGGACATGATTCTGCCAAAGAGGGAAGAAAGAGGGAACAAACACAAATAAGATGCGCAACCCTTGCGCGAATGGGGGCAATTGTTTTTGCTTGGGACATGCTTGGTTATGGCGACTCAAAACAATGCAGCCATGATCTGAAAAAAGCATTAAAATTACAAGTCATTAATGGTATTAGGTCGATTGACTTTATAATGGATCAAAGCAATATTGACAAAAACAGAATAGGTATAACTGGCGAGTCGGGTGGAGGAACGCAATGTTTCTTACTTACAGCCATAGACGATAGAATCAAGGTTTCCGCGCCTGTGGTGATGATTTCTTCCTTCTTTTTTGGCGGATGTAATTGTGAGAGTGGTATGCCTATTCACAAAAACGGTCAATTTCAAACCAACAATGTGGAAATTGCAGCCTTGATGGCACCTAAACCCATGTTGATGGTTTCTGATGGAGACGATTGGACCCAACATACTCCAGAAAGTGAATATCCTTTTATGAAGCATATTTACTCATTGTATGGACAAGCTTCTCAAGTAGAGAACGTTCATTTAGCTTTGGAAAAACATGATTATGGACCTAACAAAAGGAAAGCAATGTACCCTTTTATGGCCAAACATTTGAATTTAGACATCCGCAAGATACAAAATACTTCAAATGAAATAGATGAAACGAATTCCAAGGTTTTAACAGCTGAGGAATTAAATGTATTTAATCAGGACCACCCTTTGCCACAAAATGCATTAAAAGGTGACGCAGCAATTGATAAAATTTAATGTAACAATACAAACGTCGTAGAGACGCACGGCCGTGCGTCTCTACAAATGAACAATCGGGCATCTTTACCAAACAATGTAAATGAAAATCATCCTGTTGATTCCGTTTTTTTGCAAATAAAACCTAACCCAGCCAATCGATTACCAAAATCCATTTCATCATTCATTGCAGGATTTAAATCAGCGGTTAAT
>JACCDS010438119.1_pt1 | contig 14410 bp, 7 predicted proteins | sample 7446441 | NCBI WGS metagenome assembly JACCDS01 (sample SAMN15323445, study PRJNA562643) | freshwater metagenome | isolation source: river surface water | place: USA:Blue River Watershed | collected 2017-08-17 | reverse complement strand
TGCGCACCGTGGGCCTGGGCATTGAAAAGAACGTCACCAGCGTCGCCGGTGGCAACAACAACCTGTTTGCCGATGCGGCGGGCGAGGTCATCCAGTACGCGATCCGCGTCTACAACGCGGGCACCGTTACCTTGACGGGCGTCACGGTCACCGACGAACTGACCGGTCTGAGCGAGAGCGTGCCCGATCTGGCCCCCGGCGCCAGTGCCAGCTACAACACCAGCTACACCTTGCTGCAGGCCGACCTGGACAACAACGGTGGCGGCGACGGCCGTCTGGACAACACCTCGGTGGCCGACTCGGACCAGACCTCGGCGGTCAGCGACAGCGAATCGGTGCAACTGCTGGCCGTGCCGATCCTGTATGTCAACAAATCTTTCCTGAATGTGACCGGTGGCAACGGCAATGGCCTTGCCGATGCTGTAGGCGACCAACTGAACTACCAGATCGTGCTGGCCAACCCCGGCAACGTTACGCTGACCGATGTCTCCCTGACCGAAAGCCTGACGGGGCTGAACGACACCGGCATGACCCTGGCCCCCAATGCGGTGCAGGTCTACAACGTCAGCTACACCCTGACCCAGGCCGATCTGGACAACAACGGCGGCGGCGATGGCACCATCGACAACAGCGTCATCGCCGACAGCGCGCAGACCCTGGCCAGCAGTGACACCGAATCCATCCCTGTCCTCAGCAGCATCGGCATCGCCTTTGACAAGGACTTTGTGGGCGTGTCCGGGGGCAATGAAAACGCGTTGGCCGACTTTGCAGGCGATGTGCTGAACTACAGCTTCACCGTCACCAACATCGGCAGCGTGACCCTCACCAACGTCAGCGTGGTGGACGACCTGACAGGTTTGAGCGAAACCTTGGCCTCGCTGGCACCGGGTGTCACGCAGACCTACACCTCCAGCTACACCCTGCTGCAGTCCGACCTGGACACCGACGGCGGCGGCAACCGCCAGGTGGAGAACTACGCTACCGCCGACAGCGACCAGACCGGCCCGTTGTTGGACTTTGAAGGCGTGACCGTCATCTACGACGCGCAGATCGACCTGACCAAATACGTCTCGGTCGATGGTGGCAGCACCTGGGACGATGCCAACACTTTGACCGGCCCCACGCTATCCGCCTCTGCAGGCCTCAACCCGATGTTCAAGTACACCGCCTTGAACAACGGCACAGTGACCTTGCAAGACGTCACCCTGACCGATCCTGCCTACGACCTCAATGGCAGCGATGCAGGTACCCACTGGTCATGGGGCGACCTGGCGCCGGGGGTCACCGCTGAGTTGATCTTTGAGGCGCCCTTCATGCCGGGACAAAACTCCGGCGATGCCACCGTGATCGCCACCGCGCTGTCACCCGTACTGGACATCGACAACGCCTACTACCTGGGTGTTTGACTCCGTCGGCATCTTTCCCCTGTTGGCTTGATGGACATCAAGCTGGCCGGGTGAAGCCATCGACACAGGCCAGTCTGCAAAGACTGGCCTTTTTTTCAGTACCCGGTGAACAGATGCGCAGACGCACCGCATGCGATACCTATCGCAGGGATACCCCAACAGGACAGTCAAAACAAACCTTCTGTTGGATGGCCGCGCCACGCACATGAAAGCACCATGGTTGGGCTGCAGACCAGAAGTCTGCAGCTCCCCGAACAGGGATGCAATTCAACCCACGTCGGCCATTGCAATGGTTGGCATTTGGAGTTCACCATGGCTAAGAAAACCACATCCGGGAAAAAATCATATTCCCATGACACATCGACCGATGACAGCACGGCCGAGAGCGCATCGCTCTACGGTCAAGTCAGTGCCCTCGCACAAGCAGAGAACGCGCCCACACTCTCTTCATCGAGAGCTGGAACCGCCAGCTCCTCCGATGACGCTGGCCGCCGCGAATCGTCCAGCCCCGTCTCCTTACAAATCAGCGCAGGCGAAGAAGCCTCCTTTTCGAAAGCCGCCTCGGCATCTTTCAGCGTGAACAAGGTCTACCAACACTGGGCCGATGGCGATGCCATGCAAGGCACATCGGCCGAATGGAACAACAACATCCTGTCCGACAGCAAATCAGATTACTTTGAAGGCGAAGTCGTGCCCCACGTCTTCTACTACAAAGCCAGCAACAGCCAACCACTGGTCAACGGCCAGACCTACTCGTTCAATGTGACCTACAACTACTACCAGGCGAACACCAACGCCGGTGGTTTCCTGTTCATGACCACGCCAGATCTGGACCGTGACCCCACGGAATTTTCAGGCACCGAACCCACCACGGATGCCAGCTTTGCCAACGGCGGCGGCATGCTGGGCAGCTTCCAGACCGTGGACGCCAACATCACCGGCGTGAGCGATGTGACTTACACCACCCGGGGCGGTGGCACCATGGACGGCCATGTCACCATCACCTTTGTCTACACCGGCCCCACCACATCCAGCGGTGGTGCCGAAATCCAGTACGGGCTGATGATCGCCTCCCCCGGCGATGTACCAGACCAAGGCAATGGCCCCACCCTGGGTGCCACAGCCTGGACAGGCGGCTCCTTGCAAACCACCGTGGACATCGACGGCAAAGGCGCCATGTCCCTGCAACTCATGACCTCGGCCATCATCGATGGCGAAATCAGCGGCATGAAGTTCAACGACATGGACGGTAACGGCCTGCGCGATGCCGACGGCGTCGACAACCTGGCTGGCACCGCCGATGACGAAGTCGGCATGGCCGGCTGGACCATCTTCCTGGACCAGGATGCCGATGGCGTGCTGGATGCCGGTGAGCGCTCTGCTGTCACCGATGCCGAAGGCCGTTACAGCTTCTCGGTCACACCCGATGCCGACCCCTCAGACCCCGACAATGACGCCTATGTGGTGCGTGAAGTCCAGCAAACCGGCTGGGTACAAACCAGCATGAACCCTGAAGGCATTGTGATCACGGCCATGAATCCCAAGGTCATGGACGTGAATTTTGGCAACCAGCAGCCCATGCCCTCGCTCAACATCGTCAAAGATGCGTCAGTCCCTGGCGGAACCGCCAACGTGGTGGGTGAAGTCATCACCTACACCATCACCGTGCAAAACACGGGCAACCAGATGCTCACCGGCGTGACGGTCAGTGACCCGATGATCAGCGACTTGATGCTGGTGGCCGATGCGGCTTCTGCCGATGGCGAACTGGATGTGGGCGAAAGCTGGACCTGGACCGGCACCCATGTGGTGACCCAGGCCGACATCGACGCGGGCGGCTACATCCTCAACGTCGCCACGGCCGACTCGGACCAGACCGGCCCAGACACCGACGATGCCTCTGTGATGGTGGAGCAAACTGCTGCGCTGAACATCGTCAAGGACGCCTCTGTGGCGGGTGGTACGGCCAACGCCGCTGGTGAAGTCATCGACTACACCATCGCTGTCAGCAACACCGGTAACCAGACTTTGACTGGCGTGACCGTGGTTGACCCCTTCGCCAGCAACCTCGTGCTGGTGGCCGATGCCGCTTCGGCCGATGGCGAGCTGGATGTGGGTGAGACCTGGTCTTACACCGCCAGCCATGTCGTGACACAAGCCGAGATCGACGCGGGTACACCCATCGTCAACGTCGCCACTGCCGATTCCAACCAGACCGGTCCTGACACCGATGATGCTTCTGTGACGGTGGAGCAAGCCGCTGCGTTGAACATCGTCAAGGACGCCTCTGTCGCTGGCGGCACCGCCGACGCTGCAGGCGAAGTCATTGCCTATGCAATCAGCGTGCAGAACACCGGCAACCAGACATTGACCGGTGTGACTGTCGCCGATCCGTTCATCAGCAACCTCGTGCTGGTGGCCGATGCGGCTTCTGCCGATGGCGAGCTCGATGTGGGTGAGACCTGGTCCTACACCGCCAGCCACGTCGTCACTCAAGCCGAGATCGACGCCGGTGGCTACATCCTCAACGTCGCCACGGCCGACTCGGACCAGACCGGCCCAGACACCGACGATGCCTCTGTGATGGTGGAGCAAACTGCTGCACTGAACATCGTCAAGGATGCCTCTGTGGCGGGTGGCACTGCAAACGCTGCAGGCGAAGTCATTGCCTATGCAATCAGCGTGCAGAACACTGGCAACCAGACATTGACCGGTGTGACTGTCGCCGATCCGTTCATCAGCAACCTGACTTTGGTCGCCGACGCTGCCTCTGCCGATGGCGAGCTCGATGTGGGTGAGACTTGGTCCTACACCGCCAGCCATGTCGTGACTCAAGCCGAGATCGACGCCGGTGGCAACATCGTCAACGTCGCGACGGCTGATTCCAACCAGACAGGCCCTGACACCGACGTCGCTTCTGTGGCTGTTGAACAAACCCCTGGTTTGAACATCGTCAAGGACGCCTCTGTGGCGGGTGGCACTGCAAACGCTGCAGGCGAAGTCATTGCCTATGCAATCAGCGTGCAAAACACCGGCAACCAGACGCTCACTGGCGTCACTGTCGCCGACCCCTTCATCAGCAACCTCTTGCTGGTCGCCGATGCGGCTTCTGCCGATGGCAAGCTGGATGTGGGTGAGACCTGGGTTTACACCGCTAGCCACGTCGTCACACAAGCTGAGATCGATGCAGGCACACCCATCGTCAACGTGGCCACTGCCGATTCCAACCAGACCGGCCCTGACACCGACGACGCTTCTGTGGTCGTTGAACAGACCCCTGGTCTGAACATCGTCAAAGATGCTGCAATTGCAGGTGGTACTGCTAACGCGGCGGGTGAAGTCATCAACTACACCATCAGCGTACAGAACACCGGCAACCAGACCCTCACCGGTGTCACCGTGGTTGATCCGTTCGCCAGCAACCTCCTGCTGGTGGCCAACGCTGCCTCTGCCGACGGTGAGCTGGATGTGGGTGAGACCTGGTCCTACACCGCCAGCCATGTGGTCGCGCAAGCCGAGATTGACGCGGGTACGCCCATCGTCAACGTCGCAACCGCCGACTCCAACCAGACCGGTCCTGACACCGATGACGCTTCTGTGGCCGTCGAGCAGGCACCCGCGATCTCGGTGGACAAAGCCATTGCCACCATCACGGGCGGCAACGGCAACACCTCGGCCGATGCTGCAGGCGACGTGCTCAACTACACCGTGACGGTGTCCAATGCGGGCAACGTGAGCCTGACCGATGTGGTGGTGGTCGATGCCTTGACCGGTTTGAACGTGACCGGCGTGACATTGGCCCCGGGCGAGAGTCAGACTTACTTGACCAGCTACGTGCTGACACAGCAAGACCTGGACAGCAATGGTGGGGGAGATGGCTATGTGGAAAATACCGCCACCGCAGACAGCGCACAAACCGGACTTGTGAGCGATGTGGAGCCCATCCAGGTGCTGCCACGCCCCTCGCTGGCCCTGAACAAGTCTTTGGTGTCCATCATTGGTGGTAACGGCAACGCGGTGGCCGACGCGGCAGGCGATGTGCTGCAGTACACCGCCACCGTCATCAACGAAGGCAACGTCACCTTGACGAACGTCTCGGTAACGGATGTGAGCACCGGTCTGAATGTGACCGGTTTGACACTCGCACCCGGCGAGTCGGCTGTCTACGGCTCGACCTACACCTTGACCCAGGCCGATGTGGACAGCAACGGCGACGGTGACGGTTACCACGACAACATCGCATTGGCCGACTCCGATCAGACGGCACAACTGTCCGATGCGGAATCGACGCCTCTGCTGCGCACCATCGGCTTGGGCGTGGAAAAGAACGTGACCAGCATCACCGGTGGCAACAACAACGGGTTTGCCGACCAGGCGGGTGAGTCTCTCAACTACTCGATCAACGTTTACAACGCAGGCACGGTCACCTTGACCAATGTCACAGTGGTAGACGACTTGACCGGCTTGAGCCAGACCATTGCTTCTTTGGCGCCTGGCGCCAACCAGCTGTACCAGACCAGCTACACGCTGACTCAGGCCGATCTGGACAGCAACGGTGGCGGCAACGGCTACATCGAAAACGCAACGGTGGTGGATTCGGACCAGACGCTGCCAGGTGTTGACAACGAAACCGTGCAACTGATCCGGTCTCCGGTGCTTTACCTCGACAAGACGTTCGTGAACGTCACGGGTGGCAACGGCAACAACCTGATCGATGCCGTGGGCGATGTGCTGAACTACCGGATTGTGGTGGCTAACCCCAGCAATGTGACCTTGACTGAAGTGTCTGTGAGCGAACCATTGACCGGGCTGACGATCAATGGCCTCACCCTGGCACCAGGACAAACGCAGACCTACCTGACCAGCTACACACTGACCCAGGCTGACATCGACAACAACGGCGGCGGCGATGGCTACATCGACAACGTGGCGGTGGCAGATTCGGCACAAACCACGTCGGTCAGCGACATCGAGTCGGTACCGGTGCTGCGCACCATCGGCATGGACTTTGACAAAGGCATCGTCGGTATCAACGGCGGCAACGGCAACGACCTGGCCGATGCCGCGGGCGATGTGCTGAACTATGTCTTCACGGTTAACAACCCCGGCAGCGTGACCTTGACCAATCTGACGGTGGTGGACAACCTCACCGGCTTGAGCGAGACATTGGCATCGCTGGCCCCCGGCGCAACAGTCACCTACAACTCCAGCTACGTGCTGACCCAGGCCGACCTGGACAGCAATGCCGGAGGCGACGGTGTGCTGATCAACACGGCCACTGCCGACAGCAGCGAAACACCGGCATTCACGGACTCGGAAGGCGTCACGGTGGTCTACCAGCCCATCATTGACCTGACCAAGTACGTGTCGGTGGACAACGGCGTGACATGGGACGATGCCAACGGCCCCACAGGTCCGCTGCTGTTGTCGGCCTCAGGCATTGATCCGCAGTTCCGTTACACCGTGACCAACAGCGGCAACATCACACTGGGCGATGTCACCCTGACCGATGCCGTGTATGACCTGAACGGCGCGGAGGCCGGTACCGCGTACTCATTTGGAAGTCTGGCTGTAGGTGCCTCTGCAGAGTTCATCTTCACGGGTGCTGCATGGGCCGAAGGTCAGCAGTCGGGGGACGCTGCGGTCTCTGTGGCTGCCATGCCTTTGGTGCTGGACATCGACAACGCCTACTACCTGGGTGTTTGAAGTGTCTGCCTGAAGCACGAAGCCCCTTGACACCTTGTTGAGGGTCTGAAACGAAACGGGTAAGCCTTGCGGCTTACCCGTTTTTTCATGCGCTACCGATTTGTCAGTAAGCCCCTTATTCGTTTCAAAGGATGCCCACCCAGGCGTCATCGACCTAAGCTGACTGCATGGTTTGAATCGCCATGCCCGACGCATGCGTTTCATTCCTTTTTCTCAAAACACAGGAGGTTTATGTCACTGCTGACCCCCCGCACATGGTGCCTTGCAGCCGCTCTTTTGCCGAGCTGGTGTTGTGCACAAAGCCTGCAAGAGGCGGTACTGACGGCCCTGGCCCACTACCCCAGCATCGCCTCGGCCCAATCCAAAACAGAAGCCGCCCGATCTGACATCACCCGCGCCAAGGGTGCTCACTGGCCTCAACTGTCCTGGTCAGGCACCTACAACGATTACCGCAACGACGCCTTGGGCAACCGCTGGACGCAAACCCCGACCTTGAGCTTGAACCTGTGGTCAGGCGGACGCATCCAGTCCGATGTCGAACGCTCCGAGGCGCTGGCCAAGGCCAGTCAAAAACAGGAACAGATCACCCGCGACGACGTGGCCCTGCTCAGCAGCGAAGCCTATCTGCAATGGGCACACGCCAGGCAGATGGTGAGCCTGGCCCAGGACAATCTGAACACCCACGACAAAATCCTGCAGGACTTCCAGACCATCACCCAAGTCGATCCGGGCCGACGCATCGACTTGAACCAGGCGCAGGTACGCCATGACAACGCCCGACTGGTCTTGCTCAAAAATGAGACCGAGCGGGCGGTGGCTGCAGAGCGTTTGGCCCGCATGCTGATGGCCCCGGCTCCGGCCGAGCCCAGCGGACTGGACTTTTCGCCCCCCGTGCCTTACGCCTCACTGGACCAGGCCCAGGCGCAGCTTGGCGATCAACACCCGGTGATCGCCAGACTTCTGGCGCAACGCGAAGCCGCAGCCGCCAGCATCCGGTACGCCCAAGCCCAACACGCGCCCACGGTCAACCTCACGCACGCCAAATCCACCACACCGGGCATCACCGACGGTCAGTTTGTCACCCAGCTGCAGTTGAACCTGCCCTTGTTTGACGGTGGCACTACCCGTGGTGCCGTGGGTGTGGCCACCGCCAATTTGCAGGCCCTGGAGTCCGACCTTCAGGAAACACGGCTGATCCTGGGCGAAGAACTGGCCAGCGCCTGGGCCAGCTGGTTGTCTTCTTCGAGCCGGGCCACCATGGGGATGCAGCAAGCCCTCACAGCGCAAGATCTGGCGCGGGGCTATGTCCAGCAATTCCGGGTGGGCAGGCGCTCCTTGCTCGATTTACTCAATATCCAAAGCGACCTGTACACCTACCAAAGCAATGCGGCCACCGCCCTTCACGAATCACGTCTGTCACAGGCCCGCATCCTCGCCAGTCTGGGCCAACTGGCCAACGCCTACGTACAAAGCACCACCGCACAGGCGATGCCAACACCCACCCCACCCCACCACCCAGAGTGAATCCATGGACCAACTTGCTTTTTCCGCTTCGGATACCCACAGTGCCAACACGGCATCCGTAACAAGCCCATCGCCGGGTTCATCGAGCGCCCCCGAACGCGACCCTTTGCTGGTTTGCCTGGCCATGACCGCCAAACGGATCGACCGGGAAGTCCATCTTTCGGCCTTGCGTGCGGGCTTTGCCGTGGACGAAGAGGGCCGCATTCCCATGAATGCCTACCCCGACCTGGCCCGGCTGCACGGCATGATCGCGGTCTGGTCACGCACCGAACTCCGGCAAATTCCCAGTTACGTGCTGCCTGTCATCGTGCCCCTGGTCGATGGCCGTGCCGTCGTGTTGGTGTCGGTGACGGGTCAAACCGCCCAAGTGTTGACGGCCGAAACTGGCATGAGCGAGAGCGCCATGTCCATGGACGAGCTGCAAAGGCTGAGTTATGGCGAGATCCTGGTGGTCAAGGCCGCGACACAAAAATCGACCTATCAACTGGTGCCCTTCAAGGGTGCAGCCTTGTCCTGGTTCTGGAATACCGTGTGGCGCTACAAGGGCTTTTACATCGAGTCCATGATGGCTGCCGTGGTGGCCAATGTGCTCACGCTGGCGGCGGTGTTCTTCGCCATGAACGTCTACGACCGCGTGGTGCCCACCCAGGCCTACACCTCGCTGTGGACGCTGGCCATTGGCACCACGGTGGCCATCCTGCTGGAGTTTGGCGTGCGCTGGCTCAAGGCCAGGCTGGTCGATCTGGCAGGTCGCAAAGCCGACCTGAGTCTGAACGCCATGCTGCTGCGCGAGATCATGGCCATCCGACTGGAACACCGCCCGCAATCCATTGGCATCTTTGCCAGCTCGATGCGGGACTTTGAATCGCTGCGCGACTTCATGTCATCGGCCTCGATGGTGATGGTGGTCGACATGCCTTTCATCTTGCTGTTCCTGGTGCTGATCGGCATCATCGGCGGCCCCATTGCCTGGATACCGGCCGCTGCGGTGCCGATTCTGGTGATCGTCGGCCTGTGGGCACAGCGCCCCCTGATGCGGGCGATGCGAGAAAACATGAAGGAAAGCGGCGACAAGCAAAGCGTGCTGGTCGAATCGCTGCTCAATCTGGAAATGCTCAAGGCCCACAACGCCGAAAGCTACCTGCAAAGGCGCTGGGAAAACGCCAACCTGGCCGCGACCGATTCGTACAAACAGATCCGGTCCCTGACCAATCTGATGCTGGGGCTGACCGCCACCCTTCAGCAGCTGGTGACGGTGGGCATGGTCGTCTACGGCGTGTACCTGATTGGCGACAACAGCCTCACCCTTGGCGGTTTGATCGCTTCGGTCATCCTGGCCGGGCGTGCCATATCACCGCTGGGCAGCATCATGGCCTTGGCCGCACGCTACCAACAGGCCCGCAGCTCGCTCGACACCCTGGACGCCCTGATGAAGCGCCCACGCGACCGCGACGGCGAGCGCCGCTATGTGGTGCCCGAGCGCATCGCAGGCAGCCTGAGCGCCGAAGCGCTCGAATTTGCCTACCCGGGGGAACACCAGATCCCCGTCATCCGCAAGTTGACCCTGAACTTGCCTGCCGGCCAACACTTGGCCTTGCTGGGGCGCATTGGCAGCGGCAAAAGCACCTTGCTGCGCTTGCTGGCGGGCTTGTACACACCACTGGGTGGCCGGGTCTCGATCGACGGGGTGGACCTGCAACAACTCGAGCCAGCCGAAATTCGCAGCCGCCTGGGCTATGTGGGCCAGGAAGCCCAACTGTTTCAAGGCAGCCTGCGCGACAACCTGGTGTTGTCGGACAGCTGGATCAGCGACGCACGGGTCATCGAGGTGCTGCAAAAGCTCGACATGTACACCATGGTGGCCAGCCACCCGCGTGGACTGGACATGCCGCTGACCGAGGCGGGGGGCGGCTTGTCGGGTGGCCAGCGCCAAATGCTGGCGATTGCCCGCATGATGCTGCGCGACCCGGCCCTGGTGTTTCTGGACGAGCCAACCTCGATGATGGACCAGACCACCGAAGCCAAAGTGATCGAGGTGCTGGGTCAGTGGCTACAGGGTCGCACCCTGGTCCTGTCCACCCACCGCCTGCAACTGCTGGTGTGGGTCGAACGCATCGCCCTGATGGAAAACGGCCAGATTTTGCTGGAAGGGCCTCGCGAAGAAGTCCTTCGAAAACTCGCCGTCGGTGTGGCCCCCAAAGCAGCGGCAAGCACGCGCACTCGTGCCCCCAGCAAGTCCAATGCCACGGCCGTAGCCCCTGTTTCACCCACCACACCCATTGCACCCACCGCACCTGCAGCAGCCTGAGGGCGAGAGGAATCCCCATGTCTATTTTCAAAAAAAATCCCCAGCAACTTCAGATCCCGGGTGGCCCCAGCATCGAAGACGACGAACGCCAAACCAGCCGCTATTTGGTCTGGACGCTGGCCATGGTGCTGGTGGCGGCCTTGCTGTGGGCGGCCAGCTTCGATCTGGACGAAATCACACGCGGCACTGGCAAAGTCATTCCTTCCAGCCGCGAGCAGGTCATTCAAAGCCTGGATTCGGGGGTGCTGGCTGAATTGCTGGTGCGCGAAGGGGATGCCGTGGTGAAGGACCAGGTCTTGTTGCGCATCGACGACGCGCGTGCCGGACCGGTTTTTCGGGAAGCGCGCGAAAAATGGATCGCCCTGTCGGCACAAGCGGCGCGTCTACAAGCCGAAGCCTACGGCACAGCCTTGCAGTTTCCTGCGCATGTCCAGAGTGAACCCATGGTCGTGCGGCGCGAGACACAGGCTTACCACGCACGCAAACGGGCACTGAACGAACAAATGGCAGCCATGCACCAATCGCTGGAGCAGCTGTCCAAAGAGCTGAGCCTGACCTCCCCCTTGGTCGAACAAGGGGTGATGTCCGAAGTGGAGCTGTTGCGCCTTCGGCGTCAATACGCCGACATGCAATCGCACATGGCCGAGCGTCGTAACCGCTACCTGACCGATGCGAGCAACGAATGGGTGCGCATCGAATCGGAACTGGCACAAACCCGTGAGAACACCCTGGCCCGGGAAGATGCGTTCAAGAAAACCGTCATCCGCTCGCCCATGGAGGGGATTGTGAAAAACGTGCAGCAAACCACGCTGGGCGCGGTCATTCAAAGTGGCCAAAGCATCCTTGAAATTGTCCCGGTCAAAGACGACATGCTGGTGGAGGCCTATGTCAAACCTTCTGAAGTGGCTTTCCTCAAAGTCAACCAAGCAGCCGTTGTGAAGTTGACCGCCTACGACTTCAACAAATACGGTGGCCTGGAGGCCGTTCTGGACCACATCAGCCCTGACACCTTGCGCGATGAAAACAAACCCCGCAAGCCTGGCAGTGCGCCGGTCGACCTGGAAGAGGGCTACTACCGCATCCTGGTTCGCATCGTTGACCAGCGCCTGGACCGCCATGGCATGCGCCTGATCGCCACCCCGGGCATGACCGCCACCGTGGAAATCAAGACAGGCGAAAAGACCGTTCTGGAATATTTGCTCAGACCCTTGCAGTCGATGACGCAAGCCCTGCGAGAACGCTGATCTCCAGCAGGAGTAAGCCATGAGCGGCATCATCGGCATCGTATCCGAGCACAACACCGTACCCGACTTGCTGCACAGCCTGCAGCAAATGGCGCAAGCCAGCCACAACAGCTGCGGCCTGGTGGTCCACGGTCGCCAAGGTCAGACCCTGAGTCCCCCGCGCCTGCACCGGCACCGTCGGGCGCAGCGCGTTTCGGCCTGGATCGAACACATGGCCCAAACCAGTCCCCATGGTCTGAATGGCCTGCAAGCCTTGGTCGGCATGGGCCACACGGGCGAAACCGCTGTGCACGGACCGCAAACACTGCAACACACCTTGCCCCACATGAGCCATGGCCCGGATGCCACTTTGAACAGCCCTGCCCGGATCGCGGTGGTGTCGGTGGGACAGGTGCAGGTCAGCCCGGCGCTGTGCGATGCCATGCTGGAGCGTGGCTACCACGTGAACCGACAATGTGCCACTGAGATGCTGGCACACCTGATCGACGCCACCTACCAAAATGACCCGGTGCAAGCCGTGCGCAGGGCACTGGCCTTGATCTCAGGGGCGGTGGCCGTAGGGGTCATGTTCCATGATCAGCCCCAGCGCCTGATTGCGGCGCACCTTGGTGCACCCCTGTGGTTGTGTCGGCATGGGCACAGCACTTTCGTGACCAGCGATCACGCCTGCCTGCGACACCACACAGATCAGATCATCCCCCTCAACGAGGGCGATGTGGTGGACATCGACGGCCATCAATGTCACATCACCAACAGCCAGGGTGAGCCCGTGGCATGTCCGACGTTGGTAGAACAAGCAGACATCAGCGCCATCGCAGCGCGCTGAACTGCAATGCATCGCTCATTCACTTGAACAGACTGGGGGGCGACACCACGCCATAGTTTGGCCCAGCACCACCTGAAAATGGTGATTGGCATTGGGTGCTCATTTCCACCAACACGTATTTGTCGTTCCCACCCACGGCATTGAGCACATGCAGACATGCAAACCCCACAATGGTTGCGGAGGTGCCTGAAACCACCTGACTCAAGGTGGGCACCACCACATATTCGCATTGCTTATTGCCTGCAGCACTGCAATTTTTGACATCGGCATACAAGCTGGACTTCACACCCGATTGCATCCAGGCCTCATCCCCCACAGACATGGCGACAGGATTGCCCGTCTGGATCATGGAATCGATCGTCTTGGCACCCGGCGCTCTGACGTTCAGCGAAGACCACTCGCCAGAGTTGCAGTTTTCGTAGTGATACAACGAGCCGATTTTGAAGACATACGGTTTTCCTGTGGTCGCATCGATGCGTGGCCCGGCGGACTGCACATTCCAGAACTTCTGGTACATGCACTCCGAAATGGCCAGCGGAAACAAGCCCCCTGGTTTGACAATGCCCGGACTGGTCACACCCGCCACCGCGGTGACGCGAACAGGCACCGAAGCGATGCCCCAAATGTTGGCTAAAAATGTCCGCACAGGCCCCTGGTTCTGTCCATCGCTTTTAGCCAGGCTCACTTGCACTGCCGGGGCATCGGTGGCGGCAGGTGTCATGGGTAAGCCTTGCAACCCTGCTGTGTTCTGGTGCGTATCCCAGTAACCCGTTTGGACTTGGCCGTCGGACAAAGCATGACTGGCTGCACGGTTCAAGGTGATGGCACTGCGGGCGGTGTCTGCCGCTGCAGTCCAATCCAGCGCAGACACATTTTTTTTGTACAGTGCACGCGCCCCAGCCAGTGCGGCGGCATCGGCGTCGTTTTGCAATTCGTTGCGCACCACATGCAGGTAAGCCAGATCCACCGCCAAAGCGGCTGCTCCTACCAACACGGGCAAGGTCAATGCCACCAGAACGGTGACTGCGCCCTTTTGTTTCGCCAAAGGCACAGCGATCTTCTTTTTCATGTGCAGATCCTTCATTCGTAAACCATGACCGTGCTCGCGCTCAGCACCCAGGGTTGCCCCAGGCTGTTGAACAAATCACCCAATCCAATACCTTGAAAGGTGTAGTTGACAGAGACCTTCAGCGTCAGGTCTGCGCCCAGACTGCCTTGTTCAACGCTCACACTCGGTTGCGGTTTGTGGGGTCCGAAGTTCACCAGGGTGCTTTGGGTGTAGGCCTGCACCACCTGCCGGATTTCGGCCTCGCTGATCGGTGGGTTGCGCGCCACGATGCCGGCTCTGGCCCCTTCGCGGCTGGCGTTGGTGATGACCGCCTTGTCGTACAAGGCC
>JACCDS010493082.1_pt1 | contig 14413 bp, 13 predicted proteins | sample 7446441 | NCBI WGS metagenome assembly JACCDS01 (sample SAMN15323445, study PRJNA562643) | freshwater metagenome | isolation source: river surface water | place: USA:Blue River Watershed | collected 2017-08-17 | reverse complement strand
ACGTATACCTTATCTAATTTCCCTTTTTGTTTTAAAGCTACCTGATCCAAAATCGTATTTACGCTCTCTTCTTTGGCCTTATCAATAAAGCCACAGGTGTTTACCACCACTATATTATGATCCAGTTTTTTGTTTTCATGCACCACCGCAATATCATTTGCAGCCAATTGTCCACTCAGCATTTCACTATCTACTAGATTCTTACTACAACCTAATGTGATAATATTAACCTTGTTTTGTTTGAGCGTTTTTGCCTTCATCTATTTTTGAATTAAAAGAGTCTATTTATTGACTTCATTGGTGAAGTGGAATGTAATATCTGGGTTATTGGTAATTTCTGTATTCAAGAACCATTCACTTTGCGCTAGATACACTGGTGTACCATCTTTATCTTCAGCTGCGTTTTGTTGCTTGAACCTTAAGAAATCAGCCAATTTATTTTTATCAGTGGATGTCAACCAACAAGCTTTATAAAATGGCAGGGTTCTGAATTCACAGGCTGCTCCATATTCTTGTAATAATCTATACTGAATTACTTCAAATTGTAATTCACCCACGCAACCAATGATTTTTTTATTGCCACCAAATTGCGTGAACAACTGTGCAACACCCTCATCTGTTAACTGTGAAATACCTTTTTCCAACTGCTTGGTCTTCATCGGATCTTTGTTCACCAATTCTTTGAAGATCTCTGGAGAAAAGGTTGGAATGCCTGTGAAATAAAATTTCTCTCCTTCGGTCAATGTATCTCCAATTTTAAAATTACCTGTATCAAATAAACCCACCACATCTCCAGGATAAGCATCTTCTACTATATCCTTACTTCTAGCCAAGAAAGTGTATGGATTGGTAAAACGTACATCTTTATCTAATCTTACATGTTTGTAGTAAGTGTTTCTTTCAAACTTACCACTACACACTCGCATAAACGCAATACGATCTCTATGCTTAGGATCTAAATTGGCATGTATCTTGAAAATAAAACCGCTGAACTTATCCTCTCCAGCTTGCACTTTACGCATATTGGTTTCTCTATCTCTTGGTGTTGGTGCAATTTGAATAAATGTGTCCAACATTTCTTGTACACCAAAATTATTCACCGCAGACCCAAAAAATACGGGAGCGATTTTACCATCTAAATAATCTTTTGGATCTAATGCTCCATAAACCCCGTCAATTAATTCAACATCTTCTCTTAAGATTGCCGCGTCTCTTTCTCCCACTTTCTCTTGTAATACCGGACTTGCTAAATCTTCAATAGCAACCACATCTTCATCATCTGCTTTAGTACTAGCAGTAAACAATCTTAAACTCTTGTCATGCAAATTATATACTCCCTTAAATTCCTTACCACTATTAATAGGCCAAGTCATTGGATGTAAAGAAATTTTTAATTCTGCTTCTATCTCGTCAATTAAATCAAATCTATTCTTACCATCACGATCCATCTTATTGATAAACACAATTACAGGGGTTGCGCGCATACTACATACTTCCATCAATCTTCTTGTTTGCGGCTCCACACCATTCACACTATCAATTACTAAAATAACACTATCCACAGCCGTCAATGTTCTATAAGTATCTTCAGCAAAATCCTTGTGACCTGGAGTATCCAATAAATTAATCAAATTGCCCTTGTATTCAAAAGACATTACAGAAGTGGCCACAGAGATACCTCTTTGACGCTCTATCTCCATAAAGTCAGAAGTAGCATGCTTTTTAATCTTATTGCTTTTAACAGCACCCGCTGTTTGAATAGCACCACCAAATAACAATAATTTCTCTGTCAAGGTAGTCTTACCAGCATCCGGATGCGAGATAATCGCAAAACTTTTTCTTCTATTAATTTCCTTTTCGTACTTCATTCAACTAATTCAACATTATTAAAAATGGCTCGCATCCAATTGAATTGGAAACACGAGCCATTGATTATTTTTAAAAAATACTTAGATATCTATCGCTTCGCCATACGCTGCAGCAACGGCTTCTTTCAATCCTTCACTCATGGTTGGGTGAGGGTGAATCGCATTTAAGATTTCATGTGCTGTAGTTTCTAATTTACGAGCAACTACTGCTTCTGCAATCATATCAGTTACATTCATACCAATCATATGACATCCTAAGAATTCACCATACTTCGCATCGAAGATTACTTTTACAAAACCTTCCGTTGCACCTGCTGCAGAAGCTTTACCGCTAGCTACAAATGGGAACTTACCCACTTTGATATCATATCCAGCTTCTTTAGCCGCTTTTTCTGTATAGCCAACACTTGAAATTTCTGGAATACAATAAGTACAACCTGGTACATTATTATAATCAATAGCTTCAGGCATATGTGCATGTTTCTTTTCTAAACAAGCAATGTGCTCTGCTGCATTGATACCTTCTTTAGCAGCAACATGCGCCAAAGCATGGCCAGGAGAACAATCTCCAATAGCGTAGATACCTGCAATACTTGTTTGTTGGAATTTATCTACAACAATTCTGCCTTTTTCCGTTTTGATACCGTTTTGCTCTAGACCAATATTTTCAATATTAGCCACCACACCCACAGCACTCAATACTACATCCGCTTCTAAAGTTAAAGTAGAACCGTCTGACTTCTTCACCAATGCTTTCACACCAGCACCTGCAGTATCCAAAGATTCAACTGAAGCATTGGTTAAAATTTCAATGCCTTGTTTTCTATATTGCTTTTCTAATTCTTTTGAAATGTCTTCATCTTCTACTGGAACAATTCTTGGAGCAAACTCCACAATGGTTACTTTAGTACCCATGCTATTGTATACATATGCAAACTCCACACCTATCGCACCACTACCAACAATGATCATGCTCTTTGGTTGTGTTGGCATTACCATTGCTTCACGGTATCCAAGCACTTTTTTACCATCTTGTTTTAAATTCGGCAATTCTCTTGTTCTTCCACCTGTTGCAATCACAATATATTTTCCATCAACGATTTGAGTAGATCCATCAGCAGCTTTTACTTCTACTTTACCTTTTGCATGCACTTTACCATAACCCATGATTACATCAATCTTGTTCTTCTTCATTAAGAATTGAACACCTTTGCTCATCTTATCTGCCACACCACGGCTACGAGAAATTACTGCACCAAAATCTGCACTCACACCTGTAGCGTTCACACCATAATCCTTACTATGTTTTAAGTACTCATATACTTGTGCACTCTTTAACAATGCTTTGGTTGGAATACAACCCCAGTTTAAACAAACACCCCCTAAACTTTCTTTTTCGATGATTGCTACTTTCAAACCTAATTGAGAAGCACGAATAGCAGCAGGATATCCACCAGGACCACTACCCAAAACGATTACGTCATATGCCATAACAGAGTATTTTAGTATTAATTTATTGAGTTATTATAGGGTGCAAAAGTACCCAAAAATGGGCAAAAAGTAAAACTATTCAAAGAAAACCCTCACCATCTGAAAAAACCACTTATTATCGTTGGGACGCTGCTTCCCTATCTGGTTTTCATCGTATTTACTTAAGCCAAATAAACCGGCCATATTACCTCCTCTAACGGCAATTTCAAGATAACCGGCAGAGTTAAACCAAGCCATTTTATCGGCCACCGGCACATTCCCATAATTGCCACTTAACACTTCAATGGTTTCATTACGTGTAAAGACAATTTTGAAAGACCTGCCCTTAGCCTGTAAATCAAATTCTTCTTTACGAATATTCACCACTACATTCTCAAATTGATCTATAAAGAGAATTTGTCCTTCCATCCAATTTGGACCCGTGGTAGGTTGCATTGGATAAATTTCATGAATAGCATCAAAAGGTTCACCTGCATCTGCTAAATTACCTGAAGCAAAAAAATAAGCAATCGCTTCTACAATTCTATCTGTGATTTGAATAAAAGTGTTGGCATTTTTGCAATCGATTTTTACTATCTCCTTGGGCTTTAGTCCCAATATCATCGTCAAAAATCCATTGTCAGGTGTGATAAAAAAATGTCCGTTATAATGTGCAAACAACACATGATCTTGTGGATGTTGGAAAAAATTCACCATCACCATATGCACAGTACCTTTTGGATAAAACTTTGCAGCATTATTGAAAATATAAGCTCCTTGCTGATAATTCTTAGAAGATGCATAGTGGGTAATATCAGCAATAGTACAATTGGGAATGGTCGACAAAATCTGCCCTTTTAAAGCGCCAATGATAAAATCTTCTTGGCCTATATCAGATGTTAAAGTAATGATGGGCATATCTAAATAGTAACGAAAAAATAGACTTTATATTTTACCAATCAGCCTATTTAATCAAGCGACCATTTTGAAAGAAAAAGCCATGGGTGAGCTTATCCGCCAATCCAGGGAAAAACTTATTCATGAAAACCGCTCTTTTCCCTGTGAAAGTCAATACCAGCGTTCTTTTTCTTTGTTCGATAGATTGAATAATATGATCTGCACATTCCTCCGAACTCATCATCGCACCCTCATCCATTGGAGACTCCCCTTGTGCTTTTGCATCCTTATCCAAAGCAGCGTTTCGAATATTTGAACTGGTAAATCCTGGACAAACCCACATCACATGAGTTCCAGAGCCGTATAATTCAGTTTTCAAAGCTTCCAACCAACCATTGAGCGCATATTTAGAAGCAGAATAGCCACTTCTTCCAGGCAATCCTCGGTATCCAGCGATACTAGATACACCCACAACTACCCCTTTACGTTCTTTGATAGATGGCAATGCTGCCATTGTGGTATACACTGTCCCCCAAAAATTAATGTCCATAACCTGTTTCAATGTCTCTACTTTCACTTCACTCACCAGTGCTCTCATGGAAATTCCTGCATTATTGATGAGTACATCTATACCTCCTAATTGTTGAATAGCTGCTTGAATAAAAGCATCACAATCTTCTTTTTTACTTACATCTGCAGTAAAAATCATTAAATGTTCAGATGCACATTCCAACTCAAGTGCTTTTAATTTTTCCCTATTTCTTCCGCAAGTAGCTACTTTGGCACCAAGGCCTAAAAACTGCTGCACCAAAGCTTTTCCAATGCCATCTGAACCACCTGTAATCACTATATTTTTACCTTGAAAATGCGACATAATAAAGGGTTTGTACAAATGTACTTGATATTTGAAGATGAACTACTTAGGTGTGTTTTTTCTAGTGGAAAATAAAGTTGTTCAATTATTTGGATAGTTTTCAATTATCCTTATTTTTGCACTCCTCAAAAGGGAAACGGTTAGATTCCGTAGCTCAGTTGGTAGAGCAATACACTTTTAATGTATGGGCCCTGGGTTCGAGTCCCAGCGGGATCACAAAGCTCCGACGCAAGTCGGGGCTTTTTTGTTTTAAGGACCTGTCGAAAGCTCGCTTTCGTAAAGGGACGAGAAACAAAAAAGCAAAAGCAACACACCGTGTTGCTTTTAGGGGCTTTGGGTTAGATCAATGCGGAGGGAAGTCGGCGTAACGCAGTGGAGCCGACAATCCCACAAAAAAAAAATACGATTTCATTCGATTTCGGGCACTTTTTAGTCATTTGTAGGTAATCCTATGGCTCTAAAAAATCTTTGGTTTCTTGGCAGATCTAAAAATGTTTTTCCAAAGTGGTGGTAGTGAGCCAGTTTTTTCAATTTTTTTGTATTTAACCTTATTCAATCTTTGCGATATCAAAATAAGAAACGAATACTGGTTATTTCTGATTTCAGATAAATTAAGGCCTGGAAGTGTATTTGACTTTAATGAATTAAACCCAAGATTGTACGAAAATTCTGGCCTAAAACTAAAAAACTTTAGTTTGATATCATATCCAAATCCAAATTTTAAGTTTGATTCATAATTAGAAGCAAATGAAGGAATAGTTCTTGTTGAACCATTTAAATATGTGGAATTATTTGCAAAATTATAGCTGAATACAGGACCAAATTGTACATAATTTGGGAATCCGCTGAAATTTTTATTTGATTTGATTGAGTAAATAAATAATAAAGGAATCTCATATATCAAACTAGGATATGCATAAGAATAGTTTTTGTTATCGATATTAAAATTATTTTTTATGTCATCTACTAGAACTAGCCCAGGTCTTAACGACAACTTGATTTTATCATTAAACTCTTTTTCAATTATTAAACCTAAATTAAAAGCATAATTAAAACTAGAAAATTTTCGACCATTTATAAGAGCATTATGTTCAATACTTGAAAAGCCAATATATAAACCGGATATATTTTTTGTTGGAGTGCTTGAAATTATTATAGGTTCTTTTATCTGAGCATTTCCAGAATTAAAAATTAAAAAAAATGAAATATAAAATATGCCTTTTTTCATTATTATTTTTTTGCTACAGGGAATATTTTCTCTTTTTTCACAATTTTAACCCCATTCTCAAACCTTTTAAAAATTATATTTGAAAAACCTGGTTTAATAACTCCAAATTCAGTCATTAAATCATTCTTAAATTCAAAATATAATGGGGGCTTGGGGAAATAGAGATCTCTATTTTGAAAAGTCATGTGACTTACATAAAGTCTTTTTTTATTTGAATCTAGCTCTTTATATACGAAGTCACTTCCATACTTATTTTTAAACTGAGTCAAGCTGGAATCTTTCATTTTTGAGAATGAATAAATTTTGTCAATTTTTCTAACAAACATTTTGTCACCTATAGCAACACTTGAACATGAAGATAAAATTATCGATACTAAAGAAAATAAATATATTTTATTCATAATTAAAGGTTAAAAGATCTTGTCGCCCTGACTTTATTTCCGGTATTATAATAAGTTTAATGTCTATATGAATCATAAGATTTACAAATTTCTTGTAGCAACATTTGCTCGGTTTTTCCATCCTATAACTTTTCCAGACTCTAGGGTGATTTCAAAATCATATGCATCATTGCCCAATCTATTCTTATGCTTGTCAAAATACAAAATTGTTTGTTCAACTTTGTTTATGACATTATCAACTTTTAAATCGTACTTACCTTTGACCTCATAAACATGGTTAATATCCATTCCTACCCAAAGTTCATGATTTACGATCTTTAAGGCAATTGCTTCCCCATATTTAGGCACTAAAATTTTCATTCTTTCCTTCTTCTCTTTTTCCAAAGCCACTATTCTATCTTTTTCCCACTTTAAGTCATTTGCAATAAATAAATCATAAAACTCAGTTCCAGGTTGATATTTAGGATTCTTGCCATCCGGATATCCACCAACTATATTCCAATAACTACGAGGAATTCGTTCACCATTTCTAAGCATTGATTCAACTTTAGCATGCATTTCAAGCAAAGACTGATCATATTCTTTTGTCAATTTCAAAAACCCAAATAGTGGAAAATTTTTAAAAATAGAAAGTGGATTCTTTAATATTTTGAAAAATTGAACCCAAGGCTCAATGAATAATAGTCTAAATATTTTAAGCATGATAAATTATTTATATGTAATAATACAAAATTAAATCAATTCCCAAAGACAAGTTCTAAACCAAATTTTATCAAAAAAGGGTTAAAATAGAGAAATATTGTACTAATTCAATTTTATGTAATTTTTGAATAGAATTAAAATAGAACACATTTTGTCTAGTCTTTGGGTTGAGTTAGTAATATTAAGATCAATTCGTGGGGAAGGATAAATGAATATGTAAAAATGCTAGTGTCCTTTTTTCAGAAAAAAAAATAATAGATAACTATAATTTCTTAGGCTGTAACGCTCCATTTCAATTTATTGGGCGTAAGAATGAAATTTTTATTCCGATTGAATGAAAGGAATAAGTTTACTGCAAAACTTTATCTTAATTTAACTTCTCCCACAAAACTTTAGAACGACCATTGCCATCGTTTATTATATTGATATTCCCAGCCCCTGTTTGTGTCCAAACAGACAATTTGTAATTCTCTGCAGCTGATGTATTTACAACACTAACTTGCGTACAAGTAACTTGAACATTAGACGAGTTGTATATAGCCATTGCCTCAGTTCCTGAAACTTGCACATTTGAACCATTTCTTAAAAGCAACACTGAAAGAGTACCATTAGTAGTTACTGAAGCCCTAACGACATAGGTTATTTTATATGTTCCCGCAGAAGGCAAAGGGATATTAGCAAGGTCTACAAAACCAGTTGATGCAGCAAGAACCTGAGGAACATCTATTACTCCATAAGTAATATTTGTAGGTGCTGATAAAGCCGAAGATGCGGTTCCAATAAAATTGTTTGCTTTAACATTTCCACTAACTTCTAATGTTTCTGTTGGAGAACTAGTCCCAATGCCAACATTCCCATTTGTATTTATAAAAAATCTAGTTGGATATGAACCAGAAGCGTTTTGAGTTATTGAAAAATTTCGAGTCCCATCCCCATTAAAATCTTGCAATACACCCCAATTACCCATCCAAATTGCAGCTCTTTTACTTGTAGCATTTGTTGTAGGATTAATAACAAGTGACGAAGGGAATTGAGTACTTCCACTGTTAATTGTTGGTGTTTCTATTGAGGGGCTTGAAGACAAAACTAAATTTCCCGTTCCTGTTGAAGTTGTAACCCCTGTTCCTCCATTTGCTACAGGTAGAACATCTGTTGTACTATTAATGATATAAATCCAAGCAGTACCATTATAATAATACAATCCAGCAGTACCATCAGTTTGATACACCATTAAACCTGTTGCAGGATTTTGTATAGAAGTTCTTTGTGAACTGGTCATCCTTGGAGGCAAAAAACCCTTATCAGTAGAAGTAATATCCAACTTCGCTGAAGCATGAGGTGTAGGCGTACCAATTCCTGTTTGAGATAACAATTGAAAAGGAATCACAAAAACCACAATCAATAGCAAATGCCTTAGCATAGATAATCATTTGATTGCTGCAAAATTATCAAATAAATGGTTTACTTTAACCTACTATCAATTTTCAAGGAAATACCCCGAGAATTTGGTTCAATTTGCATTAGAATAGGCTAAAGAGTGTCTGATGTAGAAGCACCGGCGCAATAGTGGAGCCGACAATCCCTATTTTAAATTTCTTTTATAATGCTCAATTAAATCAATCATATACTCTGTTTTATATTCGCTGACATTTACCCAATAAAATTCATTATTTCTATTTTGAACCCTTAAATAACTTGGAGGCAACTTAACACCAAAAAATAAAAAGGGCATACCGAAACCTGATAGTACCATACCAAAATCAACCCAAAAATATATACCTAATGATATCAATAGAATTGAAAACCCAATTATTAAATTCTTGTTTTTACTTTTTACTACTGACATATTAACTATGTCATCATAAGCGATGCTTGTTGTTCCTTTATTGAGCAAAGTATTTTTGCTTATAAAATGAATCAATATTTTATCATCAGCAAATTGTAAATTTTTCATTAATTCTAGATATACTTAGTGATAAATTATACAGCAAAGTAAATAAACTAGAAATTAAATGACGGTAACAAATGTTACTTCTTTGATCTTAATTTTTTGATTCTTGATAAATGAACTCTTGAAATTCTTAAATAACCAGCTATAATATGCTGTGAAACCCTCTGATGTATGTTGGGAAATAGTAATTCTAATTCCTCATATCTTTCTAGCAATGTTTTTGTATCTGCACTAATTATAAAATTCACTAAACTAATAGTATGAGATTCGGCCAGGTATCTAGCTATTTTTTGAGCGTCTTTACTATTCTCCTCCAAAAATTTAAGAACTGAAAATGGAATTTTTATCATTTCACAATTTTCCAAACATTCTACACTTACAATCGCTCTATGTTCATCCTGATAATTATGAAGTCCATAGCCAGTTATTAAAGAATTTTCGATACGAAAACCATAGGTACTAATTTCACCATCAATAGTAAGTACAAAATTTCTAACAATCCCTTTGCTTAAAAAATAAATATAGTTTTGTTTCGACCCTGCATTCATTAATATAGACCCTTTTTTTAAATTTAATAGTTCACAGTTTTGAGATAGTAGATCAAAATCTTCATCACTCAAACCAAAAGGCGAAATGAACTTTTTAAATTGAAGAAATGCCGATGTCAAAGTAGTAAGTTAATTAAATAGTATATCAATATGATCCATACAAATTACGCTATTTATTACAAAATAAAATCATACGTTAGTTTTTGTAACAAATGTTACATTTTTAACTAAATGGATAAGGATCTTTTATTGATTCTGCGATAAATTAAACAAATCAATCACAGTTGAAATTTTCAGCTTATAAAAGATATTTTTCTTAATGGTAGAAACCGTATTACTTTTAATATTTAATTCATCCGCAATCTCTTTAGTCTTCTTCCCTGCTATAATCAAGCTAGCAACTTCAAACTCTCTTTGAGAAAGATTACAAAAAACACCTTTTTGGATTGGATCTAACATGAAATATAAATTACAAATAATTTAATTGATATAATTTTCAATAATACTTATATCTTCTTCAGATATATAGAAATCGTATATTCTTTTATCAAAATCAGTTCTTGCTCTCTTAATTAATTTATATTCATGTATATTAACAATTAAAACAAATTTTTCATTAATAGAACTAATAGTATCACTCCTCTTTCTTTTCTGCACATCTATAGACTTATTTGATATTCCTAATGTTTTATTGACTTCATAAACACTAGTCTTTTTGCCTAATTCTATCTGATTATTGATTATATTAGTAATTAATAATTTTTCAATTAATGTAAAAATTTCTGCTTCATTATTATTTATAATATTGTTATTTGAAATATACTTATCACCAAAACACTTTTTTTGAAAATACTTGCTCAGAAAGAATATAAGAGCTATAAAAATAATAATGCCAATCATTAAATAAAAATAATCGGATGGGATGTAAGACTGTCGAATGTATATCGGACTTAGCGTTTCTTTAAAATCTGTTAAATTAATTTTAATTGAATCAATATTGCTATCATCGAAATTTTTTGAAAAGAAAATAAAATTATTTCGATACCAGATAACATGATAGTAGCCAATTTTTGAACTAAAGAAAAATGTATACTTTTTGTTTATCGTCTTTCTTACTGTATTTTCTACAAAATTTAAATAAACTACATTACCTTCATTATTGATCAAAATCCCAGAATCAAGATCTGCAATTTTATTTGATTTAAGTAATATATTCTTCAATAGAGGATGAAGTGACCCTATGGTAGTCCATTTTTTTGTACTTAAATTTAACTCTATAACCGAATCAATAGTTTGCTTATTTATTCCCTTCTCATTCTCTATACCATCATTTCCATAAATATAGAATAAGGAAATGAATTTGTTTGATTTTGGATTAAACCAAATATTAGGAGTTTTGTCATCATTTTCTATGGGCAATTCTTTATTCAAAGGAATAATATCCCATTCTTTGAATTTATGATTATAGACTCTTAAATGCCCATTCCATCTCCAAAAACCGTAGCCACCGATATTAAAAATCGAATCTTTATAAATAAAATTATAACAGTTGATATTATATTTAAAAAGTGTGGTTGAATCTAATCTTGAAAAATAGATATGATCATCTTTTGAATCATACTTGTTTGATTGATAGACAATACCTGATGATGTCAAAAAAATATATAAATGCCCTTTACTAAAGATGATGTTTTGAGGAAAAGTTTTATAAGGATATGCTTCAATGGGCAATATCTTAGTAAGATCAGGATTATTACAATAAATTCGAATATACTCTGACTTAACGATAGATAAATCTCTAAAAATAGCGTTATTGGCTATTTTATATTGATTTTGTTGTCCATAGCCCTTAAATAGGACAACAGTTAAAAATAATAATAAATAAATTCTACGAATAGAGACTAACATCATCATGTAAAACTAGGGCAATATCAAAAAAAAATAAATTGGTGATAATAGGTGATTTAATTACAAATCATTGGTAATCAATTATTTGTAATTAAATTAAATAAAATAATTAATCACCTAAAACATCACTCAATTCAACAACTAATTTTTTGATAAAGCCTAAATACATTATACTCTCTGTAACTTATCCCTAATATTTTGTATTCAATAAACTATTTACTGTACCACGAGGTACCCCTGAAATTTTATTCAAAGTAGCAGCAGATTTAATTGCTGTTTGAACAGCTGCTGGACTTGGGATTTGTAATAGATTTTTTGAAAGATATAAACCAACCACTCCTGCAACATGTGGAGTTGCCATAGATGTTCCTGATATCGTTTTTACAGAAGAAGCACTACCTATCCAAGCAGAAGTTATACCAGAGCCTGGTGCCAAAATATCAACCACAGAGCCAGAGTTTGAATAAGAAGCAAAAGCATCTAAACTTGATAATGTAGGTGAAGAACCAGTTGCACCTACGGTTATAGCATTAGTTACACGTGCAGGGGAATAATTTGATGCACTTCTTCCATTATTTCCTGCTGCTACACACATTACGATTCCATCAGATATAGCTTTATTAACAGCAGCGTCGATTGCCGTAGATGCACCTCCCCCTAAAGACATATTACCAACGGCTGGTTTAGTAATCACATGATGTGCAATAGCCCAATCTATTCCGGCAATGACACCTGAATTGGTACCAGACCCAGCAGCATCTAAAACTCTTACAGATATTAGATTAATCTTTTTTGCAACGCCGTAATTGATACCTCCAACAGTTCCAGCAACATGAGTACCATGTCCATTCTGATCAGTCCAATTTGTATTGATGCCTATAGAAGAAAATCCTCCCACTGCTCGTCCACCAAATTCGGCATGTTCTAATAAAATACCCGTATCAAATATATAGGCATCTACCCCAGTCCCATCAGCGGTATAGGTAAATCCTCCACTTAATGGCAAAGAAGCTTGATCAATTCTATCCAAACCCCAAGAAGGAACTGGAGTTTGTATGATATTAGCACTCATTATTTGATCTTGTTCAATGTAGGCAATATTTGGATTATTCATCAAACCATTTAATGCACCAGCTGGCAACTTTGCAGAAAAACCCTTGATGGCATTTTTGTATTTAAATTTAATATTTAAACCATATTTTTTGGAAGCTTGATTGATCTCATCGTCAATATTTGTTACATCATCTTTGAAAACAATAATATATGAATCAGTTAAACTACCATCTTGTGTCATTCTTGCAGTTTGAAGATTTACATCTTTAGTTGCATTAGCAATTTGAGATGCTTCACTATTCATTAAGTCAACTTGTTTAGTACAACTTACCAAGTAAATAGTAACAATAAATAACGCTAAATTTAGCTTAAGGGAGAATTTCATGAAAAATAGATTTTAAATAACTTATGTTAAACTTTTTAATCATATAAAAAAGTCAACAAATATAATTTTGAGCTATACTAACTCCAATTTAGAGCAGTAAACAATTTAAATTATATCGTTAAAATCTATTTTACTATTGAAATTGATTGAAATAAGATCAAATAATCAAAAAAACATGTTGGTATAAAAGCCCTTCCAGCATTATTACACCTTCTCCAATGCTTTTTCAATATCAGCAATTAAGTCATCCGCATGCTCTACTCCAACACTTAATCTTACTAAAGAGCTGGTAATATTCATGATTTTCTTTTCATTTTCAGGAATATCAATATGTGTCATGGTTGCAGGATGTTCCGCTAAACTTTCGGTAGAACCTAAACTTACTGCAAGTTGAATCAATTTTAAATGATTCAAAAAAGCAAAAGCTTCTTTCTCTCCTCCAACAATATCAAAACTTAACATCGCTCCTTCCCCTTTGCATTGTTCATTAAATATGTCCCATTGAGCAGTACCTTTTTCTAATAATCCCAAATAATACACTTTAGCCACTTTAGGATGTTTGGATAAATATTGTGCAATTAATTTAGCATTGGCTTGTTGTTGCTCCATTCTAATTTTCATGGTTTCAAGAGAACGCATCAACAACCAACCTGTATTCGGAGAAGGTAGATTACCAAAAAAGGTTCTTAACACTTTAACTCTTTGAATCAATTGCTTACTGCCTGAAACTGCACCGGCAATTAAATCACTATGACCTGCAATATATTTTGTGGCAGAATAAATCACTAAATCAGCTCCAAGTTCTAAAGGGTGTTGCCATATGGGTCCCATATAAGTATTATCGACTACTAACAATACTTTATTTTCATCTTTGCTTAAACCCTCTGCAATCTCACTACACATCCTTAAAGAAAATAAATGATTGGTAGGATTAGCAGGAGTTTCAACATAAATCATTTTCATATGATCCTTCAAAGGATGAGCATTAATTTTTTGAAGGATATCATCTTTGGTATCGTTGGGTCCAAAAGGAATGCCTTCTATTCCAAATGCAGTCAAAACATGTTGAATAAAATGATGCGTACCACCATAAATAGGTGCACTATACACAAATAAAGAACCTGGTTT
>JACCDS010274788.1_pt1 | contig 14419 bp, 7 predicted proteins | sample 7446441 | NCBI WGS metagenome assembly JACCDS01 (sample SAMN15323445, study PRJNA562643) | freshwater metagenome | isolation source: river surface water | place: USA:Blue River Watershed | collected 2017-08-17 | reverse complement strand
TACTCGCACAAGCGGCACAAGTCATTCCTGTAACGGGAACAATCAGTGTTTTGATTTGCGCTTGATTTTCTACTTTACTTTCCATCTTTTGTGTCATATTTTGATAACACAAAATTAGCGTGAAGGATTGGCTTGTGGCTTACATAATTACTTGGAAAGTTTACATAATTTGGGAAAGCGAATTCATAAACCGAATAAGTATTGATTTCTTACTGTGACTTGAATTACTACTAGCTGAATAAAATCTAAAAATATTAGGATTCAAATCAGAAGAACCCTATTTTTATTTTATACTACAATGTTTTAAAATCATAGACATGGATAAAACTACTTACCTCAAAAACCAACAGGTACAATCTTTTACAAATTGGCTGGAATATAGAATGAATCAACCAAATTCGTTCCTTCATTCTTATGAAATGTTGAAGCCTAAAAAAGCGTGGGAATGTCATTCTATTTATAATGCTTTTGAAGAATATGAATGGAAATTTGACTCATTTGAACCTCAAACTGGAGAGAAAATATCAGGAAAAACTTTCCTTGAAAGTTCTATTTTCTTAGAGCAACTTTCAAATGGATTAAATGAAAGTATTGATCAAAGAAATGAAGAATTATGTAAAACTTATTGCTTTGCCATTTTAAAATGGGGCGGAGTTTTAAATAAAAATAAAGACCGAATAGAGAGAATATCATCTGAATATGGACACTCCCTTACTCTTAATTCTTATTGGCATTTTAACATCTTTTTCTCCGAAGAAAATAATTTGGGTTGCCATTGGAGACTCTATTACTTATTTGAACGACCATCCTAAAGAAACAGGCAATAGAATTACAAAAGGCTACTACAAAAATTATACTTATCCAGCTTTTATTAATGTTCATTACAATCCAGCAGCAGACGAGTATCCATATCCAGTAGAATCTATCAATATGACTTATGATGGTTTACATCCTTCAGATAAAGGCTATGAAGTAATTACTAAACAATTAGTAAAAGTGATGAAGAAGTTTTTTTGTTTTTTGTTTTAATTTAATGATTTATAATTATGGTTATGTTAAATAAAAATAGCGCTATTTTCATAAAATTATACCCTAAAAGGTATAAAATCTTAACTAATCGTCATTTTATGCTCAAAAGGTGTAGTGCCCGTCAGGTACACAAATATTCCATCCATTTTTAAACTACCAAAATGCGAACTGTACATTTCTCCTTCTAAGCCTTTAATTTTTGAATGTTTCTTAATTCCACTTTCAAAATGAATAATGTCATTACCCAAACGATAGCTTGCTGTTTCTCCTTCAAAAAAGTAATTATTAGGCGAATTTTCAATTTCTTTTACGCCAGTTAATTGTCCTCTTTCTTTGAAACATAATTCAATTGTGACAGATACACCTTCGCTTCCTTTTGAAGTAAATGTCAACTCGTGTACTCCATTTTTCTCTTCGATGCTGATAGAAGTATCAATGGTTTTAATGTTACTTTTCGGACGATTTGCAAAATCCATTTTATTCCAAAATCTACCATCAGTACTTGGTGAATGTTTATAATCACCATTCGCTTTTTTGAATTGCTTTGGTAAAGGTTGATAATAAGGTGCTTCGATTCTTTGATGCAAAATATACTTGCCGTCTTTGTAGGTAATTCCTTTACTTCTAAAATATCCTGTACTGAAAAAATCTGTAGAAAAACGCATGTATTTTAATATGGCTTCACCTTTCCTAAAAGTAAAAAAAGTAGGATTTGTTGACCTTCCAGAAGCAATTACTACAGGGAAATCTGCTCCTCCAAAAATTGTACTTGTTGTGTCGTTTCGACGAATTCTTACCAAATTTGTCGTTTTAAAGAATTTTTCAAAATGTACTGATGGATTTTGTACAGCAGGAAGTGGCTTTAAATACAGCGGTTCTTCCAAACAATATGGCAACAAATCGACCATGATTTTTTCATCAAACCCTTTAACATTTTCGATAAACTTGGTAATAGCAGCAAACTCCGCATTATTATCATAAATGGCCAAGTAACGATAATCATGATAGAAAGGCAAAGCATTAACCGTCATGAATTGGTCTTGTCGTCTTGAATCATTCGTTATCAAATCGCCATTCGGTTCCATGTAAAAATAGGTTAGATGGAGATTTTTACGAACAGGCGTTAATAATGCTGGTCGTTTCAATAAACGAGCCATCGTAATCAAACATCTATCTGTTACTTCTGAATAAATCATACTTCGTTCCAAGAAGTGTCCGTCGCCATCAATATAAATATTTTCAGAAAGCCATTCATCAATACGGGCTACATAGGCTTTATTGGGGAACAGAGCATTAATCTGAGCCAAAGCAGCCGACACTACCCAACGATGGTTTGGCGTATGAATTCCACCCACTCTCAAAGATTCTCCAGCTTTTAAAATAAACTCTTTCAGCAAGGAAAGTAATTCTGATAAAGCAGGCGAGGCATTCTGTTTTAAAAGAGTCGTTGCTATACAAAGAGGGTCTAAAATAAACGCTGTATCAGGAGGAGACGCTAAATTCCCCAAATTGAGTGTACCATCTTCTTGCTGTGCTTTTTTGAGGAAACGAATAATTTTGGTCATCGCTACAACCAACTCCTCTTTTTGATAATAGTCCGATTTTACTTCACAATAAGCTGCTGCCAAATTAGATAAATCAAAGCCTAGACGTCTTTTAATTTCGGTAATCTCTGTTGAAAATACCGTTAATAATCTAGCTACTTCTTTATTATTAGCTTGAACGATTTGTTGATAAAAATTTTCCTCCGAAGTATTGACATATTGAGCATGACTAATCATTGGTGATAAAAGTGCCAACGTTCCCAAACCAAAGCATTGTTGTAAAAAGGATTTTCTTGTAATATTTCCCATTGTTATGAAGTAAAAATGAATGATTTATAAATCTATTTTTATAAAAGTAACTGTAAGCAGTTATATACTGATTGCAATTGGTATGAGTCAGGAGAGAAACGTTTTCAACAAAAGAGGTCGGCATTTCTACCGACCTCACTATTAATAAAGTAAAATTTCCAAGAGTAAATTACTTCTTCAATACCTTAAAAGTAGCTTTTCTACCATCTTTTTGAATATTTAAGAAGTAGGTTCCCGATGGGAATCTTGTTAAATCTACTTGTTTTTGAATTCCTCTTAATGATTGCTCTTGAACTACTTTTCCGAGAAAATCTATTAATTGAATATCCAATTCTTGATCATTACTTTCAATATTTAATACATCTGTTGCTGGGTTTGGAAACACATTGATGCGCATTTTACCTAATTCATCCGTACCAGTAATCAGTTCAATTCTTACAGTTGAAGGACTTAAAACTGTTCCTGTTCCACAGACATTATTACTCACCGAGAATAGGCGATAAATAGTATTTGCCGTTGGATTAACAGTTAAAACATAATCATTTGTATTGACCGTGATTGATTTAGCGTTTACTTCATCACTACCGATGGCAAAAGTAAACGGTGGCGTTCCTGTAAGTTTAATGCCAATAGAGACAGGTTTGTTTTCATTAAAATAATACGAACTACTATCAAAACGTGCTGTGATACCTTCTAAAATAGTTAATGGAAATCTATTTGATGTGCTGCTGATGCTAGAGTCACTACTGATTATTTTGACATAGTAACCAGTAGAAGTCGATAACCCTGCTGGGACTTTTGCTCTTAATGGACTACCGTTACCTATTGTTTCAAGATTCTTGAAATTTTTACCAGTTGAATCAGAAAGTTGAACCGTAAACTTGGTATTAGCTGGAATTGAGCCAGCTGTATTAAATAAAACATCAAAAGTTGAGCCACTACAAAAAGTACTAAAATAATCATATAGAATAATCTGTTTGTTTGATGGAGGGTTTACCGTAACAGTACCAGAACCACTAGCTTTGCCTTCTCCGCATACATTACTAACAGATTTTAACGTATAGGTTTCTGTTTTTGACGGGTAAACAGCAAGAGCCACAAACGACTCAACATTATAAAAATTTGCTGTCCCTTTTTCTCCGTTACTTAGTTCATAATTTATTGTTTCATAAAAAAATGTACCTACAGTTTTGGGCTTGGAAGTCTCATTATATTTAAGAACTAAATACGCACTTGCGCCTGGATTAATGATGGGTGCTCCTGAAATACTTATATCAGGTTTGGTAGAAAGGCTAATATTATTAAACTCTTTAAGTTGATATGGTTTGCTACTTTCCATTTGAAGTTTATACGAACCCTTACTAAAATCACTTCCAAAAGTTACATTGAAAGTACCATTCTTAGTGCTTCTCAACAATTCTGTTTTGACGTTGTTCTCGTCAACCGCATATATTTTGAAAACATTATCAGCTTCAAATGTACCTTTTGAAGTTAAATTAACCTTTAATGTAGCTCCTAGACAAGAAGTGAACGAATTACCATAATTTGGTATTCCCTCAAAATTCATTGAAATAACAGGTTTTATATTCACTTTCACACTTCCTGATACTGTCCCTACTCCACATTCATTAATTGCTGAGGTTAGCGCATAAGTAGTTGTTTCTGTTGGATATCTATACTCTTCAATATAATTATTATAGGTATAGCCAATTGTTCTATAGTTTTTATCATCTTTAATAATATATCTCAATCCACCTCCGTAAGTATAATCTATAGAAGTATTTGAATACAGATACACCGCATTTCCAGCTTCTATTTCTATGGCTGTAGCTCCGTCTTTAAATTGCAAAGCCAGATTGTTTGGTGCGGTTCTAAAGTTTATAGAATTTATATCAGACTTAACACTATTGTCATTGCTCACAATTCTGATATTATATTTTCCTGCTTTTTGAAACTTACTTGGGAAACTTACTATCGCAGGGCTTTGAGTAATACCTGTTTTTATGGTGGTGTAAGTAGTATCTGTATCATTGGATATTTGCACAGAAAAAGTTGTTCCTGTTGGTGGTAAACCTTTCACATTAAATGGCACTAAAATCTCGTCTGCTAAACATTGAAAATAATTATTATTGTAATTAGTATTAACGCTCATCATGTTCTGAATAGAATATGGTGCTACTTTAAAAGTTACATCATTATTTTTTACCGTTCCGACACCACATACATTACTAATAGATTTTATACCGAAAGATGTTGTCTTATAAATATTAAAATTGAAATATCGAGTAAATGCACCATCATACATATAGGTTTCAATGGTTTCAGTTCGTCCGTCTTTGTAGGTTACTTGTTGGTTTCCACCACCTTGGAAGTATAAAGATAAACCAATGTAATCTCCTGGATTAATTTCTCCAGTATAATATGTACTAAATTCAGCACTAGGTAAAGTCCGAACATAAATTTTGATAGAATTACTGTAAACTAATGGATTACTCGAAGATATTCGAATAGTGTAATCGCCCACTGGTAAGTCTGAAGGAATGGTAATTTGCTTCTCTCCAGCGGTGATTTTCCCTAATATTCTATCTTTACTTGAATTAAAATTTGATGTTAATTCAACAGTAAATTGATTATCATCACCATATTTCCCCTCTGTTAAAACTGATAAATCTAATTTTGAACCAGTACAAACTTCAAGATCAGTACTTTTCTTTGATGAAATTTGAATGGCGTAATCAACATTTTGAACAACCGCATATTTGTAATTTGATGACCCCGAGTTATTTGTTCCACAAGCATTAGTTACTGATTTAATACCAATAGTACTCGATTTAATAACATATACAGGGAGATAGATGCCAGATTGCCAATTTGAATATGATTTATCATCAAACTTATATTTCATACCATCCAACATCGTTACTTCATAAGGGCCAACACCAGTCAATGACATATCGATACTGGCAAACTGAGGCCTTTCAAGAGTTATGGTTTCGCTGGAACTAAAATTGTTAATATCTGCTGATGGAAAGGTAGATATTCGAGTATAATTTGGACTAACTGTTGTGGGAGGTATCTCATCCGTAAAAACAGAAACATAGAAAAAAGTATAAAAAAAGGTTGACATAATATTAGTCGGGATTACAAAAGAAGCAACATTTTCCTTTGTAACTTTTCCATCAATGTCTTGATATATTGAGCCTCCCCCAATATCAGTACTGTTACTTAACCTAATTTTAACATTACTACCTACTGGCAACGAAGCATTAGTAGAAAATTTCACCTCAGCGGTAGCTCCAGCACAATATTTAGCCTCTTTGATTGAATCTGTTTTGATGGCGGTATTAACAGTAATGGCTACTTTGTTTGTACCTACACCACTACCACATTCAGAGCTGAAAGATTTAATAAAATATTGTGTTGTTGTTTTAGGTGAAACAAAAAAAATAAATGACGACGTATAATCACCAACCGAACCGTATCTATAAACTTGTCCATCATTAAGTTCAACAAAATAACTTCCATATCCATTAAGAGATACATTCAAACTAACTTGTTCTCCGTGATTTATCGTTGTACTTTCAGTAGTTAACTCAACTCTAGATTCATTATGAACATAAAGCGAGTTAAAATAAAAGGCTGATTCTACATTATTATCACTTGCAGTCACTTTTACTCTATAAGTAGCATTTGGAATATTATCACCAATAGTAGCAGTCATCAAATCATTTTGTTCGGTAACATCCAAATCATAAAATTTCGAATTATTATTGTAATCCGTTAGACGGATTTTGAATTTATTACTCGCACTCCAATTTCCAGTTTTTTGTACTTTTAGCGTTAGCTTACCATTCTTACAAACATGGTTGTTTGTAAGTCCAAGAATTTTAAGGCTATTGTCAACAATTTTAATATCTACACTACCTGAACTTTTACCAACACCACAAAGATTACTGGTACTTAAAATTTTATAAGTTCCTGATTTATTGGTAGCCACAGTAACATTCTGAACCGTGCTATAGTAATCTAATTGTATCAAAGTACTATCGCTCATTAATATTTTTACGGGCGTTGAACCAGTGCTTTTTACACTCATTGATACAGCTTCATACGGGAAAAGTGTTTTTCGCTCAATATCTAGAATTTCTACATTGGCAGGCAAGTATATGTCTGTCGTATAGTCGCTACTTGAAATGGCAGGCGATGAACTAACAATTCTTAAATTTGCATAATTACTGTAGTTGTTTGAGATGTTGACGACCTCATTCGGTAGCGTAGCAATTAAATAGCCCGATGAATCTTTTGCTGCCACATCTACCCAATTATTTGAATAATTAGACTTTACTTGTACTTTAAATACATTATCTTGATTGAACTTGCCGATGATATTATAGGCAAGATTGATTTTGTTGCCCAAACAAATATTGGAGCCAGATGCGGGAGAAATTCGTGAAATCCCAATAGATTGTCCTTTTACAGCAAAAGTGAAGAACATCAGGAGTAGTAATAGTGGTAATTTTTTAAACATAAAAGATGTTATTAATAGTGTTATAATAAATGTTGACAAAAATATTTCAATTATTGCTAATATCCCAACTTATTAACAATACTTTATCTAATGGTAATTATCACTTTTAAATGGCTTACCGTTAAATAAAAATCGACCTATTCCAAAGTATGATTATCAGCTTTCTACCTATCTTTGATTCTTCCGTTTAAGGCTAATTTCTCTTAATAATTTCTAAATCATCCTTTACTATGGCTAAGTTAATTGTTGTTTTTGTGCATGGCTGGAGTGTCACGAACCTTGATACTTATGGCGAGTTACCGATTCGTTTACACAACGAAGCGAAAGCTGAGGGCTTTGATATTCAATTGAAAGAAATCTTTTTAGGGCAGTATATCAGCTTTCATGATGAAGTACGGCTGAAAGATATTTCAAGGGCTTTTCAAACAGCTTTGGCAGATCAATTGAGTGACGAATTAAATTCGGGAAATAGATTCGTTTGTATTACTCACTCTACGGGTGGCCCGGTGATTCGTGACTGGTGGAAGCAGTACTTTTCTGATAAAAAATTGCCTTGCCCGATGAGCCATTTAATCATGCTTGCACCAGCCAATTTTGGTTCTGCACTGGCCCAACTTGGGAAAGGTAGAGTTGGGCGACTAAAAGCGTGGTTCAGCGGTGTTGAGCCTGGTCAGGGTGTACTAGACTGGTTAGAACTTGGAAGTGCTGAGGCTTGGTATTTAAATAAAAATTGGATTTATACAGATGAAGCTGAACTAAAACCTGAGAATGTATTTCCGTTTGTACTTACTGGGCAATCTATTGATAGAAAACTATACGATAATTTAAATACTTATACAGGCGAGCTCGGTTCTGATGGGGTGGTGCGTGTAGCTGCTGCCAATATTGAAAGTAGTTTCGTTCGTTTAAAACAGCCTTATCCTTCTTTTAAGAATCCAATCCGAACTGCTGATTTTGAAATTGCTGAGTATCGACAATCTCCCAAAACGCCTTTGAGAATCATCAAAGGAAAATCTCATTCAGAAAAAGATATGGGAATTATGAATAGTGTGAAGGAAAAAGATAATGAAAGAGTACAAAGTCAGGAAACGATAAAGGCAATTTTGGATTGTATCAAAGTTAAAACCAAAGCGGATTATGATAAAATCTACAAGCAATTCGAGAAAGAAACCAAAGAAGTTTTAAAGGCAGAACAAATAGAAACAGAGCCTAATATCTTTTTTTCAAAACGTTATTTTATTCATGACCAATACTGTATGGTTATTTTTAGCGTGGTTGATACAGAGGGCTATTCAGTGAAAGATTTTGATTTACTCATTGCTGCGGGCGATGAGAATGATCCTAATCATTTGCCTGAAGGTTTTTTTCAAGACCGTCAGAAAAATAAAATTAATCCAGAAAATATTACTTATTACCTCAATTATGATATTTTGAAAGGTACTGCTGCCGTAAAAAATGGAAAAAAAGAAATTCGTGCGAAGCAAAAAGGAATTGATAAAATTGGCTTAAAAATAATTCCGAGACCTTCTAATGGTTTTGTATATTACTTGCCTTGTGAAATTAAAGCTGATAAAACAATGTTTGATTATATCTTGAAACCAAACAGTACTACGCTCGTTGAAATTGTACTTCAAAGAATTGTTAGTAAAGAAGTGTTCAGGATGAATCCGCTGGATAATCTTCCAGCTACAAATTTTAAAGACGTGAAGTCTGGCGATGAAATTTTATAGATAATCGGAGAACTATCAACGTTTTAATGTTGGCGAGATGAACATACAGCTCGCCAACATAAAATTTAGACTTGCCAATTAAACTTTACTTCGTTTTTCATTAATAATTTTTCCCCATTTTTCTAAAACCGTTACTAAAAATTCTAAGTTTATGGGTTTGCTGATGTAATCATTCATGCCAGCGGCTTTACATTCTTCTTTGCTTTCATCTAAAGTGTTGGCTGTCATGGCAATAATTACAGGCTGATGAATTGTTTTAGACCGAAGCTGAATGGTAGCTTCTATTCCATCCATTTCTGGCATTTGCATATCCATCAGCACCAAGTCGTAATGCGTCTTTTCGAATGCCTCCAGTACCTCTAGCCCATTTTCGGCTAAATCCGCTTCAAAACCTAGTTTTCCCAATACTCTTAAAGCAAGTTTTTGATTCATCACATAATCTTCTGCCACTAATATTTTCATCGGATAATGTGTTGCAAAATCGCTTTGTAATTTCTGGTTTTGTGTATTAGATACTGGTTTTCCTACCATTTTTGTTTGCTCATTTCTGAGTAGGTTATCGTGAATACTTCTACAAAGAATATGTTGCTTTACGGGTTTCATCAAAACTGCTCTAAACAAATCAGGATATTCTTTGTGGAAAGTATCCGATACCGAACTTAGTAACAAAACGGGTAAATTGGGATTTAGTTGTCGTACTGCCAATGCAAAACCAATTCCATCCAATTCTGGCATTTGCATATCGGTTATCACCATATCAAACGGAGGATTGTTTTCGATGATTTTGAGCCCTTCAGTTGGAGAATCCGACAGCGTGGTAATCATATTCCAGTGCTCAAGCTGTCCTTTTAGAATAAATAAATTTGTTTTGTTATCATCTACAACCAATATTTTTTTATCTCTTAATACTTCAAGATTAAACGGGAACGTAGTAAGTTGTACAGAGCTTACCTTTGTTTTCACTTTAAATTTAAAGGTTGTTCCCTTGCCAAGAGTACTTTCTACACCAATAGAACCACCCATTAAATTCACAATTTTTTCGCTGATAATTAAGCCTAAGCCCGTACCGCCGTATCGTCTTGTGGTTGATGAGTCCACTTGTGAAAATGGTTTAAACAGTTTGTCTAGTTTATCAGGCGGAATTCCAATGCCAGAATCTCTAACTTCAAAACCCAATATGATTTCCCCCTCATTTTTACTTTCCTCTAAAAATACTCTTACAAAAACTTCGCCTTGATGTGTAAACTTAATTGCATTACCTATCAGATTTAGTAATACTTGGCGAAGCCTAAGGCTGTCTCCTACTACCTGAGCAGGCACATCCCATTCTATTAGATAGAGTAAATCGAGGTTTAAGCTTGCTACTTTTGCAGCAAAGACATCAAGTACTTCTTCAATACAATTTCTAAGGTTAAAATCGTGTAAATCAAGCTCCATTTTACCAGATTCAATTTTAGAGAAATCCAAAATATCATTGATAACTGTGAGTAATCCTTCTCCGCAAGCATGAATCGTGTCTGAATAACTTTTTTGCTCCTCAGAAAGAGGTGTTTCTTCCAGTAAAGATGCCATTCCGATAATACCGTTGAGCGGCGTTCTGATTTCATGGCTCATCGTAGCCAGAAAAACACTTTTAGCTTTATTTGCTCTTTCAGCTTCTTCTCTGGCTTTGTGTTCTTCTTCGGTTGATTTCAGCAATTGGGCAGTTCTTTGCTGTACTTCCTCTTCAAGTCGCTGATTTTGTGCCTTAATGAGGTTTATTCTATGTCGATAATAAAAGAAAGTTAATCCTACTATTAGCATTCCAACTATTATTCTAAACCACCAAGTTTCCCAGAATGGTGGCAAAATTTCGATGACTAAAGCAGAGCCATTTTCATTCCAAACACCATCGTTGTTTGATGCTTTTACTCGAAAAATGTACTTTCCAGGATCCAGATTGGTATAAGAGGCTTTGTGGATATTGCCAATGTAAACCCAATCTTTATCAAACCCCTCAAGTTTGTAAGCATAATTATTTTTTTGGGGAAGGATATAATTCAAAGCGGCAAATTCTACTGAAAAAAAAGTTTGATTATAATTCAGTACAATTTTATCGGTATAATTAATGTGTTTTGATAAAGGAGAATCCTCTTGATTAATTGAGACTGATTTGTTAAATAACTGAAAATCAGTAATAAAAACGGGAGGAATGAAACTGTTATAAACAATACTATCTGGATGAAAAGCATTCACTCCGTTTGGTCCACCAAAAAACATTTCTCCTGTTTTTGTCTTGAAAGCAGCCCTCGGTTTAAATTCATTTCCCTGCAACCCATCCGAACTATTGAAAGTTCTAAAGGTTTTTTTCTTGGAATTGTACTTGGTAATTCCTTTGTTGGTACTTATCCAAAAGTCTCCATTATCATCCTTCAAAATGGCATTGATAAAAGGATTTGGCAAGCCATTTCTTTCATTGTAAGTTTTAAAAGTTCTTGTTTTTAGGTTCATCAAGCACAATCCATCAGTTGTACCAATCCAAAGATAACCATCTTGCGCTTTTACGATTGTTTGAATATTGTTGTTGCTAAGGCTATTCGGATTGTTTGGGTTTGCTCTAAAATGAGTAAATGTCTTTGTTTTTTTATCGAAAAGCTCTAGCCCGTCTTCAGTACCAACCCAGAGTTCATCTTGTCCGTTTTCATACAATGCTTTTACATAATTATTGCAGATACTTTTTGGGTTTTTACTGTCGGGCAGGTAGTTGGTAAACTGTTTATTTTTTATATCATAGTAACCCAAGCCACCTGTCCAAGTACCTAGCCATAAATTATTATCAACGCTTTTTAGCATCGTAAAAATACTATTTGATGATACCGAATTTTTATTTTTGGGATTTGGAACGTGATGAATAAATTCTTTTGTCTTTGTATTAAAAATATCAAAACCACCAATAAAAAAACCTAGCGCCAATAAGTCCTCATCAAGTTCAATAACTGACAATACAAAATCTGAATTGATACTGTTTTTTTGTCCGTTACTTTTTCTAAATGCTGAGAATGAATTAGTCTTTTTGTCCCAAACATTAAGGCCGCCACCATCAGTACCAAACCAGATTTTATCCTTGTGTTCAGCAATACTTAAAACACTACTGTTGTTGAGTCCATTTTTATTAAGTGTTTGTTTAAGTAAATCAAACTTTTTACTATACTTCGGTAAAAAGCTGATTCCTCCAGAATATGTACCAATCCAGACATTCCCAATGTTGTCTTGGTACATACAGTACACCGAATTATTACTCAAACTTTGTTCATCATGATTATCAAAAGCAATATGTTTGAAATTTTCTGTATTGGGGTTAAAAATACTAATTCCACCGTTTTCAGTACCAATCCATAAATTTCCTGTTTCGTCTTGCATAAAGGAAAGAATATCATCATAGCAGAGGCTATTCACGTTTTTGGGGTTATGACGGTAATTCGTAAAAGTATTTTCTATTGGATTAAACCTTGATACTCCACCAGCAAGTGTGCCAATCCATAGATTTTTTTGATTATCTAAAAAAATGCTTCTTATCCAGTCCGAATCAAGACTTTTCGGATTGTTTTCATCATGAAAATAATGCACAAATGTTTTTTTCTCAGGATTATACTTATTAAGTCCATCCTTTGTACCTATCCATATATTGCCAAATTGGTCTTCCTCTAAAGCATAAATAAAATCACTACTTAGGCTATTTTGATTATTTTCTTGATGTTTGATGGCCGTGTAAGCGCCAGTTGCTGGATTCACCAAATACAGACCCGTGGTGGTGCCAAGCCAAATTCTATTTTTTGAGTCTTCAAAAATGTCTCGGATAGTCAGTCGGAAATTATCATTAAAAAAGTGTTTGAATTCGTTTTTTTCTCGATTCAAAATATCCAAACCAACTGAAGTTGCCACTAACAAATTCCCAGATTTATCCTCAACAATATCATAAATATAATTATCACTCAGGCTATTTTTTTTACCTCTGATGTGCTTGAAAATGGTAAATCGATATCCATCAAACTTATTAAGTCCTTCGTCGGTGGCAAACCACATAAAGCCTTTCTTTCCCATCAAGATAGAACTCACATGGCTTTGCGAGAGACCGTCCTCTGTGGAGATGCGTTTAAAACTTGGTTTAAATTCTTGCGAATAAACAGTACTACGAAGAAGTAAAAAAATGATTAAATTTAATTTACGATTATATCTCATGCTTGATTTTCAAACTTTATGATTTGACCCTGAAATGTTTAAAGATTTTTAGCAACAATTGTATTATACAATGGAAAGTAGCAATTTGTTCGTCAAATATATGATTTTAATAAGATATAATTTATTTTATCTAATCATTAATAGTTGATAAATATTATTTTTGAACGAGGAGAAACCACGTTCATCACATACGTCATGAATGTTCTAACGAATAAAAAAGGGGGAAAATGTTAGATTCTCTGGGGCTAATCGAAGAGTTAATTTTATTCGTTAAAAATGCGAAGGTAATTTTTTGGATTAAAAAAAATCAATTGGCTGAAAAAATTATGAATGGTCAGGCTTCGATTTTAGCAATAAAACATTTGAGTCGAGTAATATGTATCGGTAAATTTAACTAAAATGAGTATCTTACTAACTTAACTATACAGCTACAATCATGAACCCCAATAATCTATTTTCAGAAAAACAACGCTTCACTCAAATTTGGGTTTGGTTATTGTTAATATGTATCAATTGGCTATTTTTTGGGCCAATGATTAAAAATGAGTTTTTCCCTGACCCACCATTCATTCCTAAAATTTATCAATTCAATACCGATTTTTACATTGGAGCTGTCATTACTATTCTCACAAATATTTTCTTTATCATCATCAAGCTGGAAACCCACATTAAAGCTGATGGTATCTATGTTCGATTTTTCCCGATACAATTATCATTCAAATTTTATGCTTGGGAAGATTTGAATATCTGTATGATCAGAAAATATAGTCCTCTTTTTGACCACGCTGGTTGGGGATTTCGTGGTACTCAAAAGAACAGAGTTTTAACTGTTTCAGGAAATAAAGGCATTCAATTAGTCATGAATAATGGTACAAAATTATTAATTGGTACCCAAAAGCCCGATGAAGTAACGGAGGTTTTGAAACAGCTAGGGCAACTGAAAAGAGTGTGATTGAAATTTCTCAACATTATTTTTTTGTAATTTACCTTCAAGCTTTTAACCTTAATTACTAACATTCTCTTTTAAATAGGTTAATATCAGTCTATAATTGATTAAAAAT
>JACCDS010292301.1_pt1 | contig 14420 bp, 6 predicted proteins | sample 7446441 | NCBI WGS metagenome assembly JACCDS01 (sample SAMN15323445, study PRJNA562643) | freshwater metagenome | isolation source: river surface water | place: USA:Blue River Watershed | collected 2017-08-17 | reverse complement strand
CGGCGTAGGCGTAGGCGGCAGCGTCGGCGGCGTCGGGGGCTGCGTAAGCGTCGGTGTAGGCTGCGCCGGGAGCGGCGTAAGCGTCGGCGTAGGCGGCGCCGGGGGCGGCATAGGCGTCAGCGTAGGCGGCACCAGCGGCGGCGCGCCTTGAACGCGCGACCGCCGCCAAACCAGTAACTTGCCTATCCCAAACCCCCATTAAGCCAATATCATAGGCCAAAAACACCGCCAACAAATGCTTGGCCCGGTCTTTCTTCTCCCACCCCATCAAAGCCTGTTTTTCTTTCGATTGCGCCACCCACGGCAACACCCGCAAACCAGCACGCACAGCAAATGCAACCGATGCTTCTACGGACATTTCCCGCAATCGTCTTCTAATTTCAACCTTATCCATACATCCCCTTTTGCAAACGCCCAATGAATTTCATTATACACACCCCCAAATCTTGAGCCACGCGCACTCACTACCTTATTGAAAAGGACAGGACAGCCAATGATGGATAATCCCGTGTTGGGTACCCAGTTCTGGCACAAATGCAGCGTGCCGAGCACTTGTTTCTTGAAAACGCCCCACTTCATTCCCGCCTCAATCAAATCAAAAACGCGCACCTGTCCTATACTATAGGCCGGCAATTGATCTTCATGCGCATCGCCACTACCGACCGCCACCACCAAAAAACACACTGGAAAGCACCCCATGCCCAAGCTGCCAACTCTCGCCGTTGCATTCGTGTTTGGAATCTCCCTAATCTGGTGCCAAGCCACCATGGCCGCAGAAGCCATCACCTGCCGTGCAAACAAACCGATTCAATATGAATCTTTTGTCCCACTTGGCGGAATCGAGCAATGGATTACCATCAAAGGCGACAATTGCGCCAACCCTATCATCCTGATCTTGCATGGCGGGCCGGGCAATCCATTAAGCCCCTTTGCCGATACGATTTTTGCTGGCTGGAGCAAAGAATTTACACTGGTGCAGTGGGATCAGCGCGGCGCAGGGAAAACATTTGGCCGTAACCAACCGAGTGAAGATTCAGTTTTAACGCTGCCGCGCATGCGTGATGACGGCATCGAACTAGCGCAATTTTTAACCCAACGACTGGGCCAGAAAAAAGTCATTTTAATGGGCAGCTCGTGGGGTTCAGTGCTGGCGGTGCACATCGCACAAGCCAAACCAGAATTGTTCCATGCCTATATCGGCAGCGCGCAACTTGTCCATGCCCAGCAAAATTTAGCCGCCAGCTATACCCAAACCCTGGCCTTGGCCCGCGCCGCAGGCGATGAAAAAACCAGCGCCAGCCTGACCACACTAGGCCCGCCACCGTGGACAAACCCGCGCAACATTGGCATCTTGCGCCGCGCCACCCGCGCCTATGAAGCCAAAACCAGCACCCCGGCACCGCCATCCTGGTGGCAACCCGCCGCTGCCTATAACACCGCACCAATTCAAGCCGCCTATAGCGCAGGCGAAGACTATTCTTTCATCCAGGCGATAGGCATCAAAGGTGGCGGCATGTTATCGACTGTCGACCTGAACCAGCTTGGCAGCCAATTTGCCTTGCCGGTATTTCTGCTACACGGCACGCAAGATTTGGTGACCGTGCCAGACATTGCGCAACATTATTTCGAGCGCCTCAGCGCCCCGCAAAAAGAGTTCATCCTGATCCCCAAAACCGGGCACGACCCAAACCCGGCTTTGCTTGAAGCGCAATTGGCGCTGTTACGCAAGCGGGTGCTGCCGTTGATCAAGTGAGAAAACATGCCACTGGGCCTGCCTTGGCGCAGGGGTGCTGGGCAATGTGAAAGCCGCACCGCCACACACTTGAGCAGGCGACTGATCTTTTTGCCTTTTTCACGAACAAACATGATCTTGACAAAAAAATGACTAACCCAATCGACATCCCCACTTTCAAGTTACCGGCACTATTGCGCATGATCAATGCGGCAGGGTCGCACATGTCAGCCACCAAGGCGACGCTGTTCCAGCCCGAAGCCTTGCTGGCCGGGGTGGAACGGCAGTTGGGCCAATCCGGCCTGTTTTCGCGCCACGTGACCGATGCGCTGGAAGTTATTTGCCGCTCGGCCGCCAGCGATGCCAACTTGCACGCCTTTGGCCGGTTTCGCATCAAAAGCCTGCTGCAAGATACGCTGATTCAACGCGGACGACTGGAACAGCACTTCCGTGCCCACCCCGAACTGGCGCAGCAAGCCTTGGTGCCACCGATTTTTGTCACCGGCATGTTTCGTTCCGGCACCACCTTCTTGCACCGCCTGCTGGCCAGCGCCGAAGATGCGCGCCCGTTGGCGCTGGGCGAATTGCTCACACCGTTCCCGGCCCCGAACTCGCTGCTGCCCGAGCATACCAAGGCCGCGCTTAAATTCGCGATTTTCAAGCGCACCGCGTCACCGGAAATTGACGCCATGCACTATATGCAGCTCGATTTGCCGGAAGAATGTGTGCTCGGCTTGCGGCTAGATTTGCGCGCCTGGGTGTTTTGGCGCAGCGCGCCGCTGTTTTCTTATCTTGACTGGTTGATGCAACAAGACATGGTGCCCAGCTATCGGCTGTATCAGCGGCTGTTGCAGTATTTTCAGGCAGCTTCACCCGGCCTGCGCCTAACCTTGAAAGCACCGATGCATTTGCTGGCCCTGCCCGCCTTGCTGGAAGTGTTTCCACAGGCTTTGGTGGTGCAAACCCATCGTGATCCGCTCGCCTGTGTGCCGAGTGACCATAAGCTGTTGTTCGGCTTTCACGGCGGCGTGACCGCCGGGGTGGATCAACAACGGGTGATCCAAACCAATACCCGTGGCCTGATCGCGCTCACCGAACGCAGTGTGGCGGCCCGACAAAGCGCCGCCGGGGCGCGCATTGTGGATGTGGACTACCATGATTTGGTGCGTGACCCAATGGCCACCGCCAAGGCGATTTACCGCCAATTTGGCCTGCCGTTCACGCCGTCCCATGAACAGCGCATCGCCGCCTATTTGCAGCAAAACCAGCAATTCAAACATGGCCAGAACCCGTATCGGATCGAGCAATTCGGCCAAACCAAAGCCGAACTGGAACAATACTTCAAGGCTTATCGGCAACACTTTTTGTCCCACTAACATCAGGAGCAAACATGTCCCATGCGCAATCGAATTCCATCGCCGCCTACCCCAACCTGCTTGCAGCGTTGGCCGCGCGCGCCCAGCGCAATGAAACGACTATTGCGCTACGCTATTTGCTGACCGGCGATATTGATGGCCGCATCATTGAATGGGATTTTCCCACCCTGGACCGACGCGCCCGCGCCATTGCCCACACGCTACAGCAGCAAGGGCAAAGCGGAAAAATGGTGCTGCTGGTGCATCCACCGGGGGTGGAATTTATTGAAGCGTTTCTCGGTTGCCTGTATGCCGGAGCGATTGCGGTGCCGGTTTATCCGCCCTCCCCGGCCAATTTGGCGGTATCGATTGCCAATTTGCTGGCCATCGTGCAAGACTGCGGCGCGCGCGCAGCGCTGACCACGCCCGAGTTTAAACAAATGATAGTCCATATGGTGGAAGCCTTTCCGGCCATCACGCAACTGACATGGCTGGCACCGGACGCCAGCAGCCAAACCGCGCCAGCTAACTGGGCCATGCCAACGCTTGAGGCCGATCAAATCGCCTTCCTGCAATACACGTCCGGCTCCACCGGCCAACCCAAGGGCGTGGTGCTGCGGCATGACAATCTGTGGTTTAACCTGTGTGCAATTGACCGTGCCTACCCGGCGCAGCACACGGTTTCGTGGTTGCCGGTCTACCACGACATGGGCTTGATCGGTTCGCTGCTGACCAATCTGGCGGCAGGCACGCCGGTCACCCTAATGCCGCCGCATGAATTTTTGCGCCGCCCAACCCGCTGGCTGCGCGCCATTTCGCACTACCGGGCTGACCGCACCACCGCGCCCAATTTCGGCTATATGCTGGCGGCGGGCAAAAGCGATGCCAAGGAATTGGCCGGGCTGGATTTGTCTTGCTTAGCCGTCGCCATTGTCGGGGCTGAACCGATTTCACCGCACATGCTCAGCACCTTTAGCACCACCTTCGCCCGCTGCGGTTTTGATCCTACCGCATTTGCCCCGGCCTATGGCATGGCCGAGGCCACCTTGCTGGTGAGCACCCGCCGCACGCCCGCCTTGCCGATTGTCCGGCGCTACGATAGCGCCGCACTGACCCGCCGCCAAGCGCTGCCGGTGAGCAGCGGCGGCACGCAATTGGTTGGCTGCGGCACCAGCATTCCGGGCCAGCGGATTGTGATTGCCGACCCCGACACACTACAAGCCTTGCCCGATTGCACGATTGGTGAAATTTTGATTCAGGGGCCAAGTCTGGCGCGCGAATACTGGAATCACCCCGATTCACAATTGGAGGTGTTTCAATGCCCGGTCGACGGCATGGAAGGCAGCTTCATGCGTACCGGTGATTTGGGTTTTCTCGATCAGGAAGAATTGTTCGTAACGGGCCGGATCAAGGATCTGATTATTGTGCGCGGCAAAAACCATATTCCGTCCGACATTGAACACAATCTGGAAAAAGAACTGGCGCACGCCTTGCGCCCGGGCCGGGTGGTGGCCGCGCCAGTGCAGGCGCAAGATGGTGAAACGGTATTGCTGCTGGCCGAAGTGAAGGACGAAGTGGACGCGGCACAAGACCGTGCGCTGATGGAAACGATTGTGCGCACGGTAGCAACCATTCATGGCATCGAAATCCACAGCGTAGCCTTGCTGGAAAAAGGTGGCTTGCCGCGCACCTCCAGCGGCAAACTGCAACGCCGTGCCGCGCGCGATGCGTTTGTGGCCGGTACGCTGGCAGTGCGCGCCCATGCCGATTTTTCTGCCAAGTGCGAATCCGGCACTGCCCCCAACCTTCCGCACAGCACTCTACACAACACAGTACCGAGCGCCGCCGCAACGCCCCTGTATCGCTCGTTTGATGATTTATACAATCGGCTGGACAAACGCTCAAGCAACCATTTATTCGATCTGGAAACCGATATCGACTGGCACAAGCTCGATTTACCCGGCATTTATTTGCCCGCCAAATTTCTCGCCACACTCGGTTTTGATCTGGAATTGTTTGCCGCCAACCCAGAGGCGCATGATTTATTCCAATGGGCCACCGCAATTTCTACCTGCCGCACCTTTGAAATTTTGGAATGGGGCTTTAGCCACTTCTGCGCCCATGAGCGCGAGCAATTGGGTGCCAGCCGCAGCATCGATAACTTGTATGCCGAAGAACAAAAACACATCCGCATGTTCCGCCGTTATGCGGCCCACTTGGAGCAACAACGGCCAAAATTAGTCCCAGCCTTCAATGCCGCCTTCGAGCAAAGCATGGCATTTTTGCGCAATCTGTTTGAAACCAATGGCGGGGCCACGTTGCACTACCAAACCTGGCTCGACACCTTGATGTTTGAAGGGTTCTCACTATACTTTGCCCATCAATTAGCCAGCACCAATGAAGCCGTGCAACCGGTCTGGCTGCGCTGCCACCAGCTCCATGCGCGCGAAGAAGCGCATCACCTAACCACGGTCTGCCATTATGAATCCGAGCTGGTGATACCGGAGCCAGAACGGCAGCAAATTGCCCAGACATTTTTGGCGCAGCGCGGTTTTGAACATGTGCTGGGCGTGGCCGCGCCGTTGCAGTTGCTGTGTCAGGAATTTGGCGATTTGGGCTGGCGCAACAGCAACGGCGAGCAATTATCGGCTTCGTTTTTGCATGAAATGCACCACTCCAAATTCTTCCTCTCGCTGCGTCGCGCCTTACATCGCAATACGGCTGAAGCCAGCGCCAAAGGTGCGCTGCCTGCCGCGTTGCCACGCCCGGAAATCGTGTTTGTGCTCTCGTCCGAGCGCGCCGGTTCGACCTTGCTGCGGGTGATGTTATCGGGCCATCCCGAACTATTTTCACCGCCGGAAATGAACTTGCTGCCGTTTGAGACGCTGGCCCAGCGCGACCTGCGGCTACCGGTGCGGCAACAAAACGGCTTGACCCAAGCCTGGGCCGAATTATGTAACATGAACCAAGAACAAGCCCAGCAGCGGCTGCAACAATTGGCGGAAACCGGCACCACAGCGTTTGAGATGTATGAAAAAATCTGCCAGAGCCTCGATACCCGGATTTTGATCGACAAATCGCCGATGTATAGCCGTGATCTGGCGGCACTACAGCGCGCCCACGCCTATTTTGGCACCCGCGCGCGCTATATTTATTTGAGCCGCCATCCGTATGCGGTAATCGATTCCTATGCCCGGATTGGCTTGCACCGGATGTTGAACGACGATATACCGAGCAGCCGTGACCCTTACGAACTCGGTGAAATGGGCTGGACGCTAAGCAACCGCACGCTGCAAGCGTTTTTGGCCGAGATACCCGAGCAGCAGGTATGCCGCCTGCGTTTTGAAGACTTGGCCGCCGCGCCGCAAGCGCAAATGAGCCGTTTGTGTGGCTTCATCGGCGTACCGTGGCGCGCCGAAACCGTGTTGCCGTATCTGCATGGCCAAATGCTGGCGCACGCCAGCGGCGACGCACTGGTGGGCGATCCGAAATTTTACCAATGGCAAAAAATCGAAGCCAGTCAGGGCCAAGTCTGGCAAACCATCCGCCTGCCCCGGCTGCTCGGGCCGCAAGCCCAATTGGTTGCGGCAGAAACCGGCTATAGTTTGCCGCATGAATTGGCAGCAGAATTGGCAGCAAAATCAGCCGAAAATTCATCCGGAGCAGTCGGGACAGCCGAGGCAAGCACAAGTGCTGACGCAACCCCAGCCGCGCGTGCCAAACACCTGCTACAGGTGCGGCAAATGACGGGCCGGATTCTGGCCGATGCCAGCAATCGGCCCGAGCTTGATTTGCAAGACGATACCAAGCTGGCCGATTTGGGCTTGAGTTCGCTCGAACTGATCCGGTTAACCGACCGCATCGAGCGCGAATTGAATCTGCCGCTGGACGCGATGACGCTGTACAACTATCCCAGTTTTGGCGAACTGGTGGCGCATCTGGCGCAACCCGGCACACTGGCGCAAGCAAGCGCCGAGACCAATCTGGCCGATGAAGTTCGGCTTGATCCGAGCATTTTGGCGCAGATTGCGGCACGCAAGCAGGCAAGCCATGCCGCCGATAATCTCGCCCCCGAATCGGACAGCGCCCCGCTATTTTTAACCGGTGCCACCGGTTTTCTCGGGGCCTATCTGCTGCGGGATTTGGCCAACTCCAGCCAGAGAACCCTGCATTGTCTGGTGCGTGCCGCCAACCAAGCGGAAGGCTTGGCGCGCATCCGCAGCAATCTGACCTACTACGGCATTTGGCAAGAGGCGTATGCCGCACGGATTGTGATCGAAACCGGCGACCTCGGGCAGGCGCGCTTTGGCTTGCCCGCAGAACGGTTTGACTGGCTGGCCGAGAATATTGGCCTGATTTATCACAACGGTGCGTTTTTACGCTTTGATCAACCGTATGCCATGTTAAAAGCGCCGAATGTGGAAGGCACGCACGATGTAATCCGCCTGGCGGCACAAGGCCGCATCAAACCCCTGCACTATGTTTCGACCAATGCCTTGTTTGATTCGGCCAGCCGCGATGCGCAGGTGGATGAAACCACGCCCACCGATAATTGGCGCGGTGTGCACCTTGGCTACGCGCAAAGCAAATGGGTGGCCGAGCGGATGGTGGCCCTGGCCGGGCAACACGGCTTGCCCGTCACCATTTATCGCCCAGCCGGGATTGCCGGGGATCAGACCAACGGTGCCTGGAACACCAGTGATTTGGCCTGCCGCGTGCTCAAAACCTGTATCTTGATGCAAGCGGCACCACGGCTCGCACTCACGGTAGACATGGCCCCGGTCAATTATGTGTCGCAAGGACTGGTATGGCTGTCGCAACAGCTTGACGCAACCGGCAAAGTCTACCACCTGAATATGCCGCGCCCGATCAGTTGGGACAAACTGGTGGGCTGGATGCGTTTTCGCGGTTATCCGATGAGCGATGTCAGTTACGAAGCCTGGCTGGCCCAGTTGCAAGGCAGCGCCCATGATGAATCCCACCCGCTGGCCACCCTGCTGCCTTTTTTCACCAAACCGGTACGCGGGCATCAACAATCGCTGTTTGAATTGCGCCAACAGCGACCGATCATCAAATGTGAGATGACCGCCGCCACCTTGGCACCGGCTGGCATTGTGTGCCCGCCGCTGGGGCATGATCTGCTGTCAATCTGGTTTGATTTTATGGTGCAAGATGGCTTTTTGCCCGCCGCGCAAGGCTGACTGCGTGCGGGGCCAATCAACTATGGTCCCGCGCTTCCCTGCTTTTTCCGACTTTTTTCAGGCGGGCAATCGCTTGCCCGCCACTGCTGCTACTGCTGCTACTGCTGCTGCTACTGATGCTACGACTACTACTCATACCCTAAGCAGCATTACGGTGTATAAGTCACCTTCAGGCTGGCACCGGATACCGCAGCATAGCCAAACACACCGATATACATCACGCCCGGTGTTGGTGTGGCAAAGCTACAGGTTTCGGCATTGGTGCTGCCTTCTTTTTTGCAGGTGAAAACGGTGGCAGTCGGTTTCTTACCCAACTGGGTAAACAAGTCCAGATCACCGGTGCCGCCGCTGGTGACCACGCTCAGGTTTTTCGCCCCGGTCGGAATATTCACCTTGAAATAACGCCAAGCGCTTTTGGCCAGACTGATGCTGCTCACGGTCTGGTTGTTCACCATTTTTTCTACCCCATCATCCACCACCGTGACGCTCTTGCTGGTGCTGGCGCTGTTGCCATCGTTATCGACCACGCTCAAGCCGACAGTGTAGCTGCCACCGGAAAAATAGGTGTAGTTGACCGGTGAACCGCTGCCGCTGTTGCCATCGCCAAAGGTCCAGTTGCGGCTGGCAATGCTGCCATCATCGGTGCTTTGGTCGGTCAGGGTAACGCTATTGCCCGAGGCACTGGCGGCAAAGGCGGCGGTGGGTGGGGTCGATGGGCCGGTGTTCACAAACGCTGCCGACACTGCGCCCCAGTTGCCCAGAGAATCTCTGCCGCGCACGTAAATCGTGTGCTTGCCGATACTCCAGTTGCTGGTATCGATGCTGGCCTGCCCCTGTTCTACGCCCGCGTTAAAGGCGCCATCCACCGCCGTCATCGCTACCGGCACCGCACCCGCTGCCCAGGGTGGGGTATCGACATAGTATTCGGCCCCGACCACGGTTTGCACCACTTCGGTGCCGTTGCTGTTGTTAAAGCGGGTATCGTCCAGCGTGGCCCGCAGCGTCACCACGCTGCCGCTCTTGCTCGCTGTCACGCTGTGCGCTTCCGGCCCGGCGGGGGTCAGATACGGCGTGCGTACCACTTTGGCGGCATACACCAGCGCAGGCATATTGCTCGGCACCAGGGTATTGGTGTAATAGCTACAGCTTTCAAAGAAGGCGGTACCCAGTTCGAAGGTAAATGCCGCAACCCCGAGTTCACCATAGCTTGGGCCGTCGCTGGTGCCATCGGTTTCATACAACTGGTTCGAGCGCTGCGGGGTATGGTTATTAAAATAGGCAAACTTGCGCCCGAGCGTGGTCAGCGCCGCGTCGTTGCCCGCTGCCGTGCCATTGCTGCCCCATGGCCACAGGATCAAACGACCGTGGCTATGGATATCGAGATGGATGCCGGTGGTGTCAGCCGGTGCCGGGTCGGCGCGGTTCGGGCCGCGCTTGTCGGGCCACAGCGCGCGGATATAGTTTTCAACCGCCACGGTTTCCGGTTCCGAGCTTTTGCTTGGGCCGCGATAGGTATCACTACAGGCATTGCCGCTGGAGCCGGAAGTGGTGCTAAACCAGCCAAAACTATAGTTACGGTTCAAATCGGCACCACGCGAATTGCTGGTGGCACCGCAGTAATTGGTGTTGGTGTTTTTGCGCCAGAGGATGCCGGTTTCGGCTTTCTTGCGCCCATCTGGATTGGTGGCGAGCAAAATATGGACTTCGTGATGATCCAAAATCCAGGTCATGTCAGCATCCACGCCATGGCCATTCACCAGTTTTTTGGCAAATTCCAGAACCAGCGGGGTGGTGGCGTATTCGCGCGCATGAATCCCGGCCTGAATAAACAGCTTGGGCTTGACGCCATTCACGCCATTGGTAGCGCTGTTGGTCAGTTTCAGCACGTTCAAATCATAGCCACCGCTATTGACTGATTTTTGCCACGATTGGCCTATCGTCACCATCGAGGCCAGATTCGGCTTGGCGGCAATCAGGGCATTGGCTTCGCTGCCTACCTCTTCCACCAGCGGGTAGCAGGCATAGCCGGGAATGCCGGTAAATGCCGCTGCCACGCTCCGGTTGGCGGCCCAGGCTTGGCCATCCTTGCGGTTTTGCTCTTTCTGGCGCGTGAGCCATTGTGGGTCGGCTTCGAGCCGGAAACCACGGGCGCGCAAGCTGGCCGCTTCGCTGGCATTGGCTTGCACCACCACATAGCCCAGTTCATACTTGGATTCAAGCGTTTCAAACTCGCCATGGGCTATTGCACGGGCTTGTTTGATGTCAGAAAAGTAGGCGCGATACAGCGTGCGCGGTGCCGCTTCACGTCCTGCCACCGTGGCTGCTGGTGTGCTGCCTTTCAAACTTGCGCCGGTGTTGGCTGTGGCAGCCGTATTGTGTGCCAGTGCGCTGCCGATACTGCCTGCGCCCAGTGCCAGCAATAGCGAATACGCGAATGCTGTTTTGCCGGTACGGCGACCGGCTTGGTGTTGCGTAGTTTCTTGCTTGGTTCTCATCGTTGTCTCACTCTATTCTCTTGTTAGACGACCCGCTTCAAGGGGGGCCGCTGCCCTTCGCCTCCGCAATTGCGGATTTGACTGTTTGAGCGCTGCGTTATGGGTCGCAACTGCTCATAATGTAATGAGTTAGATCATATGCCAAAGTCATGGCAGAAATTGAATTTCCCCACCAAAAATCCATTTGAAAGATACACTGTAAATATACAGACTGGATGTAAATGCAGTCAATTTGGCGTAATTTCTTGGAAGCAAGGCAGGCAGGCCGGGTATCGTTCTTTTTCCGTATTGCTGCTGGAGAAAAGCGCCGCAAAACCAATTGGCTATAAACCATCCCCCATCAACATAACATGGCAGCAACATCGACAGTCCGTTTGTCTGCTTGCGGGTGTAGACTGGCACGACCCAATTCAAAACCGATACCAGCATGAATTTCCTCGCCAGAAAAATCTCCCCCCCCAAAGCCCTGGATGCTTTTGAAGATTTATGTCTGATGCTGTTTCAGGCTGTCTGGCAAGACCCGCATGCGCAAAAGAATGAGCGCCAAGGGCAGGAACAGCGCGCGGTTGATGTGTTTGGCAAAAATTATCCGCAGGGCGGCGGCTTGTGTGGGGTGCAGTGCAAGGTAAAAGACAGCACGCAGGGCAATAATCTGAGCCGGGCCGAGCTGCTGGCCGAGATTGCCAAGGCCGATGCTTTTGTGCCGCCACTGCAAGCGTGGATTTTGGCCACTACCGCCAATCCCGATCCAGATATTCAGGAATTTGCCCGCAGCCACAGCGCCAAGCGGGCAGAAAAAGGTTTGTTTCCGGTGACGGTTTATGCATGGGACGAGATTCACAGGCTGCTGGCCGCGCATCCTGCTGTGGCCAAATGGTTTTATCCGGGATGCTTTCCTGATGTACCGGCCAAACCGTCCACCTTCTACCTACCCGACATGCCCCTCTCGCCGCACTTTGTCGATCCCTTACATCACTTGGACCAATTGCGGCGGCAATTGACCACGCAAAAAGCCGCCGCCGTGCTGGCCGCCAACACGGTGCCGGGCATGGGCGGGGTCGGTAAGACCCAGTTGGCCTTGAAATACTGTCACACATTCCGGGCCGACTATGCCGGGGTGTGGTGGTTTTCGGCAGAAAACAGCGTTTTGCTGGAAACTGAGTGCATGACGTTTTGCGCCGCGCAGCAAATTCCGAGAACGCAAAACATGCCCGCGCCGCAGGCGATGGCCAATTGGCTGGCGGCGTGGCCGACCGGCGCGCTGCCTTGGCTGCTGGTGTATGACAATGCGGACGATGCCTATGCGTTGAAGAAATTTCTGCCCCATGCCGGGCCGCATCATGTGCTGGTTACCTCACGCCTGCGTGCTTGGGCCTGGCCAGCCAAGCTACGCCTGGACGTGTGGCGCGGCACCGAGGCACTAGCGTATTTGCAAGCGCGCCTGCCACAAGAGAGCGAAGCCGCATTGCTGGCGCTGGCCGACGCGCTCGGTGGCCTGCCGCTGGCGCTAGAGCAAGCCTGCGCCTACCTTGCCAATCATCCCATGCCGCTGGCCGACTACATCGAACGCGTCAAGCAACTGGAGCCGGACATCGCCCGGCTAGAACGTGAGCCTGCCAACGACTGCCCCAACCCGGTTCTGATCACGCTGATGATGGCCTACGAAAATCTGAGCTTTCAGGCGCAGGCGCTGCTGCAACTAGGCGCTTATTTTGCGGCACAACCGGTGCCCGAATATGTGTTTACCGATATCCCGGACCTGTTGCCGCCCCTACTGCAAAACGCAGCCCCAGACCGATTTTTCTGGCGCTGGCTGGTGGGGGAACTGGAGCGCTATGCCTTGTGCCAAGCGCCAGTTTTGATGCAGGCCGATTTTTTGGGCAATAATGGGTCGAACCAGCACTGCATGGTGTGGCACCGGTTGACGCAAACGGCTGTGCGGCTGTGGCTGGGGCAAAAAAACGGCGCAAACGCTGGCGCGGCGGGTGCGGGCATTGATGGCTGCAAGCACGTAATCATGTTGCTCAGTGGCGCGCTGCCTTATCACACCGATTCCCCGGAACACTGGCCACGCTGCCACAGCCTGATGCCGCATGTGCAACGGCTGGAGGCATTTTTTGCCACGGAAAATGTGGAGCCGCAACGCTATGCTGCCCTGCAGGCGCAACTAGCGCTTTACCTGAGATACGGCCCGGCCCTGCTGCCGGAAGCGTTACGGCTGACGCGCTTGGCCTTTTCGATCCGGCACAGCACACTGGGCGAGGAATACCTGCCGACCTTGATATCAATGAACAGTCTGGCCGATATACTGCGGCAGCAAGGCGACCTGCCGGAAGCACGGCTGTTGCAGGAAAAGTATCTGGGCATCTGCCGCCGCGTGCTGGGCGATGAACACCCGTATACCTTGACCGCCATGAACAATCTGGCAGCGACACTGCGACAACAAGAAGACCTGCCCGGCGCACGGCAGTTGTATCAAATGGCGCTGGAGCTGCAGCAGCGCGTGCTGGGTGAGGAAGATCTGGATACCTTGTCCACGATGAACCATCTGGCGCTAACGCTGCGGCAGCAAGGCGACCTGCCCAGCGCGCGGCTGCTTCATAAAAAGGCGCTGACCATCTGCCGCCGCGTGCAGGGCGAGGAGCACCCGGAAACCTTGACCATAATGAACAATCTGGCGGCGACGCTATCGCACCAAGGCGACCAGCTCGACGCACGGCGGCTGGAAGAAAAAGTGCTGGAAATCCGCCGCCGCGTGCAGGGCGAGGAGCATCTGGATACCTTGATTTCAATGAATAATCTGGCAACGACACTCTGGCGGCAAGGCGAGCTGCATGGCGCACGGCAGTTGTTGGAGACGATGCTGGACATCAGCCGCCGGGTACTGGGTGCGGAACACCCGCAAACTATGTCATCCGAAAAAACCTTGGCGTTCATGCTTAAGAAAATGGACAAAACAGCCAGCGCGTAAGCGCGGCATGGCTTTCGGGTATAAACTGCCAAACATACCAATAGATGACAGAAACCGGCCTCCCCCATGGATTTCCTCAAAAAACAAATCGCCCCGCCCAAGTCCTGGGATGATTTTGAGGATTTGTGTTTGGCCCTGTTTCAGGCGGATTGGCAAGACAGCACCGCGCAAAAGAATGGCCGCCAAGGATTCGAGCAGCACGGGGTTGATGTGTATGGTGATAATAATCGGCAAGGCGGTGAACTGTGGGGCGTGCAGTGCAAGGGCAAGGATCAGACGTATGGCGGCAAGCTGACCAAACGCGAAATCGAGACCGAACTTGCCAAGGCGACCAAGTTCAAACCGAAGCTGGCCCATTGGATCATCGCCACCACGGCCCCCAACGATCCGGCGATGCAGGAATATGCCCGTGTGCTGAGCAAACAACGGAAAGCCAATAAGTTATTCCCGATCAAAATATTGGCGTGGGAGGCGCTGCAACAGATGCTGGACACCCATCTGGATGTCGCCAAACGGTTTTACCCGGAGCATTTTGCCAATGTGGTAGCACCAAAAGCCCCAGCTTTCCACCTGCCGGAAATGCGCCTCTCGCCGTACTTTTCCGATCCGCTGAACCATTTGGACGAATTGCGGCGGCAACTGACAACCAAAAAATCCGCCGCCGTG
>JACCDS011611216.1_pt1 | contig 14421 bp, 18 predicted proteins | sample 7446441 | NCBI WGS metagenome assembly JACCDS01 (sample SAMN15323445, study PRJNA562643) | freshwater metagenome | isolation source: river surface water | place: USA:Blue River Watershed | collected 2017-08-17 | reverse complement strand
CTGCTCGAACGCGCCGTCCGAGAGCCCCAGCTCGTTGCAGGCCAGGAAGTCGCCGTTGTCAACCACGTTCAGAGTGGCCAGAACGCTGCGGCCATTGGCACGCACCTCGACCTTGGACAGTGCCTTGAAGCCCTCGGCCCGGTACACCTCGCAGTCGCGGTGCATGTAGGCCACGTTCTCGTGGTAAGTGTCGATCAGCATGCGCCGCAGGCTCAGGCGGGCAGCGTCTGGCGCTTGGCCAGCGGCGACAGGGTCTTGGCTCATGGGGCCATTGTGGCCCATTTGCCAAAGTTAAAGTGTTAGTCTGGACGCGCCCAGAGTTGTTGGTAGAAACCATGGGGATCGTGATCGCGGGCCTGTTTTTCAGGGTTGAAGCGCCGACCACCCCTGGGATCGGTGCCTCGGCCGCTCAGGTACAGCCAATTGCCCTGGTTGCTGTAGACGTCGTAGTCGATCAAACGGGATTCGAACCAGGCAGCGCCTGCGCGCCAGTCGCATTGCAGGTCATGGACCAGGTAGCTGGCCACGTTCTGTCGCAGGCGGTTAGACAGAAACCCTGTGCATTTGAGTTCACGCATGCCCGCATCGATCAGGGGCTGCCCCGTTTGTCCCTGACACCAACGGGCAAAGGCGTCAGGATCGTGCAAAGGTTTACCGAGCTGTGACAGCCCCTGTGGGCCGTACAGCCGCTTGCCGTGCTTGAGATGAAGCCATCGAAAATGGTCTCGCCAGAGCAGCTCGAAGTGAATCCAGTAGCTGCTTTTGCTGGCACCGTGCTGGGCTTCAAAGGCCGCAATCTCCGCCCAGATGCGCCTGGGCGACAGCGCTCCTATGGCGAGCCAGGGAGAGCACTTGGTGGAGTGGTCAATGCCGTGAGGCGCATCGCGCGTCTGTTTGTAGCTGTGGGGCAGACCGCGCGCGCAGTACTGGGCGATGTGGTCCAAAGCCGCCGCTTCGCTTGCATGAAACTCGGCTTTTGTGAACGGGAAAGACGACCGCGCATCCGCCTCAGGTAAAGCCGCTGGCTTTGGCGGGCCGGGCAGGGCGCTGACAAGCGCAGACACAGCGGCCTGTGGCGGCAGGGGGGCGATGCTTTGGGGTTCGGGCAGCGGTGGGGTGGCCGTTGTGCCTGTCTTTTCCAGCGCTTGCCGAAATGCCGTGAAATGGTCAGGCACTTGCTCGGGCGCGAATGGCAATTGTTCCGGCGCCATCAGCGTGGAATGCCAAACTGCTTTTACTTTCAGCCCTTCCGCACGCAGAGTTTGCACTGCAGCCTGCTCTTGTGGGGCGGCAATGTCTTCACAAACCAGAACCATGGGGTTCAAATGGCGCGCGACAGCAGTCACAACCTCCGCAGGTGCTCCGCTGAACTGCAGTAATCGGCTGCCCAACTGTCGCAGCTTTTTGTCCAGCGCTTGCAATGCCATTGCCTGCCAGGCCTGACGGTGTGGGCCGATGCGCTCAAAGCCCCAAGCCGTGCGGTTGTGCTCTGCCGTGTCATGCACGAACACAGGTAGCAACCAGCCTTGGTGCCTGTGAGCAGTCTCCAGGGCCAGCTGGAGTGCAGGCTGGTCGTGAAGGCGCAGGTCTTGTCTGAACCAGAAGAGCACGCCCGTGTTTGGCGGATGCTGAGTGATTTGCAGGCTCATGTGCAAGGTCCGGTTTCGCCTGGAGTGGGCTGGGGTGGGGTGCGTAGCCACTGGCTTAAAACAGCATTGTTTGTCAATGGCCGTGCTGTCGGGGCGAAGTCGGCAGGGCGCAGCGCCAGGCGGTAGCCGTGGCCACGCATGAGATCGATGTGCACGCCGTGTGCACGCATTTTGCGGTTGACGCGGTGCACATACAGGGCCACCAGCGCTTTTTTGGGCGGCTGTGCTGCGCCAGCAGCCAAAGCCTGCAGGACTTCCTGCGACGCAACGAAATGTGTGCCGCTGCGAAAAAGAAGTGCGCATACCTGCGTCTCGCGGCAGGTCAGCCAGATGCACTGGTCCCCGTTGAACAAGGTTTGGGTGTGGTGGTCAAAGTGCAGTGGACCAAACGCCGAAATGCCGGCGGTCATGCCATGGGTGCGTCTGAGCATGGTTCTGAGCATGGCCGCCAGCTCAGAGACCGTCCTGTTTGCTGGCATGCAGCGGTCTGCGCCTGCGTCCAGCCAAGGTACTGGGTCTTTCAGCGCCTGAGGCAGCAAGACCAGCACCAGGGGTTGGCAGTGCAGGCCAGCCAAAGCATTGGACAGTGCTTCGGGCGTGGGCCCCAGCAAGGGGTCGGGTTCCAGCACCCACACCGTACCCTCGCCATCTTGGCAGGCCAAGGTTTGCAAGGCCTTGTTCCATGCCAGCTCCAACCACGGCAGCTGGCTCAAGCCTGGCTCTTGTAACGTCGGTCTACACACCGATGCGCCGTGCGATGACCAGATCAGCAGCGGCAAAGGCGTGACTTGCTTGCACGGTTTGGCAATTTCCAAGCGGTTGGGGTCAGGCGGGACAAGCATGTCACAAAGCGTTGGTCAGGCCGCTGCTGTGCGCAAAAAGGTGTGCAGTTGAAACACCGAGTTCGGTGCCACAGGTCGCCATGCCTGGGGCATGGGCTCCAGGCGAAATCCCGAGAGCTGGCGAGCCGATTCAGGGACAGCAAGTTCGGGGTCGGGTCTGGCGAACTCTCCAAGGGTCCGGGTACAGAGGTATCCCTGCAAAGCTGCAGTCAGGTCAGACTCCAGTTGCGCGATCAGCGCAGATCGCGGAGTGCACTCACTGGTGCTGTCTGGCTTTTCCAGCACGTTGACAACATCCCAGACCGTGGTCTGCTCTGCAGCTCGTGCCAAGCCGTAGCCGCCACCGGGGCCGCGGAACGAGCGCACCAGCTGGGCTTCACGCAGCACGCGCATCAAGCTCTCAAGGTAGGACACGGAAAGTCCCAGTCTTTTAGCCAGTGTCTGTGTGGTCACCGTCATGGAAATGGGCACCGACGCCATTGCGGTCAATATTTCAAGGCAATGCCAGGTTTTATTGCTCAGCATTTTCATTCCTTGCGTTGATACGATGTTGGTAATCTACATCTGAATCCTAAATTTGACTGAATTGGAAAGGTTTTTCTTTGATAATCCTCTTCATAATCTATTCAAACTCATGAAATGAACTCTGAAATTGTGCAGCACAGAATTGGTGCCATGGCTTCGCTCAGCGGTGTACCGGTGTCCACCCTGAGGGTTTGGGAGGCCCGTTACAGCGCGTTTTCTCCAGGGAAATCACAAGGACGTCACCGGCTCTACAACGACACAGATGTCTTGCGAGCAGGGTTGTTGCGGCAGCTGACCGATGCGGGGCATGCCATCAGCACGATCGCACACCTGGATGCTGCAGCACTGAGCGCATTGCTCACGCAGCAGCGCAGTGCCCAGATGCAGCGCTCTGTCCAGGCGAGGTCGGTGCAGGCGGTCACGCTGGCGGTGGTGGGGCTGTCCTTGGCAGCGCGTTTGCAGTCACAGGCCTTTGCCCAGCGATTTGCTGGCCATGCGCTGCGCGTCAGCGACACCCTGCCTGACCTTGCGCTGGCCCGCATGCATCCCTTTGCAGATCGGCCCGACATCCTGGTGGTGCGGGTCAACTCTTTGCACATGGCCAGCCAGGCAGATATTCGGCAACTGGCTCAGCGGCTGCGCGTGGCGCAGGTCATTGTGCTCTACAGCTTTGGGCAAGAGCAGGTGATCCAGGCCTTGAGACTCTCAGGCATGCTGGTGCGCCGTGAGCCGATTGCAGACGCCGAGCTGTCTGACCTGATTGGCGCTGTCTTGCTTGTTGACCCCTCGCGAGCCACAGGTCAGGTGCAGCCCGGCGTCATGATTCCGCCTCGCCAATACAGCGACCACACGCTCGCGCGGGTGGCTGGCATCTCCACGAATGTGCTCTGTGAATGCCCTCGGCATGTGGCCGAGCTCATCACTCAGCTGGCCAGCTTTGAGCAGTACAGCCAGGAGTGCCTGAACAACAGTGCTGAGGACGCGCAGCTGCACGCCTACCTCAGTGCAGTTTCAGGTTCGGCGCGAGCGCTTTTTGAGCGTGCACTCGAGAGGGTGGCTGCACACGAAGGCATCACCTTGGACGAGGGATCTGACGCGCCGTGAGCGGTTTGGTGCTCAGGCCAGCAGGTCCGAGCGATGGCCTTGTCAGATGCAAAAAGCCGCACCGTGTTGAACGTGTGCGGCCTTCGATGTGGTGCCCGGGGCCGGAATCGAACCGGCACGCCTTGCGGCGGGGGATTTTGAGTCCCTAAAAATTATTGTCTATGGCCGTCATTGCCTGCCAGATCAATGGTTTAGCCGTCTTTGTTCGTCTTTGTTTGCCTTTGCTGTTGGAAGTTCGTTGGAACATTTCACGCGGGAGATGTTTGAACAGCTATCGGCTTTGCCATTGGGTTTAGCGTCCTGACCTCAACCAGGTGATCAGGTGCCATGTGGGCATAACGCATGGTCATGGCCAGACTTTGGTGGCCTAGGACTCTTTGTAGGACCAGGATGTTTCCGCCGCGCCGCATGAACTCTGAAGCGAAGGTGTGACGCAGTACGTGTGATGCTTGCCCGCGTGCCATTGGGATTGCTGCACGTTCCAGAGATCTTCGGAAAGCGCTGTATGCAGGTCCAAAGATTCGTGGTCCCTCGCCGTGTTCTTCATGGTGCTCTCTGAGGGTTCTTTCTAGTTCATCGCTGATGGGGATGCCTCTTGCTTTCCTTGATTTCGTCGCGTTTGCAAAGAAAATCAGTCCTTCTTTTACTTGGCTGATGTTGAGGCTTTCAGCCTCTCCCCATCGTGCGCCTGTACTCAGGCATACGGTTGCAATGAGCTTGACATGCTTGTTGTCTGCGCCGTCTAAGGCTTTCATCAACGCGTTGATCTGGTCCGCATTGAGCTCGCCCATCTCGCGCTCTTGTAGCTTTAAGGCCTTGACTGTTTCAATCGGGTTCGCTTCTGTCCACTCACCTAGTCTCCGCAGCTCGTTGAACACACTTCGTAGGTGTGCATGCTCATGATTCACGGTGTTTTCTGAGATGCCATTCTTCAAGCGTTGTGCTCTGTACTCTGAGAAGTGAAATGCCTTGAACTGGCTAGCGATCGGATCGCCCAGGCTCAAACACATCATCTTCAGCTTTCCTAGGCGCTTTTTGCCATCACGCAACTTGCATCCGTGAAGTTCAAACCAACGCTCGACGAGCTTTGAAAGCCTTCTGCTGTCCTTTTTTGCAGGTGCCCAGTCGGGATCTTGTTGTGCCTGACCGTTAGCCCAGATCATGAATTGCTTGGCTTCACGCTCGGTCTTGAACACGCGCTTGATCTGCTTGCCGCCGCGACCACCAGGCTTGATGTTGACAAGCCACTTCCCATCTTTTCGCTTGGTGATTGCCATCAGCTTTTCTCAACACGTTCGTTGAGTTTTCGCTTCAGCGTTTCTTTGTTCACAGCGGCTTTAACCGCGAGTAGTCCCAGCAGTAGCGTCTTTTGTCCAAGCGTCAGCTCACGCTCTCCAGCCTTTACTTCTGCAAGCTCTGCGCTACTCATTTCTAGATATTTCGCGGCCTGCATTTCGTTCAGGCCTTGAGTGGTCTGCAGGGTCTTCACTCGTTCAATCCACTTTTGCTCAGCGAAGTTCACGGGCAAACCTGCTTGTCTTCGCTTGACCTCTTCAAGCCTATCGAGGTCTTGTGTGATTTGAACTCTCTGTTCTTCGTCATCTACAAGCACTGCCGCCAGTCTTCGGATCTCAGTCGAGAACTCGATGTGTTCAAGGATCCGTAATTTGATTGGAAGAGGTATCGGTCGTCTGTTCGTCTTCCAGCCGCTGACGATGTGAGGCTTCTCTCCAAGGACTGCTGCCAGGTCGCTGTCAGTTTGCAAAGAGAACTTATGTTTTATTTTCTCAATCAATTCTGTGTTTTTCATAGGAAATTTTTACGTTGACGGGTATTGACGAAGACAAATTGAAGTTGTACAGTTGTACAACTTCAATTTGTACCAGGTGCAAATGTTAATTCAGTTCACACCTTTCGTCACCCGTCAGCGCTTCGCTGAGCTTGTTGGTGTCACAGACGACACGCTTGAGCGTTGGATTCGCGATGGCCGTGTTCCTTGCTTTCAGATGGGGAAGCGGTCATTGGTGGACATGAGGCCTTGGCTCACCTCAACAGAAGCCCAGGTTGCATTCATGCCTTACCCACAGGAAGGCAAGCGTCATGTCTAAACGACTTCTGAAACCTAAGCAACTCGATTTTTGGCCTGATCGCACATCTCCTGCGATGGTCCATTTGTCTTCCCTCTCTTTTGTTGCCTCAAGCGGCGTCGGCCGTTGCGTTGAAGGCCCTGCGCAGGTCACAGCTCTGCTGGGGCCTGCGCAGGGCCTTCAAAGCCGCGCAGCGACACCCCCCCTGAGTAACACGGGGATAAACAAGGTCGAAGCATGAGTAAGTACCAATCAGAAGAGAAGCTGATGCTTGAGGGTCGAAAGGTCAAGCTTCTTTGTGCCGAAAGAGCAGTTCGTTCTGATTCGGGAGTTTTTATCGACTACTTCCGCTGCACTGTTGTGCGTGATGCTTTATACCGCGCAAGTATCCCAAGCAAAGGTGATCTCATTGTTGATGGGCTTCAGCTGGATCAAGAGATTGTTTATGACTTGGCTGTTCAGTGGGCAAAGCTACTTGGATTTGAGCCCGGTGAAACACGTCCTGGTCGTGACTTTTATGACCACACCTTCACTATCGTCAACGAAGACGGCAATGAGGTTGGCTCTGTTAGTGGCGGTGGTGAGATGCAGCGGGGAACCTTCTGCTTTACTTTAAAAGGACACGGCTGCACTACTGCCAAACCAGGGTGGGAACAACGTGTTTATGACTTTTTTACCCCCTTAAACGCCACCATCACGCGCATCGATTTAGCTCGTGATTTTTTTCAGGGGGAGTTTGGCTATAGAGACGCCGAACAAGCGTTTCGCGATGGTGAGTTCGACTATCGCAGTCGGAGACCCAGTGTCTACCAGCATGGAGACTTTGAAACGGGACATTCAAGAACGTTCCAAGTGGGTAAACGTGAGTCGGGAAAGCTCTTTAGAGGATATGAAAAAGGTCACCAGTTCAAGCTCATGGATGACCCTTGGTGGCGAGCTGAAATAGAGTTTCGGAACCATAACCGAATCTTGCGTCTTGAGATGCTTATTCGTCCTGCGTCCTTCTTCGCGGGTGCGTATGGCTTCTGTGCTCGCATCCTACAAGACGTCGAACCTCAGGCCATACCCACAGGCTTGAAGGTCGCAGAAGCCTCCGTAGAGCGCACCTTGCAATGGTTTGAGAAGACCGTTGCGCCATCCCTAGTTCACATCAGCATGACAGCTGGTTTTGATTGGCTTATGCGCATGGCCGTCGAACACGCTTACCGCGACAAACCTCGGTCCCTTAAGGGGCTTAGCGCGGAATCCATCAAGTCTGGCGTCGAGCGCGCCGTCAAACGTTTCATTCACACATCGCCTGAACCGGCCGGGTTGATGCCATCGTAATCGCCGGAAACCAAAGGAAAACACCATGAAATTCACTTCACGCATCACCGTTCAAGGCATCAAGGGCAGCAAGGGCCAGCTCGAAAGCGGACAAGCCTACGACAGCACCAAGATTTACGTACAGACTGACCTGGACGACTCGAAGGGCATGGGCAAAGGCTTTGCCACGGTTGAATACAACTTCGGCACCAGCGACGAATACCACAAGTTCAAACACTTGCCATTCCCCATCGAGTGTGATGCGGAACTGGAAATCGTCACCAACGGTAAGACGCAGAAAACCCAGATCGTCAGCCTGCGTCCGGTGGAAATCACTAAGCAGGCTAAGGGGGGCTGAAATGGACTGCCGCCCTTGCTGGTACGTCCAGTCTCTTGATGACGGCGCATTTCTTGCGCCCGACGGTGAGGGTGGTGTCGTCACGGTTCATCTTCTTGCACATGCTGTTCCATTTGAAACTCGTGAAGCAGCCGTTCATGCAGCAGTTGATCATTTTGACGGTCAGGCATCCTTGATTCAGCTCTACATGCCAATGACTACAGAAGAATTTGTTCTTTAGTTAATTGATTGGACTCAACATGTCACTTTTTGAATCAATGGCTTGGTGGTCTATTTTGTTTCTTGGCTTGAAAAGCTATCACGTTTCAGAGGCAAAAACTAAGTGGATCATGTCTTTATCGGCTACTTTATTGATTCTTTATTCAATACCAGCAGGAGCAATAAATGGATTTCAACAATGTAAGCCATCTATTTCAAGCCATATATGTGATTCTCGGGGTGGCCATATTTTTCATGGGTTTTAATGCTGGAAACAAGATTGGATGATCTATGTTGAATATGGCATCTTATCTTTCATCCGCGATGGTTGCTTATATCGTGGGTATCTATGCGGGATTGTGGGCGCTTGGTTACGGCATTGGTAAATCCGTTGCATGGGTGCGCTATATCAAGACCGTAGCATGAATTCGGGTAATCACCCGATGCGTTTTCAGGTGCGTTTTCACCTGATTTTTTGGGAGTTCATTATGAATTGTTCTTTCTCGTTCCTGCGTGGCAAGGTTGCTCGCATTGGTGCTGCCATTTCCTCTGTGGCACTCGCTCCTGCCGCCTTCGCCCAAGCAGCTGACCCCTTCGATACTGCACTTACAACCGTTACCGCCAAAGTAACGAGCTACGCAGGTGCGCTGGTGGGCCTGGCAGCAGTTGCTGTCGTGTTCATGGTGGCTGTGAAATACGTGAAGAAGCTGCCTCGCGCTTCTTGATCGTTCTCAACCCTCGGGGGAAACCTCGGGGGTTTTTATCGTGAGTCATTTATGAAAAAGCAAATACGCTTAATTTTTATAACTTTTGCACTTTGTTTTTCTGTAAGTGCCTTTGCATTTCTGCAATTTGCCCCGGCTCTATTGGGTGGCTCAATGTGGCTTGGTCGTGCTGTCTCGACAGCATTTACTTTTAAGAAAGTATCGGACCTTGTTCTTCCTACCATGGCAATAGGTGGGACGTATGTACTTGCGAATACTGATTTTTCAAAAATATATTTAGGAAATTCTGATATTGTTGCTTCTCAAAAAGCGGCCATGGTTTTAGATCCATCGGGCACTCGCTCTCGTGAAAATCCTGATCCCGCGGCATGGTCGCCAAATGGAAGGGACTATTCTCCGCGTGATATTTATGCTTTAAAGGATACTGCTCAATATCCATCGCAAGCTGTTAATGTTTGTAATGTCATTATCCCGAATTCGTTGAATAAAGCTTACGATACGTATACATTTTCTCCTCCTAGCGTTTTTAAGAAAACTTATTACGCGACCACAACTTCTGCCAAGCCCGATGCAACTTACTTGAGCGAAGGTAATTTCACCTGTGGTTCGACATTCTATTATTTATGGGCTCAAGCAGTCGTTAATGTGACCAGTTCAGTCACTTGCCCAGCTGGTTATTCAAGGGACTCAAATTTCAATTGCGTGTTGATTGATTCGGCTGCTGTAAAAAAACCAGAAAAAATGCCTTGTGAGGTTATTGCGACGACTAACGGATTTGAGCTCGATGCAAGAAACGTAAACTGTAATTCCCTCGCATCGGCTTTGACTCTTTCTAATGGTGCTGTTCGTCATACTCGTTCTGCTGATGACTGGACTGAAGTCAAAGTAGATCCAGCTACAGGTGCGGGAACTATTCGCGGTGCAAGCCCAGCTTACGATTATTCGATTCCCTTCGTGCCGTCTTCAGCTGTGCCTGGTGAGTTTGTACCGTCATCTATTACAACTTATCCTCCTGGCACTATTGCTGGTACTCAACCAGGCACAGGCACGGGTACAGGTACTGGGACAGGCACGAATACAGGAACCGGAACAAGCAGCGGCACTTCTTCCGGTACTACTTCCATTAACTGGATTTGTGGCGTGTCTCCTTTGCCACCTTGTAGCGTAGCTGTTGACTCGACGGGGGTTCCCTCAACGGTAGACGCTTTAACCAATCCGTCAACGGTTGTAGGTGACGTGTTTAGGCCACTTGATACAAGGGTTAGCGATCCTGACAAGGCCGGTTGGTGGCCGGCTTTTCCGCTCATAAATTGGACTTTTGCGCTTCCTACTACTTGTAGCGTGATCTCAATTCCAGCTTTTTCACCCGTTCTTAACAGTGTGGACGTTTGCCAATTTCAGCCAACCTTCCACGCAATCATGTCCGTTGTGTGGGTTCTTGGTGGGCTTTTTGGATCAATCGGCCTCTTCTGGCGCAATGTGATGGCTACTTCTTAAGGGAGATTGGTAATGGGTGCTCTTGGCCAGTTAATCGCATTGATTGCAGGAAAGTGGACGGCTTTTGTACTTGCCATTCATACATCTGCTATTGCAAGACGATTGCTTTTTGTCGCTTGGTTAGGTGCTCTGTATGTTGGGTGTGTACTCACGTTCAGCAACATGATTGCACCTTGGTTTTCTGGTCTTCTAAGCAGTCCTTCAGGTTCTGGTCAGGTTGTTGGCAATGTTATTGGCCTTTTATTCCCTCCAGTTGCTGGGACTGTTCTTGCTTCCCTAGTTATTTTTTGGGGATGTATTGCTGCTATGCGTTACACCTCAAAGCTGTCTTTGATTGTCTTCAAGGACTGATATGGCAAATTACTCTGTTGAAGGCAAGTTGGGGACTGGTAAGACCAAATTTTGTGTTTGGATGGCTCAACAGGCTCTTTATGCAGGGCGTAGGGTTGCGGGTAACGTTGATTTGAATCTGGAGCATCTGACGCCTTTTAGGCGCTCAACTTATGTTCGTATTCCCGATAAACCTACAGCTTTTGATCTTGAGGCTATAGGTAATGGCAATCCTAATTCATACGAAGAAGATCGCAACGGCATTTTGTTGCTCGATGAGCTAGGTACTTGGTTGAATGCACGTTCGTTCCAAGACAAGGATAGGGCTGCTTTGCTGGATTGGTTCATTCATGCCCGTAAGCATGGCTGGGACGTTTATTTCATTGTCCAGGATGCGAACATGATTGATAAACAGGTGCGTGAAGCACTCATTGAATATCAATGCCGCTGCTTGCGATTGGATAAAGTTCGAATTCCTTACATCGGTCGATTCTTGTCTCTCTTTCATGAGCGCCTTGGTTATTTGCCAAGGCTTCATTTAGTCACTTCGCGCGTTGGTTATGGACCTGGTGCTGTTGTTGCTGAGCGTTGGTATTTCAAGGGCTACGACCTTCATGCTGCTTATGACACAAAGCAAATTTTCAAGACTGATTATCCGCATGGCGCTTATTCGTCTTTGCTTCCGTGGGACTTTGTACCTTCCAAAACATGGGTCACCAAAGTGAAAGAAAAATATAAATATGCTTTTACCAATGCCGGTGCCTTTGCACTTGGGGTTGCCTTTTGGGCATTTGTTCCTGGTTTGTTTGCTTCGGCGCCTAAGTCCTCAGCTGAGCCAGTGAATATTTCAACTGCATCGGTTATTGGTACCGTTCGCTTTGGCTCTGATTGGCTTATTACTTTGTCTGATGGCACTACTCATCGCTTGACTGATGCTTCTTTTGTGAATGACTCTAAAGGTCGTCGTTTTAAGCATGGTGAAGCTTGGACTTATTTAAAGGGAAATTGATATGTTAAAAACGTTACTTGCTATTGTTCTCTGTATTCCGGTTCTGGCATCTGCTGCAATGCCTTTGCAATTGAATTTTGAAAAGGCAAGCTTGCAGGCATTTATTGGCACTCTTTACGGAAAGATTCTTCAAAAGAGCTTTGTTTTAAGCCCTGACGTTTTGTCACTTAGTCGTTCAGTCACATTGAATGTTTCTCTTGAACCTGATGCGGTTGGTTCGTTTGTTGCCGGTTTTTTGGCCGATCAGGGTCTTTCATCTACTGAGCGCGATGGCGTTATTTACATTGGCCTTAAAAATAATGCTGCTGTACCCGCTATACAGGCCGCTGGAGCTTCCGATATTTTGAGACAACCCATACCCTTGCCCCCTAGAGATTTTTCGCCTGTAGAGGTTTCTACGCCTAAGGCAGAACGTGAGACCCCTGCACCTGCCTTTAGAGTTTTCAAGCCAAGTAAATCTACACCTGCATTTCTGTGTGAGGCGGTCAATAAAGTTTTCATGAATGCTTGCCACGCTACGCCAGTTGCTGCTGTTCTGACGCATCCACTGCATCTTGAGGTCATTGCTGAACTTGCTTCTCAGCTTGACATAAGGCCCACTCTGATCGATGTCTCTGCTACTTTTGTAGAGGTCACCGGCTCTAAGCGTGATGGTTTTGGACTGAACTTGGTTGCTTCCGTTTTGGGTAGTACTGTTGGCGTCAATCTTGGCGCTTCGCTTGATACATCAACCATCACAATCAAGGGAGCAAATCTCACGGCCATGCTTGATGTTTTGCGCACTGACGGCCGCTTTAAGCAGGTTGCTTCCCCATCAGGCCGCGTTGCGTCTGGCTCTCCCTTCAATATCGCAATTGGTGATGAAGTGCCTACCTTGTCTGGACAGTCCCGCGATCAGACAGGTCAAGTTACAAGCCAGGTGGTTTATCGGCCATCTGGTGTTCTTCTTAACGTACAGCCTGTTGCAATTACCGAGAATGATTCTCCACTTGTTTCAACAGTTGTTGATGCTCAAGTCAGCAGCTTCAGCAAGACTGAAAGTGGCGTGAATGGCTCACCCACTCTTTCAAAGCGCCAGGTGAAGACCGCTCTTGTTCTTGGTGATGGTGAGGTTGCAGTTATTGGCGGCTTAACCAGTTCGCGTGGAGTTTTTTCTCGTTCATCGCTGTTGGGTTTGAACCTTGCAAGTCGTGACGATGAACAATCGACTGATCTTGTCCTGCTATTGTCTGCACGAGTGGCGAAATAGTCCCTCTGTGCATTGTTTATTCTATAAACTCCTTATAAATCAATAACTTACGGAAAAGCTGGCGTTGGCTTTTCTTTGTCTATTCTATAGACTCCTTATAAATCAACGACTTACGTTTGATTGAGCGTTCGGCCCCTCTTCTTTTGGACGGCACTCGGAGGGGGGAGCCATGACAGGCGTTCAGCCGTCATGGGGGGAGGGCCTGCCCGCCCCTGGGGGTCTGGGGGCCACGCCCCCTGCCGTGGAGCCGCCCTAGGCGGCGGGCGGGACGCCTTGAGGCATGCCACACTGTTGGAAGTTTGTTGGAAGTGTTCCAAAAACAAAAAAGCCAGCATATGCTGGCTTTTTGTAACCCGTTGAATTTAAACAGGATTTTAGTGGTGCCCGAGGCCGGACTCGAACCGGCACGCCTTGCGGCGGGGGATTTTGAGTCCCCTGCGTCTACCAATTTCACCACCCGGGCTGCTGGGCAACGATTATGACACAGGGTGTTGCCCCGATCCGTCTGCAAGCGCACCTGCCGCTGCGGGCGGTGCCGGGTTTTCCAGGGCCTGGACGACGCGGCGCACACGGGCTTCATCTTCGCCCTGTCGCGACAGTTGCGACTCCAGCAGGGGCGCGGGGCAGGCCTGGGTGAGCAGATGCAGTTGCGAGACCAGCAGCCGCAGCTGACGGGCCACGAGATCGGGGTGGATGGCGGGGTCGATGACCACCGCATTGACCGAGGCTTTTTCTTCGCGCTTGCGCGCTTCGAATTCGTCCTGTGCCTCCTGGGTCAGGCGCTTGATGTCTTCGTCGGACAGGTGCAGCCGCTCGGATTCGGCGGCTAGCAGGGCGCGCGCCTTGGGGTTGATTTCACCGCCCTGGTAGGCGTGCAGCAGGCGCTGCTTGAAGGCCTCGCGGTCGATGCGCAGCTGGTCGGTGAAGGCCGAAGCCAGCAGGCCGGCCGGAATCGCGAAGATGCCGATGCCCAGTAGGGCCAGCACCACCGTCAGTGCACGCCCCATGGGCGTGACCGGCGAGATGTCGCCATAGCCCACCGAGGCCAGCGTGACCACGGCCCAGTAGATCGATTGGGGAATGTTCTCGAACTTGTCCGGTTGTGCTTCGTGCTCGAACAGGTAACCCATGCTGGCCGTCAGGATCACCAGCAGCAGCATGACGAACACCGAAGCAAATATGACTTGCCACTCGCGCTTGACCACGGTGTAGAGCGTGCGGGTGGCTGTGGTGTAGCGGGTGAGCTTGAGCAGGCGCAGCAGCCTGAACACGCGCAGGAAACGCAGGTCCAGCGGGAAGGGCAGGAAACGCTCCAGCAGGAAAGGCAGGATGGTCAACAGGTCGACGATGGCCTGGCCGGACTTGAAGTGCATCCACCGCGGCAGCGCATGTTTCTTGAGCTGAGGGTTTTCCGGTGCGGCGTACAGGCGCGCCGCGTACTCCAGGGTGAAGATGCTGAACGAGAGCACGTCGATGATGGCGAACTCGTGCGCCAGCACGCTGCGCACGCTGGCGATCGACTCCAGGATCACGGTGGTGATCG
>JACCDS010477786.1_pt1 | contig 14426 bp, 8 predicted proteins | sample 7446441 | NCBI WGS metagenome assembly JACCDS01 (sample SAMN15323445, study PRJNA562643) | freshwater metagenome | isolation source: river surface water | place: USA:Blue River Watershed | collected 2017-08-17 | reverse complement strand
GGTAGCGGCGCCGGCGTTGGCGCCGCGGAGCGCGAAGGCGGGGGCGGCGGCGAGGGCGGAGGCGAGGAAAGCGCGGCGGGGAAGGGGCATGGCGGCGGCGAAGGGAGCGACGGAGCGGGAAACGGACGCGGGGGAAGCGGCGGCCGCGGCGCGAACCGCGGCCGCACGCGGGGCGCGGCTCAGCGCGCGGTCTGGACCTTGAGATCGGTGACGGGCTTGCCGGCGGCGTCGACGAAGCGGATGCTGCCCTGCCAGTTGTTTTCCTCGTTGGCGACCTTGAGGACGAGGACGTTGACGCCCGCCTTGAGCGTGACGCCGGTGACCTTGTCCTCGCTCTCCTTCTCGAGCGTGCGTGCGTCGAGGTATTTGAAGAGTTCCTGGCCGTTGAGGTAGACCTTGCCCTGGTCGTTGCTGTTGAAGTGGAGCGTGAGTCCGGTCCTGGCGGCGGGCGCGACGAGGTAGGCGACGGCCCAGCCGACGACCTGCTCGCCGGGCGTGGCGAGTTCCTTGAAGTCGATGTAGAACGTTTTCGTGGTGACCTTTTCCCACATCAGTTCCTTGCCGCCGACCTTCTGGGCGGTGCCGTCTTTCGCGTTCTTGGGGTCCGCCTCGTCGGCGAATTGCTTCTTCTCGACCGCATCGGCGCCGCCGCCGTCGCCGATCGGGAGGGGCGCGAGCACGAGCCAGTCGCGGATGTAGCCTTCGGCGTCGGGCTTGCCGTCCTGGGCGGCGAGCGGGAGGGCCGAGACGGCGAGGAAGGCGAGGGTGGGGAACAGGCGTTTTTTCATGGGGAGAGAAGGCGGGGGCGGCCGGCGGCGGGAACGGGGGAAGCAGGCGTCGGCGCGATCCGGCGCACGGATTTCGCGCGCGGAGACCGCGGCGGCGAGCAAAGAATCGCACGACCGCGCGGCGTGCGCGGCTCCCGGCCGGCGCGCCGAGCGAAGAAGGAAACCGCGGTTTGCAAGCCCGAGGCGACTTTTGCTCGCGGGTGGCGGGCGGAGCGTCATATCGGGACCGCATGTGCGCAAAAATCCCCGTCCGCCCCGTGTTGTTCGTCCTGACACCCTGGTTGGCGCTGTCGTTCGCCCGGTTGGGCGGCCAAACCGTCCCGGCCGCGGGTCGGGCCGGCGGCGCGCCGATCGTGCTCAGCCCCTTTGAGGTCACCAGTCCGGTTGACCAAGGCTACCGGGTCGGCGCGGCGGTCACCGGCACCGGCACGGCCGGGCTGATCAAGGACACGCCGCTGAACATCAGCATCGTGGCGCAGGAATTCGTGCGCGACCAGGCGGGCAACCAGCTGGTCGACGTGCTGCGCGCGGCCAGCGCGGTGGCGCTGCAGGTGAAGGACGAGAGCATGATTTTGATCCGCGGCTACACCGGCCCGCAGTTCGTGAACGGCCTGCCGGCCGGCGCGGGGCTCACTCTCTACGACGTCGACCGCGTGGAAGTCGTGAAGGGCCCCAACGCCGTCTTCGCCGGCATTTCGCCCCCGGGCGGCACGGTGAACCTGATCAAGATGAAGCCCTCGTTCCGGCCGCAGCATTCGCTGGACGTCAGCTACGGCTCGTTCGACCACAAGCGCGCCGTCTTCCGGTCCAGCGCGCCGCTCCTCGGCCAGTCGCTCGCCTACAGCTTCGTCTACGGCCGCACGGACGAAGGCAGCAACATCGACCACATGTTCACCAAGGAGGATTTCTACAGCGGCGCGCTCACCTGGCGGCCGTTGCGTAACCTTTCGTTCACCGCGCGCTACGCCGACCTCGACCGCGAGGCGGGGCGCCGGCCGCACACGGTGGTCAGCCACCCGCTTTTCCAGGAGCGCGACCGCGAGGCGATCCGGCTCTACGACCGGCTCGGGCTCGCGCGTCCGGCGGCGTATCCGCAGCTCGAGAACGGCGCCGTGACCAACGCCGCGGGCCAGCCGATCGTCACGGGGCGCACCGCGCCCGAGACGGTCGACTCGTTCATCGCCCGCACGCTCGGGCCGAATGTCCCGCCCTATCCCGGCATTTTTTCGCGCGATTTCTTCCCGGACGACTCCTTCAACTACAACGGCCCCGACGGCCGCGACAACTACGCCAACAAGCTCACCCAGTTCGAGGGCGAGTGGATCGTGTCGCCGGCGCTCGCGGTGCGCGGGATGTTCCAGCAGGTCGACAGCCACCGGATGCGGCGCGAGTTCAACGGCCTGCGCCCCGTCGCCGGCCAGCGCCTGCGCAGCTCGATCTCCGATTTCAAGCCGGGTGGCGTCACCTTCTCCGCGAAGCTGGAGGCGGCCTACAAGCTCGACCTCAAGGCCGCCGGCAAACACGACGTGCTCGGCGGGGTGCAGCACGACGGCGGCAAGGACGTGATCAGCGCCGTGACGGTCGCCACCTCGCGCATTGTCACCTGGGCCCCCGGCACGCCGGCGATCCCGAGCCTGCTCCAGCTCATGCGCGACCAATACGGCGCGACCTACAACGAACCCGGCGTGGTCCGGCGCGGCGGCGGCCATACCAACGCGGCGTTCGCCGTCGTGCAGTCGTCCTTCTTCAAGGATCGGCTCCGCACGCTCGCCGGCGCGCGGTCCGTCGCGACCTACCGCCCGGTGGACGACAACCGCGACGGCATTTTCGAGGACTTCAAGGTGGGCAAGACGCTGCCGCAGTTCGGCGCGCTCTTCCGCGTGACGCCGCAGCTCAGCCTCTACGGCAGCTTCAGCAAGACGTTCGTGCCCCAGCGCCAGCAGACCGCGGACCTCGACGCGATCCGCGCCTCGCAGGGCGACCCGACGCTGCCGACGTATCGGCCGCCCACGGTGATCCCGGTGAAGTTTCTTGCCGCCGACCAGCTCGGCCAGGGGTGGGAAGCCGGCACGAAGCTCGATCTCGGCGAAGGCCGCCTGCTCGGCACCTTCAGCTACTTCGCCAACAAGGAGTCCGGCCGCCTCGACGTCGACACGACCAACCAGGTGCTCTACCAGCTGCCCGGCGCCACCGTCCGCACCCCCGGCGGCAGCACGCGCACCGAAGGCCTCGAGACCGAATGGGTGTGGACCCCCCGCCCGAGCTACCAGGCGATCTTCAGCGCCAGCTACTTCTTCGAGAAGAACGAGACCTCCAATCCGTCCGAGCGCCGCGAGGTCGGATCGCACCTCGAATCGGTGCCCCGCTTCACGGTCGCGGCCTGGAACAAATATACCTTCACCACCGGCCGTCTGCGCGGCGCCTATGTCGGCGGCGGCGTGAGCGTGCTCGGCGAGACCTACGAGCACCCGAGCTGGACGGTGCCGATCGTGAGCGACCCGGTCGCGCTGGTCGACGTGATGCTCGGCTACGCGACGAAACTCGGCGGCCTGCCGGTCGACCTGCGGCTCAACGTGCGCAATCTCACCGACGAGCACTACCTGAACGGCACGTTCCAATACGGCGAGCCGCGGACCTTCATCGCGTCGGTCGGGCTGAAATTCTGAGACGGGAGGAGCGCGGGCGGCGGCGGACGCCGCCCGCGTCCCGCGGCAGCGCCACGGGTTTCCGGGCCCGCGGTTGCCGGCGCGCGCGAAACGGTCGCGCTTTTGCTCGGCTAGGTCCGCGAATTATGCACGGTGGCGGCGTCCAACGATCGTTGCATGCCTCCGCCGTTTGTCGCGCTCCTCGCCCGTCTTGACGCCGCCTACGGCGGGGCGTCGCATTTTGCCCGGCTGAAGGCGCGGCTGCTGGCCGCGTTCGCGGTGCTGATGCTGCTGTGGGTGCCGTTCAACGCGCTCAAGATCGCCTGGCTGCAGCCGCCCTACATGGCGTGGCGGCTGGGGTTCAACCTGATGGTGGTGGTCGCCGCCTCCCTCGCCCTGCGCTGGGTCTGGCGCGGCCGGCTGGCATGGGCGGGCAACGGCCTCGCGATCGCGGTCATCGTGCCGACGCACCTGCTGGTGCTGTTCGCGCCGGAATTCCTGCAGCCGGTCAGCACCGGGATCCAGCTGCTCATGATCGACATGATTTTCCTGCTGCTCGCGATCACGTTCGCCTCGCGGGCGGTGGCGGTCGCGGTGCTCGCGGTGGTGGTCGTGACGATGGTTTCGTTCCACGGCCGGGCGCTGGCCGCGGACCCGCTGCCCGGCACGCTGCGGGCCGCGGCCGACACGTTGGTGCGGGAGGGCTCGCTCGCGCTGCTGTTCATGTTCTGCCTCGGCATCACGCTGGCGTGGATGATCGAGGCGGCCAACCGCCGCAGCGAACAGGCGCTGGTCGAAACGCGGGCCACCAACGAAAATCTCGGCCGTCTGGTCGAGGAGCGCACGCGCGCCCTGGCCGTCGCGACCGACCAGGCGCAGGCCTCGGCCCGCAGCAAGGGGGAGTTCCTGGCCAACATGAGCCACGAGATCCGCACCCCGCTCAACGGCATCATCGCTTCGGCCGATCTGATCCGCCGCCGCCGCGACCTGCCGCCCGACGCCGGCGAGCAGGTGCGCGTCATCGCCGAGTCGGGCGACCTGTTGCTGCGCCTGATCGACGACATCCTCGACTGGTCGAAGATCGAGGCCGGCCAGCTCCGCCTGGAGCACCGGGCCTTCGAGCTGGCGCCCGTCCTGGCCGACACGGTCTCCCTGCTCGGTCCGCGGGCCTCCGCGGCGGGGATCGCGCTCAACTATTCGATCGCCGCCGATGTCCCGACCCACGTCCGCGCGGACAGCCATCGCCTCCGGCAGATCCTGCTCAATCTGGCCGGCAACGCGGTGAAATTCACGCCGGCGGGGGGCAGCGTCGCGATCACGGTCACCTGCGAAGCGGGCGGAGAGCGGCCGGTGCCGTCGGTGCGGTTTGCGGTGACCGACACGGGCATCGGCATGGACGCCGCCACGCAGGCGCGGATCTTCGAACGGTTCACCCAGGCCGATTCGTCGACGACGCGCCGCTACGGCGGCACCGGGCTCGGGCTCGCCATCAGCGCCAATCTGGTGCGCCTGCTGGGCGGTCGGCTGGAAGTCGAAAGCGCGGTCGGCCGCGGCTCGGTTTTTTCCTTTGCGGTGCCCCTGCCCGAGGTCGCGCCCCAAGCGGTCCCGGCGGCGGGACCCGCGCCGGCGGCCACCCAGCTGGGGCTCTCGTTGTTCGTCGCCGAGGACAACGCGGTGAACCGCAGCCTGATCGCCGCCCAGCTCCGCCAGCTCGGCTGCACCTGCGTTTTCGCCCACGACGGGGCCGAGGCGCTGGAGAAACTCGCCGAAGGGCCGCTCCCCGACGCCATCTTGATGGATTGCCACATGCCCCGGATCGACGGGTGGGAAGCGGCCCGGCGGCTGCGCCGGTGGGCGGACGAGGCCGACGCGCACCGCCGCGCCGTCGCGGCCCTGCCGATCATCGCGCTGACTGCCGCCGCGCTCGCCGACGAGCGCCAGCGCTGCCGCGATGCCGGCATGAACGATTTCCTCGCCAAGCCGCTGCGCCTGGCGGACCTGGAGCGTGCGTTGGCCGGAGTAACCCGGGCGGCGGTGTAGGCCGGGGCGGGACGGTCGTGCTGCGCGCGGCGGCTCCGGGACGGTCGAGCGAGGATTTCGGCCGCGGGGCGGAGAACGCCGTTGCAGGCGGGACGGGGCGACGTTGCCGTCACCGGATGAAGATCCAATCCGCCCGTTTCGTGCAGAGTGCCCCGGAGCTGCGCGACTGTCCGAATTGGAACCGGGCGGAATTCGCGCTCATCGGACGCTCCAATGTCGGCAAGTCGTCGCTGGTGAATCTGCTCACGAACCGCCGCGCGCTCGCCCGCGTCTCCGACCTGCCGGGCAAGACGCAGGTGCTCAATTTTTTCCTGCTCAACGAGGCGTGGTGCCTCGTCGACCTGCCCGGCTACGGCTACGCCGCGGTCGGCAAGAACCGGCGGGCGGACTTCAACGAGGCGGTGGCCGACTACCTCGAGCACCGGCCCAACCTGCGGGAGGTGTTCGTGCTGATCGATTCGCGGCTGCCGCCGCAGCCGATCGACCTCGAGTTCCTGCGGTGGCTGGTCGGGGTGGGCGTGCCGTGGACGCTGGTGTTCACCAAGGCCGACAAGCAGTCGGCGGCGCGCACGCAGGCGGCGGTGGCGGAGTTCCGGCGCGCGATCACCCCGTGGGCGGGGCCCGATCCGCGCGTGCTGGTGTCGTCGTCGATCGACGGCAAGGGCCGGGCGGACATCCTCGGTCGGATCGCCGGGGTGTTGGCGGAGGCGTCCGGCGGCCCCGCCTAGGTCCCGGGGGCGCCGAACGATCTGCCGGCTGAGGGGGCGGGGCGGGCCGCGGGGGTTCCGCGGCGCGGCCGGATGGCGGCGGGCTTACTTCTTGGCGCCGGGGGCGGCCTTCGCCTTCTCCTGTTCGGCCTTTTCGACCTTTGCCGCTTCCTCGTCCGACACGAGCATGTAGACGTGGGCGGTCTCGATCACGAGGGTGTAGTTGCGATCGAGCGAAAAGCCGTAGGCCTTGATCATCTTCTGGTTGTTCTCGTTCAGCTTCGCGAGCAGCGCGTCCAGCTGGGTCTTGAGCTCCTTCTTCTTCTTCGCGTCGGTCTCCTTGTCGTGCTGCGTGCCGAGCTCGATCACGGCCTGACGCTGCGCCTGGAGGAGCTGGACGTTGTTCTGGAACTCGCGGTTCTGTTCGACGGTGCCGAGCGTGGCGACCTTGAGCAGCTTCTGCTGCTTCGGGGCGGCGGTGCCCGGGGCCGTGACCGTCGCGCCCGACTGGCCGAGCAGGTAACCGGTCGCGAGGAGCGAGGCGCTGAGAGCGATGAGTCCGAAGTTGAGCTTCTTCATGGTAAGAACGGGCGGAGGTGGCGGGGGAATTTGAACCCGCGAGCAGGACGGAAACGGGGCCGACTGGCTAGCCTGAAGATAGGCGCGGCGATTCCCCGCCGGCGCACGGCCGCGGGCGGGGCGGTCCGGAGCGGCGGGTGGACTCGTGGGTGGGGCGTGGCCCCTTCCGCGCGTCGGGCCTAATGCCGGTTGCGTCGCGCGCCGGTTTCCTCCTTCTCCCGGGGCGCGGCACGATGCCGCTCTTTTCCCCCATGCTTGCCTTTGCCCTGACGATCTTCGCCGGCGCCTTCCTGCTCTTCCAAGTCCAGCCGCTCATCGGCAAATATATCCTGCCGTGGTTCGGCGGCAGTCCCGGCGTCTGGACGACGTGCATGCTGTTCTTCCAGATGCTGCTGCTCGGCGGCTACGCCTACGCGCACGCGACGAGCCGGTTTCTGAAACCGCGTGCGCAGGCCGCGCTGCACGTCGGGCTCCTCCTCGCGGCGCTGGCGACGTTGCCGATCACGCCGAGCGACACGTGGAAAACCCACGCCGCGGGCGACCCCACGTGGCATATTCTGGCCCTGCTCGCGGCCAGCCTCGGCCTGCCCTACCTCGTGCTGTCGGCGACGGGTCCCCTGATGCAGGAGTGGTTCCGCCGCACCTCGCCCGGCGCTTCGCCCTACCGACTCTACGCTCTCTCCAATGTCGGCTCGCTGCTCGCCCTCGTCAGCTATCCGTTCTACTTCGAAACGCAGTTCACCCGCGCCGCCCAGGCGAAGTTCTGGTCGTGGGGGCTGGTGTTCTACGCCGCCTGCGCCGCCTTCTGCGCGTGGCGGGTCTGGCGCCGGCCGGAGCCGGACGCCGCGCAGCGGAGCGCGGAGGCGGCGGAGGCCGAGGCGCCGCGGCCCGGGCTCGGCCAGCGGCTGCTGTGGCTCTGCCTGCCGGCCTGCGCGTCCATCCTGCTCCTCGCGGTGACCAACAAGATGTGCCAGGACGTCGCCGTCATCCCGTTCCTGTGGGTGCTGCCGCTCGGTCTCTACCTGCTGACCTTCATCATCAGCTTCGACGGGCCGCGCTGGTATTCGCGGTTTTACTACACCTTGGCGCTGGCGGGTGCGATGGTCGCGGTGTGCGTCGCGCTGTTCGAGGGCGCCGACATGCCGATCGTGCAGCAGGTGGCGATCTATTCCGCGACGATGTTCGTCGGGTGCATGATCTGCCACGGGGAGCTCTACCACCTCAAACCCCACCCGCGCCACCTGACGTCGTTCTACCTGATGATCTCGGCGGGCGGCGCGGTCGGCGGACTTTTCGTCGCGCTCGTCGCGCCCTATGTCTTCGACAATTTCTACGAGATCCACCTCGCGCTGGCGCTCTCGGTCCTGCTGCTGCTGGTGCTGTCGTTCCGCGGCGCCGCCGCCCTGAGCGCGGCCCGGTGGCGCTGGCTGGGCCTGCTGCTCGGCGCGGCCGCGGTCTACGGCGCGGCGCGCGGCGCCGGTCGCCTGCAGTGGGCCGTCTGGGCCGGCGCGGCCCTGGTCGCGGCCGGCCTGTGGCTCTGGTCGCGGCGGCGCGAGTCGGGACTGAACTGGCACCGTTTCACCTGCGCCACGATGGCGGTCGGCTTCGTCGCGGTGGTGGTCGCCCTCGGCCGCCAGATCGCGGAGTCGTCGCGCGGCGCGCTGATGAGCGGTCGCAATTTCTACGGCGTGCTCTCCGTTTTCCAATATCAGCAGGAGACGCCGTTCAACCACTACTACGTGCTGCAACACGGCCGCATCACCCACGGCCTGCAGTTCGCCGCGCCCGACCGCGCCGCCATGGTGACCTCCTACTTCGGGCCGCAGACCGGCCTCGGCCTCGCCCTGCGCAATTTCCCCCGGCAGGAAAACCAGCGCATCGGCCTGCTCGGTCTCGGCGTCGGCACCATCGCCGCCTACGGCAAGCCCGGCGACTACCTCCGCATCTACGAGATCAACCCGCACGTGACCGACATCGCGGCCAAGCCGTTCAGCTACATCGCGCTCTGCAAGGCCAAGGTCGACATCGTCATGGGCGACGGCCGCCTCTCGATGGAGCAGGAGGCGCCGCAGAATTTCGACTTCCTCATCATGGATGCGTTCAGCAGCGACGCCGTGCCCGTGCACCTGCTCACCAAGGAGGCCTTCGAGATCTACCTGCGCCACCTCAAGCCCGACGGCGCGATCCTCGTGAACATTTCCAACCGTTACCTCGACCTCCGGCCCGTCGTGGAAAACGCCGCCAAGGTCTTCGGCCTCCAGGCGCATACGGTGAACAGCGAGGACGGCGGCGCCGACGAGGACGAGGGCGGCTGGTGGCTCTACGGCGCGACGTGGATGATCCTCAGCAAGAACCAGGAATTCATGAACCGCGACGCGCTCCGCTACGCCGCCGCGCCGCCGTCCACCAAGCCCAACACGATCCCGCTCTGGACGGACGACTACGCCAGCATGTTCCAGATCCTGCAATAGGCGGAGCCCGGGCCGCGCCGACGGTCCTCCCCCGTTCGGGCGACGCGCCCGGCCAACTCGGGATTTGAAACCCGCCGCCGCGGCCGCTCGCATGGCGGCCCCACCATGCCCCGTTTCCCCTGCCTTTCCTTCGGGCTGACCAGCCTGCTCGCCGCCGCCGCGTCCGCGGCCCCTGCGCCGCGCTCGCCGCCGGCGATCGTCGCCGAGCACTGCGCCGGTTGCCACGGGGCGATCCTGACCGGCGCCAACGGTCCCAACCTGCTCGACGGCCTCAACAACCACGGCAACGACGACGTCAACGTGCGCCGCAGCATCGTCGACGGCTGGCCGGCCAACGGCATGCCGGCCTTCGCCGGGGTGTTGACCGAGCCCGAGATCGCCGGCCTGGTCGCGCATATCCGCGCGCAGCGCGCGGAATTCGCCGCCGGCCGGCTCAAGGCCCCCGTCCCGCCCGATTCCACGGTGATCAAGGGCGAGCGGCAGACCTTCCGGCTCGAAACCTGGATCGGCGGCCTCGAAACCGTCTGGGGGCTCGCCTTCCTGCCCGACGGCCGGCTGGTGTTCACCGAGCGCGAGGGGAATCTCCGGATTGTCCCGGCCGACGGCAAACTTCCGCCCGATCCGGTGCGCGGCACGCCGCGCGTGATGGTGAAGCAGGACGGCGGGCTGCTCGACGTGATCGCGCACCCGCGTTACGCCGAGAACGGCTGGCTCTACCTGGCGTATTCGGAGATCGGCGACACGCCCAACCGCTCCATGACCGTCGTCGTCCGCGGTCGCATCCGCGAGGGCCGGTGGACAGACCAGCAGGACATTTTCCGCATGGCGCGCGCCGACTATGTGGCGAACGACACGAGCCACTACGGTTGCCGGTTTTTCTTCGATCCGGCCGGCTATCTCTTCTTCACCCTCGGCGAACGCGGCCAGGTCAAGACGGCGCAGGATCTCGCGAGTCCGCTCGGCAAGATCCACCGCGTCTTCGACGACGGCCGCATCCCGCCCGACAATCCCTTCGTCGGCCGGGCCGGCGCCGTGCCGTCGATCTGGAGTTACGGGCACCGGCATCCGCAGGGCCTGGCCCGGCATCCGGGCACCGGCAAACTCTGGGCGACCGAGCACGGTCCGCGCGGCGGCGACGAACTCAACCGCATCGAACCCGGGCGCAACTACGGCTGGCCGCTGATTTCCCACGGCCGCCCCCAGTTCGGCGAGACCATCGGCGGCACGCACGGCGAAGGCCTCGAGCAGCCGCAGGCGTTCTGGCCGCTTTCGGTGGCGCCCAACGCGCTCGAGTTCTCGACGAGCGACCGCTACCCGCGCTGGAAGCACCACCTGCTGATGGCCACGCTCGTGGGCGAGCATCTCCGGCGCATCGAGACCGACGGCGACCGCGTCGTCCACGAGGAGATCCTGTTCCAGCGTCACGGCCGGGTGCGGGATGTGGTCACGGGGCCGGACGGCTTGATCTACGTCGCGCTGAACAGCCCGGGCCGCATCGCCCGCCTGATTCCCGTGGACTGACGCCCGGCGGCGGGCGGGCGGGGCCGGCGGCTGTCGCGAAAATGGGATCGGCGTGTCCGCCTGCGCGACACCTTTCGGGGTGAAGGCCGGGCGGGTTTTGCGCCGGTCGCGGCCGGGAAAACCTCCGCCGCGATTTTCCCGCGGCTCGTCGCTTCGGCTGCGGTCTGGCGCGGCTCCGGCGCTATCGGGGCGTGCGTCCCCTCGCTCGCCTTCGGTTTCCCCTGCTGCTGCTCGTCGCCGCGTCGGCCGCCGCCGCGGCCGATCCCACGCTCCCGGCGGTGCAACGCGCCCAGGCGTTGCTCGGCGATGCGGTCTGGTCGCGCGTCGTGCGGATCGAAAACACCGCGCGCACCGGACCGTATCCGCGCGACTTTCACGCGCTCGTCTTCGAGTTCGAGCGCCTGCTGTGGTTCTACACGCCCTGCGACGGCACCCAGAGTTTCTCCATGCACCGGGGGCGGCTCGAGGCCGAGAAGGCCGATTTCGCGCCCCTGATGCGCGACATCGGCCCGGGTTTCCGGCGCTGGCAGGTCGTGCCGCCGCGCGCCGACGCGCCGGCGGCGCGGGCGGACGACGACCGCGGCCTGCCCAACGGTTGCTTCGTCGAGAGCGTGCTCGCCTTCCGGCGGCTGTGGGCGCAGGGCCGGCCGATGGCGCGGCCGCGCCTGGTTTCCTACTACGGCCGCTCCCGGGAGGGGCCCGTGGCGCACACCGTCCTCGCCTACGACGCGGGCGGCGACACCGTGGTGGTGGACCCCGACCGGCCCGGCGCGACGGACGCGTATCCGTCGCGCCGCACACCCACCGTGCTGGAGCTCGCGCGGGCCCACCAGGGCCCGGACGTGGGCGCGGCGCGCGAACTGCCGATCGAGGCCGCGGCCGCCGCGGCGCTCCGGCCGCCGCTCGTGGCCGCCCTTCCGCTTTCCCGCCCCCGATGACACCGCCCGACTGACCGCTGTATCCAGGAAAGCCGCACGCCGCTGTGCCGCCGCGGCGCGGCCGATCGCTGCCGGCCGGCGCTTCGGCGCGACCCGCGGCCGGACTGTCGCGCCCCGGCGGCGCGGGTTGGTCGCAGGCCGCGCCCGTTCCGGCGCGGCCGGCCGGCGGCTGGTCGCAAACGCGTTGAGCGCGCCGGGTGGCGGCGGGTTTGTGTCATACAAAGAAACATCGCCGGGCCGCACGTGCGGCGGGCGGTTTCACCAACCCGACCAACACACCATGAAGAAACACACCCGAACGTCCCTCCGCGGACACCCGTGGCGCGCGGCCCTCGCCGCCGCCGGCGGCCTCTCCCTCCTGTCCGGCGCCCCGGCGCGGGCCCAGTCCGCCCCGGCCCGCCCGGTCGCCGTCGAGGAGACGGTGAAGCTCGAGAAGTTCGTCGTCGCCGGCTCCAACATCCCGATGGCGGTGGAGGAGTCCTTCGCGCCCGTCGCCGTCTACTCGCAGGAGCAGCTCATCCTCACCGGCGCCAACACCCCCATCGAGGGCCTGCGCACGCTGCCCTCGTTTGTCGGCGGCACCGCCACCGAGCAGGACAGCAACCGCGGCACCGGCGCCGCCAACATCAACCTGCGCGGCCTCGGCTCCAACTCCACCCTCACCCTGATCAACGGCCGCCGCACCGGCCAGGCCTTCAACAACATCAACCTCATCCCGCTCGACGCCATCGGCCGGGTCGACGTGCTGAAGGACGGCGCCGCCGCCAACTACGGCGCCGACGCCATCGCGGGCGTCGTCAACTTCACGCTCCTCGAAGTCCCGAAGGGCACGCAGATCCGCCTCACCTACGGCAACACCTGGGACAAGGACGCCTCCGTCGTGCAGGGCGGCATCGTGACCGGCATGGCCGACGGCAAGACCTCCTTCCTGCTCGCGGCCAGCGCCTACAAGCGCAACGACATCTACTCCCGCGACCGCGACGTCTCGAAAAACGCCGACGTCCGCGCCTACGGCGGCAACAACGGCGGCTCCGACAGCTTCAGCGGCCGCCTCGACACCAAGCTCAACACGACCACCGGCGGCCCGTTCGGCGTGCCGAGCGCGACCAATCTGCCCAGCGCCGGCTATCTGCGCGACGGCGTCATGTTCCCGCGTTCCATCGCGGATTACCGGCAATACGACGTGAACACGGACCGCTACAACTTCCGCGTTCTCACCCCCGCGATCCCCGGCCAGCAACGCTCCAGCTACTACGGCGTCGGCAAGCACGCGTTCCTGCCGAACGTCCGCGGCAAGGTCGACTTCCTCTACTCGAAGCTGAAGACCGACAACGGCCTCGCCTCGTCGCCCTTCACGATCGGCGCCGCCGAGAACCTCCAGAACAGCCCCTATCTCGAGATCTTCGAGTCGCAGGCCGCCATCGCCGCCGCGCGCGCCGCCAACAGCACCGCCGCGCTCCAGGTCGTGAGCTTCCCGCGCTACCGGTCGCTCGAGCTCGGCAACCGCCGCAACTTCTGGACCGAGGAGTCCTACCGCGTCTTCGCCGGCTTCGAGGGCGAGTTCGGCGGCTGGCACTTCGACACCGGCTACATGTATGCCGAGATGGACCGCATCCGCGGCGACAGCGGCTTCCCCTCGCGCCAGGCGTTGCGCGCGGAGGTCGCCTCCGGCGCCTTCAACCCGTTCGCCCGCAACTTCGCCACGGGCTCGTGGACGTCGCCCACCTCCGGCCGCACGTTCACGTTCGACAATGCCGCCGCGCTGCAGCGCACCGCGGTGCAGGACAAGCGCAACACCAAGCGCGGCGTCGAGCTGGTCGACTTCAAGATAAACGGCACGCTCTTTGCGCTGCCGGCCGGCGACCTCCAGGCCGCCGCCGGCCTCGAGCACCGCACCGAGTTCGACGACGATTTCTTCGGCCCGCTCTACAACGCCGGCGACGCGCTCGGCCTGACCACCGGCAATTCGTTCCGCGGCGAGCGCACGGTCGACGCCGGTTACGTCGAGGCGATCGCGCCGGTCGCGAAGCACCTGCCCTTCGCCCACGACCTCAGCGTCAGCGGCGCCGTGCGGCGCGAGAAATTCGAATACACCAACCCCCGGGTCGCGCGGGCATCGGAGATGGAGAGCACCGACTGGAAGGCCGGGCTCCGCTGGCAACCCTCGCCCGAGATCACGGTGCGCGGCACGGTGAGCACCGCGTTCCGCGCGCCGCTCGAGAGCGAGCTCTACGCCGCGGTCGGCACCTCGTTCCCGACGGTCAACGATCCGGCGCGCAAGCCGGACGGCTCCCGTTTCACGCCCACCGGCGTGCAGACGCAGATCCAGACCGGCGGCAACATCAACCTGAAGCCCGAGGAGGCGAAGACCTGGACGACCGGCCTCGCCTGGTCGCCCAAGGCGGTGAAGGGGCTCTTCTTCTCCGTCGACTACTACAACGTCGAAAAGGAAAACATCGTCGTCGTCGGCGACGCCCAGTTCATCCTGAATTCCAACTGGGCCGGCCAGGGCTCCGGGTTCCCCCGCCTGCAGAACGGCGTGTGGCAGTTCGACCCGGGCGCGCCGCTGGCCAACGCCGTCATCCGCCAGCCCGACGGCTCGCTGTCCTCGTCCAACGCCATCATCAGCGTGATCGGCACCAACCTGAACCTCGCGAAGAACAGCGTCGCGGGACTCGACTGGCAGGTCGGCTACACGATGCCGTTCCTCGAGGGCAAGTTGACCACCACGCTCGCG
>JACCDS011263996.1_pt1 | contig 14427 bp, 14 predicted proteins | sample 7446441 | NCBI WGS metagenome assembly JACCDS01 (sample SAMN15323445, study PRJNA562643) | freshwater metagenome | isolation source: river surface water | place: USA:Blue River Watershed | collected 2017-08-17 | reverse complement strand
TGGCGCGACCAAGGGCACGGTGGGCACCGGCCCGCAGCACCGGACGGCGAAACACCTCGAGGTCGTCAATGGCAAAAGCTTCGTAGCGCAGGCCCAGGTGAGCGTCCCAGCGGGCGCGGGTGTAGTCGAGCTGCAGCAAGGCCCCGAGGTTGGCGCTGCGGTGGTCGCCCGAGAACAGTGGTGAGCTCATTTGGCCGGCGGAGCCTTGGATTCCGGCCGTCCACGACCAGGCTCCGCGGTAGGCCTGAGCGAGGTATTCGCCCAGCAGCTGCTGCGACGCGTTGGAGTAGTCGTTGCTGTCGAGAAAGCTGGCCGTGTTGATGCCGAGCGCGCGCAGCCGCAGGGTGTGCTTGATTCGATCGCCCCGCCGAATGAAGTGGCCGGCAAGGGCTCCGATTTGGCTGCGGGTCTGGGTCGCCGACGAATCCAAGGGCGTATAGCCGTAGCGAAAGTCCTCCCAAAGCAGGGCAGACCGGCTGCTTCGACTGAGGTACTGGGCATTGAGGCCCCACTCCGTTCGGGCGTTGGGACGAAAGCGGTACTTGGCGTGAATTCGGCCGCTCGTTTCGCCAACGCGGTACTGGTAGCCCTGGTCGCCAAAGGTTTGGCCATGGACTACCCAGCCGTGGCGGCCGGTGGAATCGCTACCGCTGGCGGCGAAGCGCAGGGCGCCCCGTCCGCGGGGGCCGTCGTACCAGCGCAGGCCGAGCCGGGGCGGTTGACCGTAGGATTCCGCCAACGTCGTCACTAAAACCCGTGTTTTCGCGCTCGGTTCCCAGGTGCGCAGGTGAATGACGCCGTTCAGGGCCGACGAGCCATAGAGCGACGACGAGGCCCCTTTGACGACTTCGACCTGATCAAGGGCCTCCATCGGTAGCGCGGACCACTGCACTCCGCCCGCGTCGGGACTCAAGGCGGGTAGGTCGTCGACGAGCACCAAAACGCGCGAACCGCTGCCGAGCGACCAGCCACTTCCGGCGCGAATGTTGGCTTGACCGTCCTGCATGGTAACCCCCGGAGCCATTTGAAGCGTTTGCTCGATGCGGCCCGTGGGTTTGTCGAGCGCAAGGCGGTTCGGAAGCACGTCCACCGAAACGTAGGTGGCGGCCAAGCTGGTGGCGTTGCGGCTCACCGTCACCACGGTTTCGTCGAGGGTGATCAAGCTGTCGCGAGGCGGTCCTTTAGGGGATTCCTGAGCGGCGAGGTGGCAAACGTTTAAAACGACTGCGGTGAATAAAATAATTCGGCGCATACCCGGTGAATTGGCTAAGTTTACCAAAGTATGAAAACGGTTTGGATTACGGGCGCTTCGTCGGGGTTTGGTGCGGCCTGCGTGCATTGGTTTGCGGCCCGCGGATGGCGCGTGGGCGCCTGGGCTCGGCGCGGCGAGCGGCTCAATGCCTTGAAGGCGGAGGTCATCGCGGCCCATCCGGGCGCGAACCTTTGGACAGATGTCGTCGACGTGCGCGACGCCGAGGCGGTTGTGGCGGCCTGGGACCGCCGTCCGTTTGCCGACGTGGACGTGCTGGTCAACAACGCCGGCCTAGCCCGCGGACGCGAGTCCGTAGAAGAGGGCTCGCTGCAGGATTGGAACGAGATGATCGACACCAACCTCAAAGGCCTGCTCCACGTAACCCGGGCCGTAGCCCCCGCCATGGTGGCCCGAGGCAAAGGCCACATCATTAACGTGGGCAGCCTCGCGGGGCGCGAAGCCTACCCCGGCGGCAACGTTTATGGCGCCACCAAGTTTGCGGTCGACGGACTCACCGACGGAATGCGCCTCGACTTGACACCAAAGGGCATCAAAGTCAGCCAAATTGCGCCCGGAATGGCCAATACGGAATTTTCAAACGTCCGTTTTCACGGAGACCAACACAAGGCCGATTCCGTCTACGCGGGATTGCAGCCCCTCTCTGCACAAGATGTAGCCGACGTTATTGGCTTCATGGCCTCTGCGCCCGACCACATTAACCTCGCCGACGTGCTGCTGATGCCGGCAGCTCAAGCTTCCTCTACCCTAGTTCGCCGCACATGATTCCGTCGTTCATCAATCCCGTTCTTCGTCTACCGCTTAAGCTGCTGTCGGTGGGCTTCGTGCTGTTAGGAATAAAGATTTATGCCTACTCAAGTACGAACTCAATTGCCATCCTCTCAGATCTGCTCGAATCAAGTGTTCACCTTCTGGCCGGGGCCCTTACCATTTTTAGTGTCTGGTATGCCCGACAGCCCCGCGACGCCTCGCACCCTTATGGCCACGGTAAAATTGAATTCATTTCGGCTGCCTTTGAAGGTTTGCTGATGGCCATCACCGCACTCGGAATTTTTTACCAAGCTGTCATGCACCTCGCCGAGGGCAAAGTGCCTGAACACTTAAGCCTAGGCCTTGGTCTAACCTTGGGCGCGGGCATAGTGAACGGAGCCATTGGCTTGGTTTACAAGCGCATGGGTCGCAAGCAGCTCTCCGTGGCCTTCACTGCCGAAGGCGAGCACCTGCTCTCGGATTTTTACACCTCGGTCGGTGTCACTGTAGGTCTTGGCCTGGTGCTCTGGACCGGAATTCCTTGGATTGATCCCGCCATTGGTTTGGTTATGGGCGGAATCGTGGGCTACCAAAGCTTCTCGGTGCTGCGCAAGGCCCTGGCGGGCCTGATGGATGCCGCCGACGTAAAAGTCCTCGAGCGGGTCGTGGCCACCCTTGATGAAAAGCGAAAGAAGGAATGGATTGACGTGCACCACTTTCGGCTCGTGCACTACGGTGGACAGTACCATGTGGACGCACACCTCACCCTACCCCACTACTGGGACCTTCAGCGCGTTCACGACGAGGTCGACGCCATGGAAGACCTGATCTCATCCACGTTTGAGCACGAGGTAGAGTTCTCGGTGCACGCCGACCCCTGCGTTACCGATTCATGTGCCCTTTGCCAAGTGAGCGACTGCGCGGTACGCGCCCATGCGTTTGAACGCACGATTTCATGGACCGTCGACAACGTGCTGGTCAACGGCAAACACAGCTTGTCCCGAACTGACTTATGAGTTCAGCCCTCGAAAGCCTCCTTCGCTACGTCCAAATCGACACCCAAAGCGATCCGCATTCGACCGCGTCGCCGACTACTGAAAAGCAAAAGGACCTTGGTCGGTTGCTGGTGGCCGAGCTGCACGCCCTGGGACTGAGCGACGCCGATCTGGACGACCACGGGTACGTCTATGCAACGCTGCCGGCCACGACAGACCGCTCCGTACCCGTCATTTGCTGGTGCGCCCACATGGACACCTCGCCCGAAGCTCCGGGCGCTGACGTGCAACCGATCGTGCACCGCAACTTCGACGGCAGCCCGATTCACCTGCCCTACGAAGGGATCGTACTCGACCCTGCTGCGCACCCCGACCTTGGCGACCAGGTGGGTTCCGCAATTGTGACGGCCGACGGCCGCACGCTGCTGGGCGCCGACAACAAAGCCGGAATCGCCGAAATCATGGCCGCCGTGGAGTGGCTCGCGGCGCATCCGGAGGTTCCGCACGGCACGATTAAAATCCTCTTTACCCCCGACGAAGAAGTGGGCCGCGGCACCGCGCACGTTGACCTTCATCGGCTGGGCGCAGCCTTTGCCTACACGGTGGACGGCGAACGCCGAGGAACCCTCGAAGACGAAACGTTTAGCGCCGATGCAGCGCTCCTCACCTTTACCGGAGCCAACACCCACCCAGGTTTTGCCAAGGGCAAGATGGCCAACGCGCTCAAGGGCGCCGGGGCCGTACTCGCACGCCTGCCCCACGATTGGAGCCCTGAAGGAACCGAAGGCACCGAGGGGTTTGTGCACCCGTACGAAGTGCGCGGCGGAGTGGAAACCGCGTCGATTGAGTTCATTCTGCGCAGCTTTTCCACCGACGACCTTCGGGGCTACGCGGAACGCCTGCGGGCCCTAGCCCACGAGGTGTGTACCGAGCGACCTGGGCTGAGTTACCACCTCGAAGTGCGCGAACAGTACCGAAACATGAAGGAGGTGCTCGACCGGCACCCCGAAGTGGCCAACTACGCCGAAGAAGCGATGCGCCGGGCTGGCCTCACCCCCGAGCGCGGGCGCATTCGGGGCGGCACCGACGGGAGCCAGCTTAGCTATATGGGCTTGCCGACCGTCAACATTTTTGCCGGCGAGCACGCCTTTCACAGCCGCTACGAATGGGTGAGCGAGGCCGACATGGAATACGCGGTCCAAACGCTCATCGAGCTGGCCCAGGTTTGGGCTAACGCCAGCAACTAGTTACTCGTTACTGGCCTTTCGGCGCAGCATCCACGCGTCGAGGGAGTACCCGCCCGCGCCGAGAAGCAGCGTAGCCAAAAACGGCAGCGCAAAAAGCAGGGAGTGCTCTTTGTCGCCGAGGGCGTCTGCCCAGTGAGCGCCAAAGGCGGCGACCAGCATCGTAAAGGCCGCGGGAGCCGCAAATAAGCGGGTTTTGAATCCCAAAATCATGGCCAAGGGAGCAGCAAATTCTCCAAAAACAGCCAGCGCCAGGCTAATTTCAGGACCCAGACCGGCAAAATCATAGAATTGGATTTCACCCCCGGCCAACAACTTCAGGAGTTTGGGGTAGCCGTGAGTGAGCATGAGGGCGGCGGGGCCGATGCGCAGGAGCGCCAGGCCTAGGTCGTTAAACAATTCGCGGTTCATGGGCGAAAAATAGCCCAAAATCACGTGAAATGCAGCTTTTGGCGTAGGTTTAGTGCCTCAACCCACGCCCCCATGACGGTCGAAGCCTACCTAGAACGCCTACCTGAAGACCAGCGCCGCATTGCTGAAAAAGTCCGCGCACTGATTCTTCGCGAAGCCCCTGAGGCCACCGAATATGTCGGATACGGAATGCCCGGGTACAAAGTAGCTGGCAAGCCCTTGATTTACTTCGCGGCGTATAAAAATCATTTAGGGATTTATGCCTTGCCGGCGGCACACGCTGAGTTTGCCCTGGAGCTCGCCTCGTTCAAGCAGGGCAAAGGTTCGGTGCAGTTTCCGTGGCAGATGGAGCTTCCTTGGGCGTTGATTGCGCGAATGATCCAATTCAACCTCGCGCGCAGAACGGCCGAATAACCAAGGGCAATTTTCGGTACCTTAGGGGAATGCGTACCCTAATTGCTACCCTTTTTGCTGCCGCGGCGATCGGCAGTTCGTTTGCCCAAGGCATTGAATTTGAGACGGATTGGTCTAAAGCGCTCGAGCGGGCCAAAGCCGAAAAAAAGCCGATGCTCATCGACTTTTACACGGACTGGTGCGGCTGGTGCAAAGTCCAAGACACGACAACCTGGAAGGACCTGAATGTAGCCCGATTCGCAAACAACTACCTGGTTCCGGTGAAGCTCGATGCCGAGCGCGAGGGCGGTGCGGCCGCCGTTCGATTCCGCCCGACCGGCTACCCGACCGTGGTGCTGTACGATCCCAACAGCAGCCCGCAGCGTGCGCTGTACTATGTGGGCTACAACCAAGACGCAGAAGCCTATCTGACTAAAATCAAGGAAGATACGTATTCAACCGAAGGGGCCATTGGCTTCAAGCCCGACGAAGCCGGTCCCGAATTCCCTGATTTTGTTCGCAGCCGCTACAGCAAGCAGCGCATGAAAGGACCGAGCGCCGACGCGGTAGAAGCCTGGCTCACAGCCAACGAAAGCGCCCCAGCAGAAGTCACGTGGGCCGTGCTTTCGCTGAGCAGCCTTAGCGCGCAGCGGGCTGAATCGGTGCTGAGCAACGCCGTTTTCTGGCAAGGAATCGCCGGCGAATCAGCCTACCAATCGTTTGTGGAAAACCAAGTATTTAAGCGGATCATGGGCGCGGCAAACGAAGCGGAACTTGCGGTTGCCCTGGAATTTGCCAAGCAACATGGAGGCCCCGAAATGGACCTCAACCAAGTTCAAGCCCAGTGGGCCAGCCACAAGAAAGCGTGGGGCCACCTGCTCGGATTGCTGGAATCCGATTGGGGTTCGAAGCTCGAGTTACCCCAGCTAAACAGCATGCTGTGGCCCATAGCCGAAACCGAGGGCGTGGACCCGACGGTAGCGCAGCGTGCCGTGCGCTTAATTGCCGCCCAAATGAAGGGCAACGTGGATCCGAGTTACCGCGACACCTATGCCTGGCTCCTGTTCCGCGCAGGTAAAAAATCTGAGGCCAAAGCCCAGGCGAAGCAGGCGATTGCTGAATCGGGCGGAACGCTGGATTCGAGCGAAGAGCTGCTCACAAAAATGAAGTAATCAGTTCCCCGCCCAGGGCGAGCCGACCAAGCCCACAGCGAGTTCGGCCCAAATAAACATCAGCACGAAGAGGACGGCGCCCACCGCGATTAGGCGCGACCGGCGGGTTTTGAGCTTGCTCCAAAGGAAGTCGACGGCCAGGGCCGTTCCGCCCAGCAGCACAAATCCGACGACAAAGTCAAACGGGCTCCAGTTGACCTCGTCTGAAATCAGCATTCCGATGGCGGGGAGCGCGAGCAAGGCAGCCACGGCTAAAAAAAGGTAGGAACGTCGGGTCATGTTGGGGAATTTTTGGCAACCTACGCAAATTGTGGACCGCGAGTGCTCAGGGCGCGCTGTACCTTCGGGCTCGCTGCGCATCCGACCCGTTTGTGTGCGCGACCGAACACTACGATCCTGAATATGACGCTTGCCCTCGCCGCCGGAGCCCTCGCTCGTGCCTGCTACCGCATCCCGGGCGGATTTTTTGCCGCCAAATTGCTCAAGAGCCTATTTCACCCGCGTCAAGCGCCAAACGGCTTCACCTCCTACCGGTTTAGCGGCATGACGTTTCGGGTTGAGCTCGCGACGCAGTTGGGCGCCAAGATGTTTTGGCGCGGAGCCCACTCCTGGCCTCCCATTTTTGTGCTGCAGCAGTGGATCAAGCCCGGTTTCACCTGTGTGGACCTTGGTGCCAATCAGGGCGAGTACACGCTTTGGATGAGTCGGCTGTCGGGCCAAGGCGGCCAGGTACACTCGTTTGAGCCTTCGCCGAAAATGCTCGAGCAGCTTGGCGCCACCTTAGCCCTCAACCAGCCCATGGCGGGCAACGTCACCGTGCACCCGTTTGGCTTGAGCGACGTCGAAGCACGCGTCGAATTGTTCCTGCCGTCGGCCGTCAACCAAGCCGGGAACGAGGGCGCAGCCACCGTGTTCAAAACGTCAGACCGCGACCAGTCCCTGGGGAGTATTGAACTCAAGAATTCGGGCATGGCCCTGGCCCAGGCGACGGCTCGAAAACTCGATTTCATGAAAATCGACATCGAAGGCTCTGAAATGAAGGCCCTGCGCGGAATGCGCGACCGCCTGGCCTCCGACCGCCCGGTGCTTTTGGTGGAGGTCAACCGCCTCGCACTCAACCTCGCGGGCAGCAGTCCCAAGGAGCTCACGGCGTTCCTCGCTGAGCTTGGCTACCGCATTTCGCTCATTGGGCCGCGTGGCCGGCTTATACCTTACGACATTGCTCGCGCTGACGACCTTGAAGATGTGAACATTTTGGCGCAACCTATTTCGGCGTAACCAATCGAAAGTCAAGCAGTTCTGTTCCGCGATCAGAACTTTTATGCGTTAAGTGCGTTGTGTTTTCATGAACCGCTTAACGACCAAAATGTGGATTTTAATTGTACTGTCGGCCTTGGCAGTCGCCGGACTTGCTGCAACCATGCTGCGTAGCGGGGGCATCGAAACGCCCGAGTACCAAGTACTGGCCACCTACGGCAAGGTTGAAGTGCGCCGCTACCCCAAAATGCTGGTTGCCAAAACGACCACCTCAGACAATTCCTTTGATCGTTCGGGGTCTAACGGTTTTCGAACGGTGGCCAACTACATTTTTGGCGGAAACGAACGAAATCAAAAAATCGCCATGACCGCTCCCGTGGTCATGAATCTGGGCGACACGGCGTCCATGTATTTTGTGATGCCCAAGGAATACGGTAAAGAGGACCTGCCCAAACCTACTTCACCCAACGTGGAGGTGACCGAAGTGGGCAGCAAGGTGCTGGCGGTGCTGCGCTTTGGCGGATTCTCCTCGGACCAAAGCATAAAATCGCACTGCGACGAACTGGCCCAAACCCTTCGCGAGCAAGGAATCGAGCCGGCGTCTGACTTTATGTACATGGGGTACAACGCCCCGTGGGACGTGATCAACCGCCGCAACGAGGTGGCGGTTGAGGTGGCTTGGGAGCGCTGAGGCTACCTTTAGCCCATGATTCAACCACTCGGAACCTGCTTGTGGTTCAACGGCAATGCCCGTGAAGCCGCAGAGTTTTACTGTTCCATTTTTCCAAATTCCGCGATTTCTAGCGCCAACGAATGGGTGGTTGCGTTTAACTTGAATGGCCGTGCCTTTCAGGCCTTGAATGGCGGACCCCAATTCTCGTTCAACGAGTCCATTTCGTTCGTGGTTACGTGCGAAAACCAGCAGGAACTCGATTTATACTGGAATCGCTTGACATCTGATGGAGGGCGCGAAGGCCAATGCGGATGGTGCACCGACCGCTTCGGCGTTTCGTGGCAAGTCGTTCCGGTGCAACTTGGCCAACTCATGGCGGACCCAGTGCGGCGAACACACGCTATGGCGGCTTTTCGCGGAATGACGAAGATCATTTTGGCAGACTTAACCTAGTTCAACTTTTCAATCGAACTAAACTTTACGGCAACCAAAGGGTCAAATCGAACTACTCGAACCCAATTAATCAAACCGAAACGGTACTTGGTGCTTTAATTCGATTTACAATGATTCTGGAGTGCTGAGTTCATACCTGAGGCTCAAACGCAAACTCTTGACCCCAATGATACAGCGAAATAATACTCGGAAGTAGCATTTCTCCTTTTCGGGTCAAGGTATACTCTACGGTCGGCGGAACGGTTGGAAATACGTTCCTAACCAGGATCGCATTTGCTTCCATGTTCTTTAATTCCTTTACGAGCATTCGGGTATTAATCCCTTCTACACTTCGCTCAATTTCTTTAAACCGCATTGTTCCTTTTGACAAAATATAAATGATCGGCATTGCCCATTTTCCTCCAATAATATCCAAAACGTCTCTCAACGAACATGTATTTTCAGAAACTTTCAAATTATTTGTCTGCATAACTAACTGATTTTAATCATAACTGTACAATGTGTTACTACTGTACAAACATGTAACTACTTTCAAAAGTACAGCAATGTGGGTAGCTTTGCAAAAAATTATCCGAATGAACTTATTATCCCCGGTAAAAATCGGAAGTCTCGAATTAAAGAACCGTATGGCCATGGCGCCCATGACACGTTCCCGCGCTAATCAAAGTGGGGTAGTTGGCGATTCAACGGTTGTTTACTATGCTCAAAGATCAAGTGCAGGTCTCATTATCAGTGAGGCAATAAATATTTCAGAGCAAGCCACAGGAAGCCCATTTACTCCAGGCATCTACACAAAAGATCAGATAAACGCGTGGAAGCGCGTAACCAGCGAAGTACACAAGCGCGACGGAAAAATATTTGCCCAACTTTGGCACACTGGCAGAGTAGGACACTCACTGGTGAAGCAAGGACGGCAGCCTGTAGCTCCCTCGCCTATAGCAATTCAAGGCCAGCAGCACTTTACCCTACAGGGCATGAGCGATTACGAGGTGCCTAAAGCACTTGAAATAGATGAAATCCACCTAATTATAGAGGACTACAAACAAGCTGCACTTAACGCAATAGCCGCAGGATTCGATGGTGTCGAACTGCATTCTGCCTTTGGGTATCTGCCCAATCAATTTTTAGCTGAAAGCTCAAATCAACGTAATGATGAATACGGGGGAAGTATCGAAAATAGAAATCGTTTTGTTATTGAAGTACTTAGATCCATGGTGGATGCTTTAGGGCCAAACAAAGTTGCGGTTCGGATTTCGCCCACTAGTACATACAACAACATAGTTCATGATAATCCCTTAGCTCAATTCCTGCCTTTGGTCAAAGAGTTAAACCAACTATCGTTAGCCTATGTACACATTATGAATGTACCCTTTCCTGCAGAAAAATTCCCGAATTACCCCAACGATTCTGTTGAAGAAATTGGCAAGTACACCAACCACCCAGTCATTGCTAATTGTGGATATACGCAAGAAACCGGTGAAGCTACGTTAGCCAAAGGGATCGCAGACCTCATCTCTTTTGGCACTTTATTCTTGGCCAATCCCGATTTACCCAAACGCTTTGAACTCGGAAGTGCGCTCAATGAAGCTGATCGCTCAACTATGTACGGTGGTCAGGATAAAGGTTATATCGATTATCCGTTTTTACACGAACCCCTGCATTCATGAAAACGAAGTACTTAGCGATATTAACGATCGACACGGACAACCTCCCCCCTAACTTTCAAGACATTATTAAGGAAGAGGGCGAAGTGGTGAGAAAATGGAAATCCGAAGGGATTTTGGACCAGCTTTATCTTCGCCCTTCGCGAAATGGCGCTGTCCTCATTTTCAACGACATTGAAGAACACGAACTGCATGAATTAATGGCAACCCTGCCGCTATTTCGACTTAAAAAGTCCATAGAATATGTACCGCTGTTGAAGCAATTTTAATTGCATTCACATACTTATTTGTAGCCCCGCCCAGAATCGAACTGGGATTTAGCGTTTAGGAAACGCTCGTTTTTGATAATGATACTTTAACGCCTGAAAATCAGTTTGTTAAAAATTCAAGTATGTACAAAATCAGTACAATCCAACTTGGCACCCTTCGACCGGTCTTTGGGCAATTGGTTCCTTTGCCATGTGATCTCCATCTGCCGATACTGATGGTCGATCAGGCACCATCATGTTCTAAAATTACTATGTAGTGGCTGATGGAACCGTCCAAAAATCTAATTTTCTGATTTCAAAACTGTTGCCTTTTCAGAGTTGAGGTAAACGAAGACCAAGAAGTTTCATGTTTCGCATTCGAATCCCTAACGCTGCGGGCAATAGTTCATGGGGCAACGATGATTTACCCGATTTGGGTGAATTTCTTGTCCAAAAAAATCCTATACTTTTATGCGTATGATTCGCTTTACTTCATTCATTACTCTGGTGGTGCTCAGTGGCTCCACCCTTTCGGCACAGGTTCCGCAAAGTTCTGACGTGCTCTGGAGCCTCGGCTATAAAGATCGTGAAATTCAGTTAGAATACGTTTCCAGCCAAGATTCAGCCTGCTTCATGACCTACGGCAGCCACTACAAGTTACTTGGCCAGTCCAAAAATTTTTATGCGCGTTTCGACCGAGAAACCATGACCAAGGTCTGGCAAGTCGACGAAGTGATGGACAAATACGGCGACGCGCTAACGAAGTTCCACAGCATGGTCACCGTGGGCACTACCACCTATGTTTTTTACCGAGCCGATTCAAAAGCTGATAATCTGTACTATGTGTTGATGCGCACGATCGACCGAGATGGCAATATTTCGGCCTTCAAAGAATTGATGCAGATTTCTTATGAGCACTATTCTATGGGCAACTTTCGTATCAGCTGGAACCGCCATGCTACCAGTTTTGCATTTGTTAGTTTTCTTGTAGTAGACCGCAACGAAGATCTGCACGTCGAAGTCAAACGCTTTGATCGCGATGGAACCCTCATAGGGGACGCCTCGGTTGAATTGGGCAATGCTAAAGGCCGCGTTTTCTTGGCTGATGCGCACTACGGCCCCAACGGAGACATTTACGTACTAGCTCAGCGCCGCCCAAACCAAGAGAAAGACGAAAAAGCTAAGCCCTTTGCGCCGAACAACGAGTTTTTCATACTGCACGTCGACCCAAACGATGAAGTGATTCAGGAAGTGGACCTCGGCCTTAAGGACAAGTACGTGGTGGGCGGTATTGACATCGACGCCGATCAGGTCACAGGCAAAGTGGCCGTAAGCGGTATGTATTCCGAGATGCGCTACGGAACCAAAATCGGATTGTTCTACTTGACCCTAGACCAGAAAACCCTCGAACTAAAAACTTCGGACTTCAAAAAATTCAAGGATATTGACGACCTGAACGACGATCGCCGAGAGGGTTTGGCCAACCAAACTTATGAATTTCGGGGAATGTTGCCCCGAAAAGACGGAGGCAGTGTAGTTATGACTGAAGACTACTACATAGATGTCGTAAGATTCATAAGAAAAGGAGTATCCTATTACATTCCCCATTACCACTACAAGAACATTGCGGCGATGTTAGTAGACGCCGAGGGCCGCATTGAGCGTGTTTCGGTGATTCCAAAACACCAGTATTCGGTAGACGACGACGGAAGCACTTCAGGATTTTTGGTGGCTCGCGACGGAGATAACTTTAACTTTTTATTCAACGATAACAAGGGCAACGAAAAGCTCTGGTTGGAGCATCAAGCTCCGCGCACCATGGACAAAGTGGACAAAGCAGTACTTGCACAAGTTACCTTAAAGCCCGACGGCAGCCTTGACTACGTGCCGCTGGTCGACGCCCGCAAGGAAGGCCTATTTCTCATTCCGAAGCGCGGCAAGAGCTACATTGGACTACCAGGCGAAGCGGTGATTCCTGGCTTCAAGCGCGGCAAATGGGTGTTCCTGCGCCTCAGTCGCGCGCGCAATTAATGCCCGACACGCAACGTTAGGAGCCTGTGCTGCAACGAAAGATGAAGCCAATTGATGCCATAGGCAAACCTGCGTTCGGTACAGTACTAGTGTTCAATTGGCTTTAGGCAAGGGGTTGTATTCCTCCCGCAACTTACACTCAATTAAAAGGATAAAATTCCTAACACTGCGTGTTATTGTTATAGGGGGGAATACATTAGAGACACGATGAGCAGATCGCTACGTTCGTTGTCTAACGGGGATGGTGGTTCGAATCCCTCTTCTTCCGAAGGTCATTAGATCATAATTCTTCTCATTAACTAAATTAAATGAAACTCTTTTTTATAGTCTTACTTGGACTCCTTTCCTGCACTTCAGTCAAAAGTCAGTCATACGAAGGGGCAGTAGAGTATATTTTTGAAAATGACAGATTAGAACAGAAGATAGTTGTTAAATCTGTGGATAGTTTAAGTATTGATTTTGTCTTAGTGGTAAAGGATAAGCTGAATGGAGCCTCGTGTGAATTATCGGGTCGGGCTAAATTGCCTTTATTGGAGGATAATGGAGTTTATTACACCCCAGATCCAGGGTTTTATGAAGATGTTGAGACAAACCAATTTTTTCTTGCGAAGGAATATGTTTATCAAGTTGGAATGTATCATTTTAATATCGCGATTGACACAGATAGTCAAACGAAATTGTATGTCAATATGTTTTCTTCTGATACAACGTCAAATTGTGAATTTGAATTTAACTCCTTCTTGAGGAGAAGGTAAAAATAGCTTGAACAAGGCCGAGGTGAGAGCGGAATTCGAACCCACGGAACAGTTAACCATCACAACAGTAGACAAAAAAGCTCATAAACTAACCGCTAAGCAGCGAGTAAGCTGGAACTTCGAGCATTTCCAGCAGCCATCAATACTACAATTGGAGATTCTGCGAAGCACATTATGAATTGACCATCCGTCGGTTCGTCATGCCCTTTTTGAGTAAGGACTTGTAATCACTTGTGTTGGTGACCGTATACACTTCGTTGGGCGAAAGAACCTTGTGGACCGAATGAGGGCGGTTGTTGTAATCCTCCACAACTCACTCCATGAAGATGAAGGCTTCCAATCTCTACCAACCTTCAATACAATCGTAGGTGGCCGCTTGAAACGCCCCAAAATCCAATGCCGTTATTTTTAATACCTTAGAGACACGATGAGCAAATCACGCTTTTCACAAACTAACAGGGATGGGAGGTCGAATGCCTCTTCTTCCGATGAATTATTATTTAGTGGTTCAATAATTAGGTTCAAATTTTGTTTTGAAATTGAACAGGAAGCAGACTTTATGATAGTCGATAATACTGAAAAAGAGTTCCCATTCCAGTTAATTTGTATTACTGGTTATAAAGCAGGAACGATTGGAGGTTACTTCAAGCAAGAAAATATTGAAAAAGACAAGATAGCTATATCAAAATCTAAACTTTTAATTGAATTAAACAGAAATTTCTTAAATTTTGAAGAGAGTAGCTTACAGGTCGTCAGAAGGAAATCAGATTGAGAGATAACTGGAACGGAGAGAGCGGGATTCTAACCCACAATAAAATTACCATCAACTCAATACTCTAGAACGCTTCTTAACTATCTGTTTGAGAACGAGTCAGCTGGAACTTCAGGTATTTCCAGCAGCCACCTACAATGAACTCGTAGACGACCCTCCATCTTGTCTATCGTTCATCGCTTGGAAAAATAGATGTCCCAAGAAAAGTGCAATTGTCACTTTCTCCCCAGCGCCGTAATCAAAGTATGCTCAATATTTTGCTCAATCGGAGCAAAATGACATGAATTGAACGACCTGAATCATCAACCTAACAAGTTGATAATTAAAAGGTAGTAGCCC
>JACCDS011224077.1_pt1 | contig 14432 bp, 17 predicted proteins | sample 7446441 | NCBI WGS metagenome assembly JACCDS01 (sample SAMN15323445, study PRJNA562643) | freshwater metagenome | isolation source: river surface water | place: USA:Blue River Watershed | collected 2017-08-17 | reverse complement strand
CTCGGTCGATTGGTCAGGTGCCAAGTGATATCAATCAATTGATTTATATCCAGGTGACCCGTGGCGTTGCGATGAGGGATCACGCTATGCCGTCGGATATCAGGCCGACCATTTTTGCCATGGTCAATAGTCTCAAGGCCGTTTCGTCTTCTGATCTCGAGAATGGCGTGCGCTGTGTCAGTGAAGAAGATTTCCGTTGGAAAAAGGCTCACATCAAATCGAGAAGCTTGTTAGGTGCGGTGTTGTCGCGTCAGATGAGTGCCGATGTGGGTGCGACCGAGACCATCATGTTCCGAGATGGCTATCTCAGCGAGGCAGCCGCCAGTAATGTCTGGGTCGTCAAAGACGGCAAGGTCTTCGGGCCACCACGCGACAACCTGGTTCTCGAGGGCATTCGTTACGGATTGATGGCTGAACTCTGTCAGCAGGAGGGGCTGCCCTTTGAGCTTCGAAAAATTCGCAGGCAAGAGGTCCTGGATGCCGATGAACTGATGCTGAGTTCCGCCACCAAGGAACTCCTGCCCGTGACGACGCTGGATCAGGATGTCGTGGGTGACGGCAAACCAGGGCCCGTTTTCAAGCGCCTACACGCCCGTTACCAGAAGGCCAAGGCGGACAGCCAGCAGATTGGCTAGTTAGTGCCTGACTGTCGTCTGCTGCGCTGTTCCTTGCGCCACTCCCAGGGGGGCTCTGGAGCCTTGTCAGTCCAAAGCCCCTGTTTCTTCTCTTTGGCGTCTTTCTCAGCCGCCACGTATCGGCCAGCCTTCCCGGCAGGAAGGCCTTTGAGGTAGTCCCGGTACGCCCAGGCGTGACCAGATTCAATTTGGGCCAGGTCAACGTCCACAATGACCTCGCCATTGGGGATCTTGAGGGGCACATAGACAATGCCGACAATTCGACCGTAGCGGTCTTTGTCGACTACGCTGACCCGCACCTCCTTTCCAAAGACAAGGTCGGCCAGGTGTTGACGGCTCTTTTGGCCAAAGGGCTGGTTTCTCTCGGGTGCATCAACCCCGGCGAGCCGGACTTTGGTGGGGCGGTTGCCAGGGGCCAGCACGGTGATGGTGTCCCCATCTGAGACGGCGATGACTTTTCCGATGATCTCGGCTGCCGCAAGGTTTAGGCTCAGCAGCAGGGCAGAGAATGCAATCAGCCATTTAGACAGTAGATTTTTCACGGCTTTAGTTTAGCCGCAACCGAGCAAAAATCTCGTCCCGGTTTTTGAACCCTGGGTGCTGGGCTAAGACGTCGAATAGACCACTGGTTGGCTTATCGGTCAGTCCGATACCAGTAGGGCCTTTTCCAGGGCGCTCACGACTTGATCCAACCCCTCTCCGGTCTTGAGGTTACAGAGGCACCAGGGCGCATTGGGGCGCATTCGAGCCGTGTCGGCTTTCATGATGTCCAGGTCTGCCCCGACATAGGGCGCCAAGTCGGCCTTGTTGATAACCAGAAAGTCTGACCGAGTAATACCGGGCCCGCCCTTGCGTGGCACCTTCTCGCCACCTGCGACATCAATCACATAAATGGTGAAGTCAGATAACTCTGGGCTGAACGTCGCAGCCAGGTTGTCACCGCCTGACTCCACGAAAACAATGTCAACGTCCGGAAATCTCTGGACCATCCGGTCGACGGCTTCGAGGTTAATACTGGCATCCTCACGAATCGCCGTGTGCGGACAACCGCCCGTCTCGACCCCCATAATTCGCTCGGGCGGAAGGGCGCCTGACAAGGTCAGCAGGCGCTGGTCTTCCTTGGTGTAAATGTCATTGGTGATGGCCACCAGGTCATATTGGCCCCGCAGTCTCTTGCAGAGAACCTCCAGCAGAGTGGTCTTGCCAGACCCAACGGGTCCGCCAACGCCAACGCGAAGTGGGGGAAGTTTCTTTGTACGACTTTGAATGGTTTGTGTCATGGCGCGTGGTCATTAAGATCGAAATAGTCGGGAGTATTGAAATTCGTGGCGGGCGCAGAGAATGGCATGCAACGGTGCAGACGTATGAAGAGCCGATTCTCCTTGCACCAATGCCTCCAGTGTTTCTTGAATGCAGAGATCAATTCTTGGTTGCATCTCGCAGAGGAGTCTTTGTGCAGTCGCCTGTCCGATGGGAAGGAGTTTTTGAGCGGCCTGAACCTGGCCTTCGATAAAAGCGAAGCAAAACGACACCAACCCCGTATTGAGATCAATTCCCTGGCTCCAACAGGCGCTGGCATGGGCGACGAGAAAGGTTGGTGGGTGTAAGTCCTGCAGTTGTCTCTGCAAGGATCCAGTGACCCAGCCCAAATCCACCAACAGCCGAACCAGAGACCAACCCATTTGTTCTGCCTCGGTTCTTAGCTCGGCCGAGTCTCTACTGGCCCAATGAATCTGGTTGAATCGTCCTAACTGATCGGGCCGTCCATCGACCAGCGTCTGAAAGCTGAGTGCCCATAGCAAGGCATCTGACCTCGGCCAGATCGTCAGGGAGCTCGAGAGCCATTCTCTCAGTCCTTGAAGGCCATCTACCCGGCCATGGGCGACAGCGGACTCAAGCCCTTGTGAATAGCTGTAGCCACCAATGGGAAGACTGGCCGACGAGAGTCGGATCAGAGCTTGTATGCTGGCAGACCCCTGTGACGTAGGCGAATTATGGTCGACAGAGGTCTTATGTGGCGCCATGATGGTGTCTGTAGGCGGCCTGTGCAGAGGCATAGTCTTCGGCAAAGGTCTCATCGTGGCCATGATGATGTCCGCCACCATATGCGCCGACTTCAGGCTCAAATATGGTCTCTACCGTCTCAACGGTGAGCCCCCCAAGGCGCAGCAGCATCTCTTTCAGAACTGGATCCAATTCCAGTTGCAGATACTCTGGCCGAACCTCCAGCTTCACATGACGGTTACCCAGGTGATACGCCGCCCGGAGCAGAGCATGGGGATCCGTCGCTCTGACACGCAAGAGTGTCTCGTCCGCGGCGATCACCTCCAGACAGTCTCCTGCCGCATTGGTCAGAAGACCACCATGCCTGATGACGATCCCTCGGGGAAGCAAAACATTGATGGGTTTCTGCTGGGTGGTTGTGACGGCACCGAATCGACTTCGACACCTTTGATCAAACCGAAGCAGAAGGCAGTCGGTCGGAGCCAACTCTGACCCGGACCCGTCCGATGGAGCGTGGTAGTCGGTGAGCAGCATGCGGTTAGAACAGGAAGTACCGCTGAGCCATTGGCAACTCCTTGGCCGGCTCGCAGACCAGTAACTCACCATCAGCGTGAACCAGATAGGTCTGGGGATCCACAGTGATGTTGGGCTGCCAACTGTTGTGAACCATGTCCGCCTTGGTCACGTCGCGACAAGAGTGAACAGCAGATAGCGTTTTGGTTAAGTTCAAAGCCTCAATAGAGGGGTTGTGAAGTGCTGCCTGAGAGACGAAAGTGATGGAGGTCGACAGCGCCTTACCGTATGCCCCAAACATGGGTCTCATGTGAACAGGTTGTGGGGTCGGAATGGACGCATTGGGGTCCCCCATCAGGGCCCAGGCGATCATCCCGGACTTCAAGACCAAAGTGGGCTTTACGCCAAAGTAGGCCGGGCGCCAGACCACCAGGTCGGCTAACTTGCCAACCTCTAAAGAGCCAACCAGGTGACTCATCCCATGTGTAACAGCAGGGTTGATCGTGTACTTCGAGATGTAGCGTTTGACGCGCTCGTTATCTGATTGCTTACTGTCGCCCGACAGACTGCCGCGCTGGGCCTTCATCTTGTGGGCCGTCTGCCATGTTCGCACAATGACCTCACCAACCCGGCCCATGGCCTGGGAGTCCGAGCTCATCATCGAGAAAGCGCCGAGATCGTGGAGGATGTCCTCCGCGGCAATCGTTTCTCGTCGAATTCGACTTTCAGCAAAGGCGATGTCCTCGGCGATCGAGGCGTCTAGGTGATGACAGACCATGAGCATGTCCAGGTGCTCATCAATGGTGTTGACCGTAAACGGCATAGTGGGATTGGTGGAGGAGGGAAGGACATTCGGAAGCGAGGCTGCCTTGATGATGTCGGGCGCGTGACCTCCGCCAGCCCCCTCCGTGTGAAAGGTGTGAATAGTCCGACCCTTGAAGGCTGCGATGGTGTCGTCGACAAAACCAGACTCATTGAGCGTATCGGTGTGAATCGCAACCTGAATATCCATCTTCTCCGCCACCGATAGGCAGTTGTCGATTGCGGCCGGCGTGGTACCCCAGTCTTCATGAAGCTTGAGACCAATTGCACCCGCGCGGATCTGCTCCATGAGTGGCTCGGGTCGACTTGCATTGCCCTTCCCTAGGAGTCCAATGTTCATGGGGAAGCTGTCGATTGCGGCCAGCATGCTGTGGATGTGCCAGGGGCCGGGTGTGCAGGTGGTGGCAAAGGTACCTGTTGCTGGCCCGGTGCCACCGCCAAGCATCGTAGTGATACCGCTGGAGATGGCCTCCTCGATCTGCTGGGGGCAGATGAAGTGGATGTGCGAGTCAATCCCACCCGCCGTCACAATCATGCCCTCGGCAGCGATGATCTCCGTGCCGGGTCCTATAACAATCGACACACCGGGCTGGATATCCGGGTTTCCCGCCTTGCCGATACCTGAGATGCGCCCGTTCTTGATGCCAATGTCCGCCTTGACGATGCCCCAGTGGTCAATGATCAACGCGTTGGTCAGAACAGTATCGGCTGAGTCGGCTGATAGGCGTTGGCTTTGGCCCATGCCATCCCGAATAACTTTTCCACCGCCGAATTTCACTTCCTCGCCATAGGTGGTGAAGTCCTTCTCGACCTCGACCACTAAATTGGTATCAGCCAATCGAACGCGGTCACCGGTCGTCGGTCCGAACATCTCCGCATAAGCGCGTCTGGTCATCTTGGCCATCAGAGTGCCCCCATAACTCGGCCTTGGAAGCCGAAAACCACCTTGTCTCCGCCGAGTGCTACCAAAGAAACGGTTCTCTTTTGGCCTGGCTCAAAGCGCACTGCCGTACCGGCCGCAATGTTGAGTCGATATCCCCGGGTCTTTTCGCGATCGAATGAGAGAGCCTGGTTGACTTCGTAGAAGTGATAGTGAGATCCGACTTGTACGGGACGATCGCCGCGGTTGATGACAGCGACCTCAATACTTGGACGTCCTACATTCAGCTCGACCTGACCATCGGCCGGTATGAGTTCTCCGGGAATCATCGTTGTCGTCCTATTTTGACCGAATGTACAGGGCCACCAGCACAGCAAGGATGGCAACCCAGACCAACTGCTCCCATGAGAACAACCCGTGAATCTCGGGTGTGCTCGGACTGTGATGATGGCCCGGGTGGGCGAACGCCAACGAGGAGGTCATGAGTGCGACGATTCCAGCGATCAGTTTGGACATCAGAATTTCCTTTCCTAGATTGGTCTTTAGGCAATGGGTTGATGAACGGTGACCAGCTTGGTGCCGTCTGGGAATGTCGCTTCGACCTGAATGTCGGCGATCATTTCACTCACACCAGGCATTACCTGGTCCTTCGACAGAATTTGCGTGCCGATGGTCATGAGCTCTGCGACGGTTTTGCCATCTCGCGCCCCCTCAAGAATGGCGCAGGTGATGAGGGCGGTCGCCTCAGGCACATTTAGTTTCAACCCCCGAGCCAGCCGACGCTCCGCCAGAAGGCCAGCAGTAAAGATGAGGAGTTTGTCTTTTTCCCGGGGGGTGAGGTCCATGTTTTCTCCGCAAAGGTCTCAGGTGGCCCAGATCCGCAGGTCCGAAGCGCTTTTTCCGATCATAAGGGGTCGAAGGGCGGCTCGGGTCCTCTCACAGACCTGCCTTGCTCGCTCGGGGTCGTTGGACAGGAGTCGCATGACCACCAGAGACTCCGGCTTGATCGGGGTATCGGACGAGAAGGCCCCGACGTCCTGTTGGGTCGTCCGGGGTGCATTGATCTGAGAGAGGCCAGCAATACAGACATCGTCGTATGGCAGACCTGCAGCAAGCGTCTCGTAGTGCTCGTCGGACAGTGTGGGTCCGTAAGCACACAACGATCCGGTGATACTGAAAGGCCCTAGGTGATGATGATCGCCGGACCGATCGATACTGTCCTGAGTCCAGTAGCCGGTCTCCGTCCAAAACAGCTGATCGTCGAGGTGGAGCGCTAGGACATTTTGCACGCGTCCACCGGACCATAGTTCATAACAACTCGTGCGACCAAATTGATGCAGATCCCAGCCCAACAGACGAGAACCGCTCTCGATTTTGATGGTGAGCTGATTCTCAGCCCAGGTTTGATCAAAGTACAGATTCTCGTATGGCAACCACTCGAGTGTGGCTCCACCCCGAACGTTGAGTTGGGTACGCTGTCGTGCGGGGCCGAGCGCCTGAGCTGATGATTTGTACCAACGGGTCGCTCCCGGCGTGGCATAGAGACTGTGGCTGACCGCTTCAGCGTCGATTTGAATGTCTAGTTCGTCCTCCTGGGCGATCCCGGAAGGGGGGTGTAGTAGAAACACGTGAGCAATGTCATCACCCTCTGGGTACAACACTTTTTGAATCTGGAGGGGGCCTTTGGCGAACTGTCGCCTGATTGTGGTCTTTTCCCCGCTGGCTTCGGCCCGCAAATGAATCGCCGCCTTCCAAGGGGGTAGGATCACACTAGACGGTAATAAGCTTTTCGACACCATCGCGCTCCATATGAGCAGCCGCTCCGGTGGCTATGATCTCACCGCGACTCATGACTGCATAGTCGTCCGCTATCTGCCTGGCAAACTCGTAAAACTGCTCAACCAGCAAGACAGTCAGTCCACTTTTTACCAGCGTCTTGAGTGTTTCGCCGATCATCTGAATGACATTGGGCTGGATGCCCTCGGTTGGCTCATCGAGGATGAGCAGCTTGGGTTGACTCATCAGTGCCCGACCAATGGCCAGTTGCTGTTGCTGGCCACCAGACAGGTCACCGCCATTGCGCTGACGCATTTGCTTGAGCACTGGGAACAGTTCATAGATCTGTTCGCTGACCACTCTGGTGGTCTTGCGACTGGCTGCACCGACCAGAAGGTTTTCCTCAACGGTTAGCCTTGGAAAAATCTCTCGCCCTTGCGGAACATAGCCGATGCCGGCGGCAACCCTCTCGTGGCTCTGAAGTCCCTGTATCGGTCGCTGGTCCAGGAGAATCTCTCCGGATCGCAAGGCCGTCTGCCCCATGATGCTTCTCAAAAGGGTGGTTTTACCTACGCCGTTGCGGCCTAGCAGCACCGTCAACGCGCCTTTTCGAACCTCGAGATTAAGGCCGCGTAGGGTATGGCTGCTGCCATAGAATTGATGAATAGATTGAAGGCTCAACATGGCCACATCCTAACGCCCCAAATAAGATTCAATGACCGCTGGGTCGGATTTGACTTTGGCCAGCGTACCCTCTGCCAAGACAGCGCCTTCGGCCAGTACGGTCACGGTTCCTGACTCCCCTGCAAGCGCCTCGACGAAGGTCATGTCGTGCTCGACGACCATCATGGAGCAGGTCCCGCGAAGGCTGTTCAGCAGTTCAGCCAGTTCAACGGTCTCTTCGTCAGTCATGCCTGCGGCCGGTTCATCCAATAGCAAGAGTTCTGGCTTTTGCATCAGCAGCATGCCGATTTCGAGACGCTGTTTCTGGCCATGAGAGAGGCTTCCAGCCAGTTGATGGGCTTGTGGCAGCAACTTAATTCGAGCCAATGTTTCATCCAGGCTGGTCTCTAAAGCTTGATCAGAACGATGCCGAAGGCTGTACATCCAACCTCGCTCGCCCTTTTGGGCCATGGCCAGGTTCTGCCAGACACTGAAGGCCTCAAAGACGGTGGGCTTTTGGAATTTACGGCCGATACCCAGCTGTGCAATCTGGGATTCCCGCAGGCTAAGAAGGTCGATTGTCTGGCCAAGAAAGACACGCCCTTCCACGCTGGCATTTCGTGGACCGGTCTTCCCGGTGATGACGTCCATTAGCGTAGTCTTACCAGCGCCATTGGGTCCAATGACACAACGAAGTTCACCGGCCCGTATGTAGAGGTTGAGCTGGTTAATGGCGCGAAAGCCGTCGAATCGCACGGTCAGACCCTCGATGTAGAGAATGTCGCCGTGGGTCGTGTCGATGGTGTTGGGCTGGAGGATGTGACCGAGGCCAGTCATATCACCTGTTCGAGCGTCGTTTTCGAGGCCCTCTGATGGCACGAATCCATCAAGCCAACGATCGACGTGAGGTCGTTTTTTAAATTGAATCAATGGGCTCATTTGATACGACCTTTCAGGCTCAGCAGGCCCATCAGACCATTGGGTAGATATCGGGTTACGAGAATAAAGATGAGGCCAAGTAAAAAGAGCCAGTACTCTGCGAAAAAGGTTGTGAACAGTGTCTTGGCACCGTTTACGCTGAAGGCCCCCAAGATGGCGCCGATCAATGTGCCACGGCCTCCAACGGCCACCCAGATGGCCATTTCAATGGAGTTGATGGGTGACATCTCGCTCGGATTGATGATGCCCACCTGTGGGACATACAGCGCCCCAGCGATGCCGCAGAGCATGGCAGAGAATGTCCAGATGGCCAGCTTGTAGGGCAGGGGGTCGTAGCCAAGAAACATCACCCGCCCTTCCGCATCGCGAATGGCCTGGACGACCTGACCAAATCTAGATCGGACAATCACTCGACAGGCCAAGAACGCACCGACCAGCGCAATAAAACTGATACAGAACAGTGCGACCCGGGTAAATGGTGACGTGATGTCAAAACCCAAGATCCGCTTGAAGTCAGTGAAGCCGTTGTTTCCACCAAACCCGGTCTCGTTTCTGAAAAACAGCAGCATGGCGGCATAGGTGAGGGCTTGGGTGATGATCGAAAGGTAGACCCCCTTGATTCGGGACCGAAATGCCAGGTATCCAAAGACAAACGCCAGAAGCCCCGGGACAGCTAGGATCAGCATGCTGATCCACCAGAACTGATCGCTACCGACCCAAAACCAAGGGAGCTCCTTCCAGTCTAGGAAAACCATGAAGTCGGGGAGTTGACTCTTGTAGACCCCATCCGTTCCGATCTCCCGCATCAGGTACATGCCCATGACATACCCACCGAGGGAGAAGAAGAGCCCATGACCTAGGCTTAAAATGCCGCAATAGCCCCAGACCAAATCCAGAGCCAAAGCCGCTAGGGCAAAGCACAGAATCTTCCCCAATAGCGTCAGGCTGAAGGACGACGCGTGAAATACGTTCCCCTCTGGTATGACTAATGCAGAGATGGGAACAACAACCAGCGCCAAAATGGACGCCACGAGCAGCAGGCGCCAGCCCATTGGGCTCAGAAGGCTCTCTGGCTTGGGAAGGTGAAAGTGTTCAGCTGCCATCTCAGGCCTCCGCGCTTCGCCCTTTGAGGGCGAATAGTCCAGAGGGTCGCTTCTGGATAAATAGAATGATGAGAACCAAAATCCCAATCTTGGTCAGAACGGCGCCAACTAGTGGTTCGGAGAATTTGCTCAGTACGCCAAGTCCAAACGAGCCGGCAACGGTACCGGCCAGCTGACCAACCCCGCCAAGTACGACTACCATGAAGGAATCAATGATGTAGGCCTGCCCAAGGTCTGGCCCCACATTCCCAATCTGCGACAGGGCTACACCCCCAAGGCCCGCGACGCCGGTACCAAGGCTGAATGCCATGGAGTCAACCCGTCTGGTCGGAATGCCAACGCATGAGGCCATTGGCCGGTTCTGGGTTGTGGCCCGAACAAACAGGCCCATGCGCGTCTTGTTGAGCAATACCCAGACCAGGGCAAGGACCAGTAAAGAAAACGCCAGGATAAAAAGTCGGTTGTAGGGGAGTTGGAGACCAGGCAAAAGGTCTTGCAGGGGCATGGCTGCGCCGCTCATCCAGGCCGGGTTGGCGACCTGAACGTTTTGTGCACCAAAGATGACCCGGACGGCCTGCATGAGTACCAGGCTCAAGCCAAAGGTGGCCAGTAGGGTCTCCAGAGGGCGGCCGTACAAATGCCGCAGGAGAAGTTGCTCGACCAGCCATCCAATGCCGGCTGAGGTGATGAACGCAAAGGGTATCGCGGCCAATAAGTAATAGGACTGTACCGAGGCGGGCAGCATGCTCTGAAAGAGCCCCTGCATGACAAAGGTGCTGTAGGCCCCAATCATCAGAAATTCGCCGTGCGCCATGTTGATGACCCCGATGAGTCCGTATGTGATAGCCAGACCCAAGGCGGCCAGAAGAAGAATGCTGCCAAGGCTCAGTCCACTAAACATGGTGTTCACGACGCCGGCTCGCTGACGCTTTTGTTGCGCGTCGGCAAGTGCTTGTCTGGCCAGATCACTCTTCTGTAAGTCAGACGGCTTACCCTCAGACTGTGGTCTGACTGAGAGAGCTTGGAGAAACTCGATGACTGATGCCCGTCCATCGCTGCCGAGGATCTCAAAAGCTTTTGACCACTCTTCGGAACGATCCGATGAAACGATCAACATGGCCTGAAGAACCAGCAGGTCCTGCCGGAGGTCTGGGACGGTCTCCTTCGCCAAGGCATTTGAGATCAGTTTTGGATCTGCCCCAAGTGGATTGGCTAGTAGCGTTTTGATGGCATTTTGGCGAGTAGCCACATCACTCGACAGAAGTGATGCACCAGATAGCAGGACTTCTAGTACCTCTCGTAATTGGTTGTTGAGAACAGGAGAATCTAGGCTGCTCTCATCCACCGTGACCGGTTTGTTTGTGAGGGCATCGATATATCCATTGGGTGTCTGAATAAAGAACTGATCTCCACCCCGGTAGAGCAAGTCTTCGGCCAGCGCCTTCAGAATGGATTGCGACGTCTGATCGCCTCGGCTCCCCAAGGTCTGAAGGGCCCCTAAACGTTTGTCGTACTCATCGTCGAACAATCCTCGTAAATCAGACGATTGCGTGCTTCCTTCGATGCCCGGTGCGGCAACCGACTGCGCCTGGGTATCTGTTGTTTTGAGCAACAGATACCCTGTGACACCTAGTGGCAGGCACAACAGGACCCTGATGGCTCCATTGAGGAGCCATGATGAGAGGTCACGGCGCATAACTGCTTATTTCACTTCGTCAGGTTTGCCTTCGTTACCCGCGATGTATGGGCTCCAAGGTTTGGCCCTGATGGTCTTGGGCGTCTTGTAGACCACATTGAACTGACCATTGGCCCGGACCTCGCCGATCATGACTGGCTTGTACAGGTGGTGGTTGTTGCCCATTTCAAGGGTGAATCCACTTGGTGCAGCCACCTTTTGACCGTACATGGCCTGACGAACCTTGTCGACGTCGGTGCTCTTGGCTTTTTCCACCGCTGCTTTCCACATGCGCAGGCCTACGACAGTGGCCTCCATCGGATCGTTTGTCAGTGGCTTGGAGGCTGCAGGCAGCTTCTTGGCCTTAGCGTAGTCAGCCCAGGACTTCTTGAATGTGTCATTTGCGGGCGACTTCACGGACATAAAGTAGTTCCAGGCGGCCAGGTGACCGACGAGAGGCTTGGTGTCAACACCGCGGAGTTCTTCTTCACCCACGGAGAAGGCCACAACCGGGACGTCCTTGGCCTTCAGGCCTGCGTTGCCCAGTTCTTTGTAGAAGGGCACGTTCGAATCGCCGTTGATGGTGGAGACAACCGCTGTCTTTCCGCCCTGGGAGAACTTCTTGATATCGGCCACAATGGTCTGGTAATCGGAGTGGCCGAAGGGGGTGTAGGTCTCCATGATGTCAGACTCCTTCACGCCCTTGGACTTCAGGAAGGCGCGGAGGATCTTGTTGGTGGTTCGTGGGTAGACGTAGTCGGTGCCCAATAGGACCCATCGCTTGGCTGAGCCACCCTCTTTGCTCATGAGGTACTCAACTGCAGGGATGGCCTGCTGATTGGGGGCTGCACCAGTGTAGAAGACGTTCTTGCTCATTTCCTCGCCCTCGTATTGGACGGGGTAGAAGAGCAGACCGTTCAGTTCTTCGAAGACCGGCAGGACGGACTTGCGAGAAACCGAGGTCCAGCATCCAAAAACAACAGCAACCTTGTCTTGTGTCAGCAGGCCACGGGCTTTCTCTGCGAACAGTGGCCAGTTGGAGGCTGGATCAACCACAACGGGCTCCAGTTTTTTGCCAAGAACGCCGCCAGCTTTGTTGATCGCCTCAATTTCCATGAGTGCCACGTCTTTGAGGACGGTCTCTGAGATGGCCATCGTGCCGGAGAGGGAGTGAAGGATGCCGACCTTGATGGTGTCGGCGGCTTGGGATGCCAAAGGCATAAAGAGCGATGACACAGCAGCGGCGCTGGCCAGTTTGATCAGATAGCGGCGGTTCATGTGAACTCCTATAGGTTGAGGGGTGCTTCCGCAGAGGAGTTAGCAGGTTTCATGCCAACTGTGAAACCATGGTTGGCAGAGGGTTATCAGGCCTCAGGCTGGGGCAGAGCCATAACAGGGCGCACCAAGAAGTGGCTTAAGCCCTTCGCAGGCGCTATAAGAGAGCGTTTACGCACCAATCTGGTGAGTAATGGGGTTTGTTAGTCGATGGCGATCTTGGGCAGTCCATCGTGTAAGCCAACGACGCGAGACTGCTTGGCACCGGGTTGAATGTAGAGCGTGATAACGGGCAAGGGTGAACGCTATCACGCAGCGCACAGCGCTATCGACCCCGAGCCGCCTTGGCCTTCTCGATCTCTTCTAGGACCAAGGGCTCACATTGACGACAGTTATTGCAGATCCGCTCACGCGAGGTGAGTTCCTCCAGGGTGTCGATCCAGTTGTCGCGCAGAAACTCCTGCAGGTCTTCATCCCAGACCCCATTGCAGTAACAGACGATCTCAGCCATGACGGGCAGCATAGCGCTTCTCAGTAGAATGGCGGTATGCGCAGAAACACCCTCCCAGCCAGCCGAATCGACGAACACGGCCAGGTCAGGGTAGACCTGCGAGCCATCCTGGCCATGGCCTTCCCGCTCTTCGTGCATGCGGGCTTACAGGCCGTTCTCAACCTCACCGATACCTGGTTTGTCAGCCGGATCTCGTCGCAGGCCGTCGCTGGAGTGGGTGGTGTCTATTGGCTGATCCTCGGTCTGCTCTTGCTGGTGACCGGCATGGGCATGGCGGTTCAGACCTATGCGGCTCAGGCCTATGGGGCTCGCAAATACGGCCGTGCAGCCCGCTCGGCCTGGAACGGTATTTGGCTTGCTGCCCTCACCATTCCCGCCTTCGCGCTTCTGGTCTGGCTCGGTGACCGTCTGGTCCCGGCTCTCGCCTTGCCAGAGGGTGTTGGGCAGAGTGCCCTGGACTATTGGGGCCCCCGGTTCTCAGGCGGGCCGATTGCGGTGGCCCAGACCGCAGTCCTCTCTTTCTTCATGGCCATTGGCCAGGTGCGCCTGGCACTGAGCGTCAACATTGTCATCGCTGTCTTGAACGCCATCTTCAATGCCTGGTTTATCTGGGGCTTTGGCTGGGGCGTCTCGGGTGTGGCCTGGGCGACCACGGCCTCACTGGCCTGTGGTTGGCTCATGGCCATGACCATCTTTTTGAATGGCTCGCTTCGCCGGCGCTACCGGTCCCGTCACTTCTGGCGGCCGCAGCCCAAACGCATCTATGCGATTGCAGCCATGGGCTTTCCGATTGGCCTGTCCATTGCGTTTGATGTCTTGGGTCTGGCCGCCTTTCAGGCCATGGTCACCAAGCTGGGCGCCGTGCAGGGGGCCGCGACACAGATCGTCATGATGCTGACCTCGGTGGCCTATATGCCAGCGGTCGGCCTGGGCAAGGCGGGTACCACGCTGGTGGGTCAGTCCATTGGTGCAGGCCGTCCAGACTGGGCCAGACGCGTGGGCAATCGCGTGGTGAGTCTGACCACGGGCTACATGCTAGCCGTTGGGGTGGTGTTGGCCTTGTTTGCGGAGTTCTGGATGGGGCTCTTTGTCTCGGCCTCGGATCCCAGCGGTCCCGCCGTGATCGCTCTGGGCATCACCCTGGCTTGGATTGCCGGGGCTTATCAGGTCTTTGACGGGGTGCACTTGGGCTCGGTCTTCTGCCTGCGAGGAGCAGGTGACACCCGTGTGCCAGCGATCCTATTACTGTCCATGTCATGGGGTCTGTTTGTACCGCTGAGTTACCTGTTCTCATTTGAGCGGGGCCAGGGATGGTTCGATCTACCAGGACTTGGGTGGGGAGCGGCAGGGGGCTGGATTGCAGCCTTGCTCTACATTGCCCTGTTGGCTGGGGTGCTAGGCTGGCGTTGGTTCTCAGGGAGGTGGATGCAACATGGTCGACTGGTTTAATCCCCGTCAGGCGGTGCCGGACAGCGAGCAGATGATGGATCGGTTTGAGCGATCCAGTCTGGCCTTTCGGCAAGACTGGCCCCATCACTCACTCAACCATCACTATGGTCACGGGGAGCGACAGACCTATGACGTCTTTCGGCCGCAGTCAGGTCACGCCTGCGAGGGGACTGTGCTGTTCCTCCAT
>JACCDS010439857.1_pt1 | contig 14433 bp, 8 predicted proteins | sample 7446441 | NCBI WGS metagenome assembly JACCDS01 (sample SAMN15323445, study PRJNA562643) | freshwater metagenome | isolation source: river surface water | place: USA:Blue River Watershed | collected 2017-08-17 | reverse complement strand
ACGTACACCAAACCTTTACCCAAATTCATCGCCGTTTGTAAACTTTGAGATAACCTCAAACGCTCCTCTTCGCTAATAACCAATCGATCAATGACTACTTCAATATCATGTACCTTAAATCGGTCCAATTGCATTTTAGCTTCTAAATCGACGATTTCTCCATCAATTCGCACTTTGGTAAATCCCCATTTTGCAATTTGAACAAAAAGCTCTCTATAATGCCCTTTTCGTCCTTTAACTACAGGTGCCAATAAAACTGCTTTTTTGCCTAAAAACTGTTGAAATAGAGTAGCAATGATTTGATCGATCGATTGTTTGACCATTTTTTGACCACTCAAATAACTAAACGCTTCCGATCCTCTTGCAAATAAGAGTCTCAAAAAATCATAAATTTCTGTGGTGGTACCAACAGTTGAACGAGGATTTTTAGAAGTGGTTTTTTGTTCAATGGAGATGACAGGAGAAAGTCCTTCAATTTTATCCACATCTGGGCGTTCCATATTGCCAAGAAAACTTCTTGCATAGGCAGAAAAACTCTCCATATACCTTCTTTGACCTTCCGCATAAATGGTATCAAATGCCAAGCTAGATTTTCCAGAACCCGAGATACCCGTTACAACAACCAATTGATTTCTGGGTATTTTAACATCAATATTTTTCAGATTATGCTCTCTGGCACCAAAAACTTCAATGTGTGAAAATCCTGTTAAATCCTTCGCTTCTTGCATGTATGGAATCAAAATTAATCGTCAAAGGTACAAAAAAAGAGGCTGCCCTTGGGAGGCAGCCTCAATAAAAAATGAGAAATTATTATTTATTCAATAATTCATCAAAAGTTAAACTTACGTAGTAGATACTTCCTACAGTTGGATTAGCCCAACCAGTAGTATAAGCAGCGCCTAATAAATTAGAACCACCTACTTTCAAAATAGATTTCAAGCCAGATAATTTTTTACTTACTTGAGCATCTACTGTATGGAATGCAGGGATCAAACTTTGTTGCGATTGATTAACCACTTGGTTAACTATGCTTGACTGCCAAACAAATTGATCTTGGTATCTCCAAACTGCACTTACACCCCAACCTGAACCAGCGATATTACGGTTTCCGATAGAAACGTTGGTACGGTAATTAGGTGTATTGAAAGCTAATTGATAATCACCTAAACCACCATTATCTTTTACAGCATTGTAAGAAACGTTAGAACCCAATGTCCAGTTTGAACCTAATTGGTAATCCAATCCTAATGCCCATCCGTTTGTAACAACCGTATTATCAACGTTAGAAGGGAAAGAATAAACTTTATTACCTAATACAGTTGCATCTAAATGTTGAGCAGGGGTTTGAACGACTACTTTACCCGCTGAGAAGTTAGTAAAGTTAGACTGATACCAATAGAAATCTGCCAATAAACGATCTCCTAAGAAACCTTTGTAACCAATTTCATAGGTCTGAACTTGCTCTGGCTTCCAAGCCTTTGCTTGATAAACCTCTGGCTTTCCTGCCAATACTGATTGTAACGTATACGAATTACCTGATAATTTATAACGATTTTGAATAATATCTAAACCGCCCAATAAACGAGCTGAAGGCGTATTCAAATCTATATATTGATCTTGCGTAGTAGGAATACGGAAACCAGTTTGGTAAGATGCTCTGAAATTAGAACGACCTTCTGTGTAAACTCCTGATAAACGTGGACTAAATACCCCATCAAAATTTTCATTCTTATCATAACGAATAGAACCTGTTAATTTTAATTTATCATTCAACACTTTCTTTCCTAATTGCGTGTAAGCACCAAATTCATTAATGGTGAATTCTTTGCCACTATTATCTAAAGCAAATAAAGTTCCTTCTGAATTCAATGCATATTGACGGTAGTTCGCACCAACAATCATTTCTAATTTATTGTTGAACTTCTCAGTCAGGTTATACATCCCTTCTAGGTGATACAATGCCGACTTATCTGTAAACTTAGCACCTCTTGGTAAAGCTGTTTGTTTGATTTGCTCCACAGCAGTATTAAATGCTGCCGTACCAGGAATCAAACGAGTCGCATCAGCTAAAGCTCTTGCAGTCCCATGGTAATAAGGAAAACTAGCTTGAGTACTTGCTACCGCTGTACCCACTGCAACAGCAGGAGATTTTCCTGACATTAAAGCGGTTTGAAGTTGTGTACCAAAATTAGTTAAAGCTAATCCAGCAAAAGTGGAGAAATATTGAGGGTACCAAGTTGTACTAGGTTTTGCAACCTCATTAACCAACTGTCCTAAAGTTCCAGTTGCATAAGCATCTCCAGAATTCTCTTGAGTTGTATACGCACGTAGGAAGAAATTAGCTCCCTTTAATTCTGCCTTATATTGACCCATGCTAAAGTTCTTGATAGAATAACGGTCAGCTCCTGTGTAAACAGTTGTTCCTTGTCCATAAGAACCTTGTAAAATCAATTCTACTTTATCATTGAAACGATAATGTAAAGCGGCATTGAATTTCATGTTCTTGTTAGCATACGAAGCTAAATCTGATTCCTTGTAACCTTCTCTAGAAATAGTTGTGTTAGGAACGATATAATTTAAAATAGCGGTTGGAGTCAACAATCCACCTGTTGCTGCAGATATTTGATTAATGCCTGCTGTTAATGGACTGGTAGGATCTTTTAATAATGGAGTTAAAGAGCTCAACATATTCACATTGGTCTCGTCTCCATAAATATTGACACCATTATAAGCTAAATTAGTACCTCTATTGCCAGCTCCCAAAGATGTTCCATTCAACAAACTTTGATCACGGTAGTCTGTTGCTTGCCAATCATCAGCATTCAACATATTGAAGTTGATTTTGTAAGCCCATTTATTATTGATTGCTTTCGCATAACGCAAAGAAATGTCACCATAAGGAGTAGTAGTGGTAGTACGATTTCCCGCATACATAGCACCCGCTTTTACTTGAGCGCTTAAACCTTGATAAAGGAACGGACTTTTTGAGTTCATTAATAAAATTCCATTCATAGCATTTGGGCCATATAATGCAGAAGCTGCACCAGGTAGCAATTCAACTCCTTCTAAATCCAATTCCGAAATACCTACGATATTTCCCACTGAAAAGTTTAGACCTGGAGCTTGGTTGTCCATACCGTCAATCATTTGAACCACACGAACGTTACCATTACTATTGAAACCACGCATACTAATAGATGAAAAAGAAACGGATTGTGTACTCAATTCCACTCCTTTGATATTTTTCATTGCATCATAAAAAGAAGCAGAAGGAGTTTCGCGAATGCCACGTATATCCAATTTTTCAACAGATACAGGTGATTGCAATACACTTTCTTCAATACGACTAGCAGAAACAACAATGTCTTGTCCTAAAGTAGCCTGCTCTTTTAATTGAATAGCAAAATCGGTTTTTGCACCTTTCACGACAATTTCTTGACGTTCATATCCAACCATCGACACAGAAATTGTGAAGGGAACTGGAGTAGAAGTAGTCAAAGAAAAATTACCATTTGCATCCGTAATGGTTCCAATAACTTTGCCTTTTACAGCGATGCTAACACCAATTAAAGCTTCTTTAGAAGCTGCGTCTGTCACTTTTCCACTTAATTTTGTTTGGGCAAATACCGACAAACTAAGCATCATTAGAACGACAAAACTTGGTAAAATTTGAGTAAAGATTTTTTTCATAAAAATTTAGTTTTGTGATTTAGTCGAACCTAGAATTTAAATCAATGACAAAGCTAAAAAATTTAATTCTTTTCTCTTTATGATTTATAGAAAAATTCCAAATTTTTTTAAAAATAATACATTTTGACACAGAAGTGAATCATTAATTCAGTAGTATTTTCAACTTAATGAATCAAAAAACAGTTGGAAAACGAAACAAAAGACTACTGAAATTGAATTAACTTATCTCTTCATTTACAATATTTCTTAGTAGCTTTGATGTTATTTTCAAGGGATGGAAAAAATGAATTCAAAGTACACGTTAGTATTATTGTTCTTTATTTTCAGCAGCTGTTCAAAGTTTGTACCTGCTGTTTTAAATAAATCGTGGAAGGAATCTCCCATCCCTGCTGAAGTGGATTACTCGTTGATAAAAAATTGGGCATCTTTGCCTCATGTAAAAGATGCAGCCGATTTTGTTCCCAAAAAATCCCCATATAAAGATCAACAGGCAGAAGCAAAAGCCGATGTTTTTTTTATATATCCGACCATATTTACCTATCAGCCCCAAAATGAATTCATCTGGAATGGATCAGTTGACGATTCGTTTTTAAACGCCTCAGTGGATAGTTCTACCATTTTAAACCAAGCTACTGTGTTTAATGCCTCTTGTAAAGTGTATTCACCAAGATACCGTCAAGCACATTATTATTCCTTTCTGACTCCCCATAAAGAGGATAAAGATGCGGCTTTAGAATTGGCCTACCAAGATGTAAAAAAAGCCTTTGAGTATTATTTGAAAAATTATAATGAAGGAAGACCCATTGTCATTGCTGGACATAGTCAAGGGACCCTACATGCGAAGAGATTATTGAAAGAATTCTTTGATGAAAAAGATTTACAAAAGCAATTAGTTGTCGCTTACTTAATTGGAATCGCTACAACAAAAGATACCTTTAAAGAAATTAAACCGTGCGAATCGCCCAATTCCATTGGTTGTTTTAACACTTGGACTACTTTTACTCAGGGATATTTCCCTGACTGGTACAAAGAAAGCAATGATTTAGTTTCAACAAATCCACTTTCATGGACGCTTGATGAGTCATTTAAGTCGAAAGAATTCAATAAAGGAGGAGTATCTTATGGTTTCAAGTGGGTAAATCAAATGGCTGATGCTCAAAATCACAAGGGTTTACTTTGGATTAATAAACCTTATGTTTGGGGTAGAATCTTCATCTCTACTAAAAATTGGCACAGTGCTGATTACAATTTATTTTATGATTCCATAAGGGAAAATGTAGCCGTAAGAATTCAACAATTCCTCTCGAATAAATAAGAATGAAAAATCAATATTTAATCATCATGGCAGGTGGTATTGGCACAAGATTTTGGCCAATAAGCAGAAGTAATCAACCCAAACAATTTATTGATGTACTTGGTGTTGGTAAAACCATGTTGCAACAAACTGCAGAAAGATTTGCAGGAATCGTTCCCCAAGAAAATATTTATGTTGTTACCTCCACAGAATTTGCTGAATTGGTAAAAGAACAATTACCATTTTTACAAGCAGATCAAATTCTTAAAGAACCTCAAAGAAGAAATACTGCTCCTTGTATCGCTTACGCAGCATATAAAATTGCCAAGAAAAATAAAAAAGCTAAATTGATTATCGCCCCTTCTGACCATGTCATTTTGAAGGAAGAGGCCTTTAAAGAAAATATTAGGAAAGCCCTGATAGCAGCGGATGAACCCATATTAGTTACATTAGGAATTCTACCCACTAGACCTGACACCGGATATGGGTACATCCAATACCATCCAGAAAACCAAGATGCAAAACGAGTAAAGACCTTCACAGAAAAACCTAATTTAGAATTAGCGCAGGCTTTTTTAGATAGTGGCGACTATGTTTGGAATGCGGGGATTTTTGTTTTTAGTTTTTCTACATTCAAAAAAGAATTAGAAAAGCACTTATCTAGAATGGCCGAGCAATTTGAAGAAGGATCATCAGTTTATTATACAGATCAAGAAGAGGAGTTTGTCAAAAAAGTGTATGGTGTGTGTAAAAGTATTTCCATCGATACTGGAATTATGGAAAAATCCAGAGATGTAAAAGTCATTCTTTCAGACATAGGTTGGTCAGATTTGGGAACTTGGAAATCACTTTATGAAATAAGTGATAAAAACGAATTGAAAAATGTAATTGATGGTGAAGTTCTTTTGTACGACACTAAAAATTGTATCATCAAAACTCCTAAAGACAAATTAGTGGTCATTCAAGGTTTGGAAAACTACATCATTGCTGAGCATCAAAATGTTTTGATGATTTGTTCAAAAGAGCAGGAACAGCAAGTAAAACAGTTTGTTGAAGATGCAGGTAAACGAGAAATAAAGTTTAGTTAATCAACCCAAATAATAGATGAATCCTATATTTTTAAAAAGATTTTTAATCGTACTTTATACAGCAGGATTAATTGGCATGAATGTTGAAGCAACATCTGCTACTTTCATCTCTTTGGTACCCCTAACACTTTGGTTTACAGGCTTTATTTGTATATATTTTTTCCCAAAAACTGATTTTAAAAGTTATGCTATTTTAGCTTTAATCGCTATTGCAGCATGGTTTTTAGAAGTGGTAGGCGTTTCTACAGGGAAGATTTTCGGGTCCTATAATTATGGCAATACACTAGGATTCAAAATACAAAATGTACCTATAACCATTGGTCTTAACTGGTTAATTTTGGTGATAGCGACCAACGCTGTGGTTGAGGAATGGGGCATTGGTGGAAAATTTGGCAAAGCAGCTTTGGGAGCAGGACTCATGACCGCCCTCGATTTAATCATTGAGCCCGTTGCTATGCATTTCGACTTTTGGAATTGGCAAGGAGAGCAAGTCCCAGTTCAAAATTTCGGTGCTTGGTGGTTAGCCTCCTTCTTTTTTCATTGGATATATATTTCAGAAAATCTTGGCACGAAATCAAGCCTTTTTCGACTCATTGCCTTGCTACAATTTTTGTTCTTTTTAGGTCATTGGGCAGTTAGGTAAGAAGCAGTAAGAAAGAAATCAGTTAATTGATTAGAAATATCAGTTTTGCTTTAGGTAGTCTGATTTTCTTTTTTTAAGGGGAAATGCGTCCCCTTACCCCCTGCAATTTATGGGTAAAAAAATTCAGTTGTTTGATAAAATGACTATTGAAAAAAATCCAAAACCTTTTCAAACATTCATGGTTATTCTTACAAGACCAATCATAGATGAACCTATATTCTATTAAAGATTTAGAAAACCTAAGCGGAATCAAAGCGCATACTTTGAGAATCTGGGAACAGAGATATGGTATATTGAATCCCGTAAGATCGGATACTAATATTCGTTCTTATGAAGACAAAGACTTGAAGCTTGTTTTAAATATTGCGCTATTACAAGACAAAGGAAATTTCAAAATTTCAGAAATTTCAAAAATGAGCGAGGAAGAGATGTCCATACAAATACTCTCTCTCTCTGAAAATAAATTAGATTATCCAGATCAAATCCAGGCTTTAACAGTTGCCATGCTAGATTTGGATGAAAAACGTTTTCAAAAATTAACCGAAAATATTATTCATAAAATTGGATTTGAAAGCTACGTCATGCATGTAATCTATCCATTTTTAGCCCGTTTAGGTACTTTATGGTTATCTGGATCTGTGGGCCCTGCACAAGAACATTTCATTACACATCTTATCCGACAGAAATTAATTGCGGCCATTGATCAACAAGAATTAAACACAAAAGAGAATGCAAAAAAATTCATCTTATATTTACCAGAAGGAGAATTGCATGAACTTGGCCTACTTTTTGCTAATTATATTTTAAGAGCGAGACAACACTCGGTTATTTACCTAGGACAATCCTTACCGTTTGACGAGCTCGTCTTTGCCAATAAAATCCATCAACCGGATTATATATGTAGCGTTTTTACTACAGAACCTAGTGCCTCAGAAATAGATGATTATGTTCAGCAATTATCCAAAAGTATGCCAGAACCAACATTTATATTGAGCGGCTTTTTGTTAACCCAAGACAACAGAAGTGCTGATTTCCCTAAAAATATTCAAGTGCTAAAAAATTTCCAAGATCTAATCAGTATCGCAGAATCAATTTAATAAAAGACTATTTCATCCATTCTTAATTTAGCAGGTTTACCAGCTTGATCAAATGGTTCTTTCTTTTCATTGTCAATTAAATACTTAGGCAACGATTTAATTACTAGCGCCTTCAACTTTATTTTAGAATAATTTCCAGGGATTACATCAATATTTACAGCCTTGTTTGAAAAACCTTTGCGTTCAATGGGTTGCTCAAATCGATAATGGCCTATTTTTTTCCAAGAATTCCCACCCACTAATCCTAAAACTTCAACTTCTTTGGGCGGAAACACTCCTTCATCCGTTTTCTCCAAATAAGAAAAAGTTATTCCTTTTATATTGTTTTTCCTTATAAACATAAAATCAGCCTCGAAATCTGAGCCATTAAAACCCAGCCACGTATGATTGGGTACCCCTTTTGTATAACGAGCTCCCAAAACAAAGTTTTTCAAGGTATATGCCCCTTGAGCCTTATATTTAAGCTCTGGTTCTGAAAACAAAATGACTGAATCTGGTATAAAATGCGATTTGTAAACCTTTAATTCAATGACTTTACTAGCTAACCATCCCACTTTTGTTGCTAATATCTTAACTTTCGAATATCTCTGAATTTGTATAGGTCCTCTTGTGATTATATTCCCTAAGGTATCAGGTGTGGAATCGTTTAAAGTATAATGAAAATCGACCCCTTTCAAAGTGTGTTTAAAAACTAAGTCTTCATGGGGTTTCAATATCAAATTTTCATTGACCAAAATCGGCGGATTAATATATAATTGTTCTGCTTTGGGAACATAACCTTGTTCCAGTTTCAATTTTGGAAAAGTCTTGGCCAATAGTTGTATTTGAGAACTGGTCAAATCCGTATTCCAAACAAATACTTCTTTCAAAGAAGAACACTTTTTGAGTAAATTAACCAAATCCTTGTACTGAACTTTCGTCCCAACCATTGACAGTGAGCTTAAATTTTGACAAGCCTCTAAATTAGTCAAGCCTTTTCCCGTGATATCTGTAAAATTCAATATCAACTTTTCTAGGTTTTTCATTTGTCCAATTCCTTGCAAATCAACATCTTTGATAGGCATTTTAGCAATATTCAAAGAGACAATCTGAGTTGATACTTTAGATAAATTTTCCAAAGTTTTTATGTCAAACTTTTTTGCTACAAAAAATTCTACTTCCAATGCGGGTGATTGACTCGAAATAGGTCTGACTGAACAAAATGGGGTATTCACTGACTCAAGATCAGATGCAGTAGCCGAAGAAAAATCGTATTCTTTTTCTTTCACAATGGTTTCCTTTTCACTCAAATTAGGTTGATTCAACCATTTTGAGAAACCCAGATTAGCTGGATACTCTTTCAACTTTTTATCCAAAGAAGCTCCAGACTGAACCCATAATCGAAGTAAAAGTATTTCATCAGCTGATAATTGTGTCTTCCCTTTGGGCGGCATGTGTTCTTTGGCATCCAAGGGAAGTTCAATACGTTCAATAAGTGGACTCTTTGATAAGTCTCGTGCCTTCCATAAAGACCCATGTTTCCCACCCTTCAACATTTTGGCAAGGGAACTCATGTTTAATTGACCTTTGGTTTTTTGGTCATTATGACACGATTCGCATTTTTTCTTTAAAATAGGTTGTATTAAATCTTTGAATAAAATAGATTCTTGTGTGATGGAAGATTGTTCTTCTGACTTTGGAAACAAAAAATCTTCTCCATGAGTTAAATTACCTCCTCCATGGCCTGCAACTATAAAAAGAATTAATCCCAAACAACTTAGAACCAAGGATCTCAAATATCCCCTAATCCAATTTTTTTCGAACATAAAAAGGATTAGTAGATAATAAAAATTAACCGCAATACCGGCCCATAAATGATAAGTAATCAATTGATTGTCATAACCCGTCTCTAAAGAAAGAAATAATCCAAAGATAGCTGTAAGTGCGGTGCTTAAACTTGTCAAATAAAGACTAAACCGAAAAATACGATAAAAATCAGTAGATAAGATTTGGCCTTTTATCAAAAACAAAGCTACCTGCAAAAAGCCAAATCCAATAGGTAAATGTAAAATCAACGGATGAAGTCTTCCTAAAAACGGAAGCGGCAAAACCAATTGATTTTGAAAAAATAGAATGAATACCAATAAAGCCTGTAAAAATAGGATAATACTGGTTAAAATATCATATAATTTTGATTTCATCTACTATGCAATTAGGCCAGGTAAAACTTTTCCAGCAATGTCGGTCAAACGGTATCTTCTCCCCAAATGCTTGAAGGTCAACTGCTCATGATTAATCCCCATTAAATGCTGGACCGTTGCATGAAAATCATGAATATGAACTGGGTCTTTGACAACATTGTAACCAAATTCATCTGTTTCACCATAAACAGATCCTGCTTTTACGCCACCACCAGCCATGAAAATACTATAGGCTCTAGGATGATGGTCTCTACCATAATTATCCTTGGTATAGGTTCCCTGACAATAATTAGTGCGCCCAAATTCCCCTCCCCAAATCACCAACGTTTCATCCAAAAGACCTCTTTGTTTTAAATCTGTAATCAATGCAGCAGAGGAACGATCTACATCCTGGGCTTGCATGGCCATTTCTTTCGGCAGATTACCATGTGAATCCCATCCCTGATGATACAATTGTACGAATCGAACCCCTGATTCTGATAATTTTCTAGCTAACAAAGCATTGGCAGCATAGGTACCAGGAACCAAGCATTCAGGTCCATACATTTTAATAATATGATCTGGCTCCTTCGATAAATCTGTCAATTCAGGAACGGCCGTTTGCATCCTGTAAGCCATTTCGTATTGTTGAATTTTCGCTTGCACCTCCGGATCGCCGTTTTCTTCAAATCCTAAACTATTTAATTCGGACAATTCATCCAACATGCGTCTTCTTGCAGTTTTATCGATTCCATCTGAATCATTTAAATATAAAATTGGATCTTCCGAACTGCTAAAAACCACTCCTTGATGGGTAGAATCTAAAAATCCATTGGTCCATAATTTAGAATAAACTCCTTGACCATTTCCCCTACCCCTCGACAACAATACACAAAATGCGGGTAAATTCTTATTCTCACTTCCCAAACCGTAGGACATCCATGCACCCATGCTTGGTCTGTTCCCAACTTGAGCGCCTGTTTGCAAAAAAGTTAATGCTGGGTCATGATTAATCGCGTCAGTATTCATTGTTCGAATCACACAAATATCATCCGCTATCGAACCAATATTCGGGAAAATATCAGAAACCCAAGTGCCCGATTTACCATATTGCTTGAATCCATAAAATGAACCCATCAAAGGAAACTTATCTTGATTAGCTGTCATTCCTGTTAAACGCTGATTTCCACGAATAGAATCAGGTAACTCTTCACCACTTCTTTGAACAAGGGTTGGTTTATAATCAAAAGATTCGTACTGAGAAGGAGCACCATTTTGACACAAATAGATAATGCGCTTTGCTTTAGGCGCAAATTGTGCCACACCCAAAGGCAATGTTGAGGAAGACTCATCTCCTTTCCAAATTTCAGGTACTAATAGGGAACCAAGTGCAAGCCCACCAATTCCTGCAACAGCCTTACCAAAAAAATGTCTTCGGGTAATGTTCAATTGATTTTTCAAAAATTCATTTTCTCTCATGCTCATTATACTCGAATTAAAGCTTCTTCCATATTATAAATCAGCTGAATGGTTTGCATCAAAGCAGCCGTAAACGATTTTGCAGCTTTTGCCTCCTTCTTATACTCTCCTATTCCCAATAACTTTTCAGCTTTTTTAGGATTTGTATCAAACGTTTTTTGCTCATTCTCAAAATATCTCTTGAGAATTTCTAATTCTTTTTTCTGTGGTTTTCGGCAAATAATTTTCCTAAATGCCAAAGTCAACAACTGATCTTGTCCCAATTTTTGCTGAGATAAAGTACTTGCCAATACCCGAGAGCTTTCCATTACACTAGGGTCATTCATCATAACTAAAGCTTGCAATGGGGTATTGGTTCGGCCTCTTTGCACTTCACATTGGTCTCTATTACTGGCATCAAAAATCAACATAGATGGCGGCGGAACGGTTCTTTTGATGAAGACATACATCCCCCTGCGATATAAATCTTGGTTATGATCTTGAATATAATTCATCAAAGAACCTCGTCCTGAAGACGCAATTTCCCAAATCCCTTTGGGTTGATAAGGTTTAATACTTGGACCACCAATTTCTTCATTTAAAATTGCAGCAGAACCCAACACTAAATCGCGTACATTTTCAGCTGGAACCCGCATACGTGTACTGTGCGACAAATAAATATTTTCAGGATCCTTTGCCAAAGCTTCCTTGGGAATAGTAGAAGATTGCCGATAGGTAGCAGACATTACAATTTGTTTGACTAAACGCTTGATGTTCCAATGATGGGTCTTAAAATCAACAGCTAACCAATCCAATAATTCAGGATGAGTAGGCAATTCACCTTGCATTCCAAAATCCCCTAATGTTTTAACTATTCCCCTTCCAAAAAATTGCGCCCAAATCCGATTCACAAAAACCCGTGAAGTCAATGGGTTCCGATCATCTAATAACCAATTTGCTAAACCCAAACGGTTGGTACCATATTTAACAGGTGAATAAGGCAAAATGCTTTTAGGAACACCAATAGCTACTTCTGCGGCGGGCATATCGTAATTCCCTCTACTCAAGACATAGGTTTTGCGTTTAACTGAATCATCTTTCATGACCATCACATCTACCGCCGAAGTATCTTTTTTATTAATAAATCGCAATATTTTTTTTACATCAGTACTGGTAATTTGCATATTGGGAGGATCTGCAAAAGAGGCATCAATCGTACCAAAAAGGCCTTTTTCAGGAACTTGGTTAAAAAATGCATAAGTACTGTAATAATCTTTTTGAGAAATTGGGTCATACTTATGATCGTGGCATTTGGAACATTCAAAGGTCAATGCCAAAAAAGATTTTCCAAAAGTGCTAGTCCGATCGTTCACATATTCCACCCGATATTCCTCGTCAATAACCCCTCCTTCTTGTGTAATTTTATGATTACGATTAAACCCTGTGGCTAAAATCATTTCTTTCGTAGCATTAGGCATCAAATCTCCAGCTAATTGCCATTTGATAAATTTAGCATAGGAATAATTGGCATTAAAGGCATGAATCACCCAATCACGCCAGGGCCACATGGTTCTTAGTCCATCATCTTGATATCCATGAGAATCTGCATATCTAGCCACATCCAACCAAGGCAAAGCCATCTTCTCGCCATAATGTTTATTGGCTAATAATTCATTTACTACTTTCTCATAAGCATTATCGCTTTGATCTGATAAAAACTTTTCTTGTTGTTCAATACTTGGAGGCAAGCCAATTAAATCTAAATAAAGTCGTTTCAACAACTGCTCTTTATCGGCTTCTTTACTAGGCTTTAAACCTTTTTCTTTCATTTTTGAATAAACGAAATAATCAATTTCATTTCTTGTCCAAGATTCATCCGCAGAAGGCAAATCATTTTTAACAGCAGGCATAAAAGACCAATGTGGTTTATAGATAGCGCCTTGTTCAATCCATTTTTCGATCAAATCAATTTCATGCTGAGTCAATGTTAAATTAGATTTAACCGGAGGCATTCGCAGCGAAGTATCCTTGGTAATTAAGCGAAGAAATGCATCCGACTCGTTTGGCATGCCTGGGACAATTGCATGCGCATTCTTATTATCTTTAAAAGCGGCATAGGCTCCTTCTGGAGTGTCCAACCTTAAATTCGCCGCTCTTTTTTTTACATCTGGCCCATGGCATTTGAAACAACGATCCGATAAAATCGGACGAATATGAAAGTTATAATCTACGACTTCTGGGATAGAGTCATCTGAAGCATTCGCCGAACTACAACTATAAAAAGAATAGCAAAATATGGCCAATAAGGCTGCAACGAGCAAAGAATAAAAATATTTCATAGATAGGTCTAAAATCTTTTCAGATTCAAGGAATAAATATAATTATTTTTTTAACAGTAGTGATTTTTTGGGAAAAATTTGATGATTTTTTTCAACCCTTGATTCGCATGGTTAACATTATATTATTTATGATAGAGGAAGACCTATTTTGTTAATAAATAAAAACTGCTCTTAATTTCAGTATGCGCTATATACGCCAAAACTATTTTATCAAACAACTGAATATTAAAATCCGTAAATTGCAGAGGGTAAGGGTAGCTGCTTCCCCTAAAAAAAATTAAGCACTTAAGCCTCAACAAAACTGATTTTTACAATCAATTAACTGATTTTTTTCACTTTAATTCTTTCATTACTTACGACAAATAACATTAAACATTTCTCTTTTCTTTTCACTTCTTTTCCTCTCTTCTCTTTTCTATTTTCTCTCTTCTCTCTTCTATTTTCTATCTTCTCTCTTCTATTTTCTCTCTTCTCTCTTCTCTCTTCTCACCAACCCTCAGGCTTAGTTAGGACATAACCATCTTCTTTTCTTACTTCCTTGGGCAACTGAGCATCCAATAATTTTTTTCTACCAATAACTAAACTACTTCGAGCCGCGTCTTCAATTGAATTATTATGCCTTTGAGGAGGAAAGAAAACCACCACCGACTTTTCCCCAAATGTTT
>JACCDS011148210.1_pt1 | contig 14435 bp, 9 predicted proteins | sample 7446441 | NCBI WGS metagenome assembly JACCDS01 (sample SAMN15323445, study PRJNA562643) | freshwater metagenome | isolation source: river surface water | place: USA:Blue River Watershed | collected 2017-08-17 | reverse complement strand
CCCAAGCGCTACCGCAACGAGTTTGGGCAGCTGCTCGAGCACTCGCCGTTCTGCGAGCGCGACCTGCGCCGCCCGACGTACTTGGCGCCCACCGACGCCCTGGGCGAGTTCACCATCAAAATCAAAAAGGAGGGCCAGATCTACGACGTCGTCTACGCCTCGCACCCCTTTGACGTGGTCGGATGGGACGGCTACCACTACCCCTACGCCTTCAACGCGCGCAACTTCGAGCCCATTACCGGACGCATTCACCAGCCGCCGCCCGTGCACCAAACGTTTGAGGGCCACAACTTCGTGGTCTGCACCTTTGCTCCGCGCCTCTACGATTACCACCCCAAGGCGATTCCGGCCCCCTACAACCACTCGAACATCGACTCCGACGAGGTACTGTACTACGTCGACGGCGACTTCATGAGCCGCAACCACGTCGAGCAGGGCTTCATTTCGCTGCACCCGGGCGGAATTCCCCACGGGCCGCACCCCGGCGCCTACGAGCGTTCGATCGGCCAAAAGGAAACCCAGGAGCTCGCGGTGATGGTGGACACGTTCCGCCCGCTGCGCCTGACCCAAGACGCGCTCGACATCGAGTGGCCGAACTACACCCAATCATGGCTTTAACAAGTAACCAGTAACTAGTAGCTCGTTTTAATTTCGCAGCATGTCTGACTTCCTTCCCTTGAACGGCACCGACCACGTTGAACTCTACGTGGGCAACGCCAAGCAATCCGCCCACTACTTCAAAACGGCCTTTGGCTTTCAGGACCTTGCCTACGCCGGCCTTGAAACGGGCCTTAAGGACCGCACGTCCTACGTCCTCAAGCAGGACAAGATTGTGCTGGTACTTACCTCGCCCCTGACGGCATCTAGCCCCATCAACGACCACCTGGTCAAGCACGGCGACGGCGTCAAAAACGTCGCGCTGTGGGTGGACGACGCGGCCAAAAGCTGGAAGGAAACCACCTCGCGCGGTGCCGAGTCGGCCTTTGAGCCCTACACCCTCACCGACGACCACGGCAGCGTGGTTTTGGCCGGAATCAAGGCCTACGGCGACACGGTCCACGTGTTTGTGGAGCGCACCAACTACCGCGGCGCCTTCATGCCCGGCTACGCGCCCCTGAACCGCGAGTTTCAGCCCGCCGACTGCGGACTGAAGTTCATCGACCACATGGTTGGCAACGTGGGCTGGGGCGAAATGAACACTTGGGTTGAATTTTACGCCAAGGTGATGGGCTTCAACCAGCTCGTTTCATTTGACGACAAAGACATCAGCACCGAGTACACCGCCCTGATGTCCAAGGTGATGAGCAACGGCAACGGCCGCATCAAGTTCCCGATCAACGAGCCGGCCGAGGGCCGCAAGAAGTCGCAGATCGAGGAATACATCGATTTCTACGGCGGTCCGGGCGTGCAGCACTTGGCGCTGGCGACCGACAACATCATCGAGACCGTGACCGCCCTGCGCGCCCGCGGCGTCGACTTCTTGACCGTGCCCGACACCTACTACGACGAAGTGCTCGACCGCGTCGGCGAGATTGACGAAGACTTGGCTCCGCTCCGCGAGCTCGGAATCTTGGTCGACCGCGACGACGAGGGCTACCTGCTGCAGCTGTTCACCAAGCCGCTCATGGACCGTCCCACCGTCTTCATCGAAATCATTCAGCGCAAGGGCGCCAAGTCCTTCGGCAAAGGCAACTTCAAGGCCCTGTTCGAGTCGATCGAGCGCGAGCAAGAGCGCCGCGGCACGCTGTAAGCGACCGAAACGCTTTAAACGCAAAACGGGGGCCAGGCCCCCGTTTTTGTTCTTGCTAGCTCGGTCGCCCTTGCTACTGCTGGGGCTGGTTTGCTACGCCAAACTGGCGAGCGTACTTTTCGTACATCTGCACCATCGGATCGGCCATGTAGGACTCCTGGGTCAGGGCCATACCTACCGTGTACTGAAGGTTCATGCGGGCCAGCATCTGCAAGAACTGCAGGTTGGCATCGATTTCGCCGCGCACCTGGCGCGCCTTCTTGCCCTTGAACTGCCCAAAGTACTCGAGGCGCTGCACGATGTCTGCCTTAAAGCCCTCCAACATGCTGGTCGCCGTTTTGGCGTCGCCGGCGGCAAAATAGCCCTCAATCAAGCCGAGCGTGAAGTAGTCGTAGCCCAACTTCGACACCGGCATCTTCTCGGCGGCCGTGTTCAGCACCTCGAGGGCCTGGGCCTTCTTGCCTTCGCGAACGAGCGCAAGGGCAGTGCGGGCATAGGTTGCGCGCAGGTTGAACGTCGAACGGCGCACCGTCTCGTCCAAAAACACGTCGGGAACCTCCATGTTGCCAAAATTGAACTTGCCCGCGGCGCCCTCGGGGTTCACCATCAGGGCGTAGCTCTTCTCGGTATTCACGGTTCCAAACTCGTATCCGTTGGGCGCACTAGGCGTCGCGTACGGCGTGAAGCGGTACACCACCCCTTCGAGCTGCAGGTAGTCCTGGAGCCAGAAGAACGCGCTGGGCGAGCTTCCGACCGTGGTCGAGAAGTAAATCGGGCGCGTCCAGTCGTTGTTGGCGATCAAGTCAATCACCATCAAGTCGCGCTTCGCGATGATGCTGCTGCCCCAATCCCAATCGATGTAGTCGGGGAGCACCGCCGAGTCGCGCAGCAGGCCAGCCTTGGCCACCGCCGCCTTGTCGATGGGCACACGGAAGTTCTTCATCGGGAAGAACGGAAGCTTTTTGGGGCTGTCCGTGCCCGCAAAAGCCGTAAACATCACGGCGTCGTCGCTGCGGCGCGCGTACTCGAGGAAGTCCTTGGCGTACCAGCGGCCCTGCAAGCCCATGTCTTGGAAGTACAGCACGTCGCGGGTTCCCTGCACGTACTCGGCCTTCTCAAACGTGAACGGAACCGGCTCGCTGTCGTAGAACTTGCGCTTCATCATGTCGATGTACCAGTCGGTGTTCAGCAGCGACAAGTTGACAATGCGCACGTCGGTGCGGTAGCCCTCCACCTCTTGCACGTACCACAAGGGGAAGGTGTCGTTGTCTCCGTTGGTAAACAGAATCGCATTCGGCTCGCAGCTGTCGAGGTACATCTTGGCAATGTCGCGCGCCGTGTAGCGGTCGCTGCGGTCGTGGTCGTCCCAGTTCTCGGCAACCATCAGCGTCGGAATTCCAAGCGTCAGCACCGTCACCCCTAGGGCCAGGGCCGTCGAGCGGTACTTGGCCAGCAGCTCGTACAGGGCCACAACGCCGAGTCCGACCCAAATGGCGAACACGTAGAACGATCCAACAAACGCGTAGTCGCGTTCGCGCGGCTCAAACGGCTTGTGGTTGGTGTACACCACAATCGCAAGGCCCGTGAACAGGAACATCAACGTCACCACCCAGGCATTGCGCTGGTCGCGCTTGGACTGGAACCAAAGACCGAGCAAGCCCAAAATCAACGGCAGCGCATAGTAAATGTTGCGGCCCTCCTGGCGCTTCATCGTGTCGGGCAGGTTGGACTGCGGACCGAGGCGCGCTTCGTCGATGAAGTCAATGCCGGTCATCCAGTTGCCGTTGGTCAGCTCGTAGCGGTTCTGGTCGTCGTTCTGGCGTCCGGCGAAGTTCCACATGAAGTAGCGGAACCACATTTGACCAACCTGGTAGTCCAAGAAGTACTTAAAATGCTCCGAGAACGTGATTTTCTGGTCGGGATTGGCACCAAAAATGCGCTGGTAGTTCTCGACGTGGTCCGCTTGATCTGACCACATGCGCGGGAAAAATCCGACTTCGTTTTTGGCGTAGTTTGGTTTCGCAGCCTTGCCGTCGTTCACGATTTCGTACTTGCCGGTCTCCTCGCTGTAGAGGTAGGTCGGCGAACCGTCTGCGTAGGGTTTTTGGCTGTCGAGCTTGCTGTTGAAGCTCTGCCCGTAAAGCACCGGCCAGTCGCCGTACTGCTCGCGGTTGTAGTAGGCCAGCAGCGACATGGCGTCTTCTGGGTTGTTCTCGTCAATCGGCGTGTTCGCATTCGAGCGAATGGCGAGCACCACAAAGCTGGAGTAGCCGATAAGCAGCATGACCACGGCCAAGATGCCCTGCTCCACGAGCGGACGATTCGTTTTCACCGCCCAACGGATTCCGAAGAATACGCCCGCCACAAGGGCCAGAACCATCAGCACCGAGCCCGAGTTTTTGGGAAGTCCGATGCTGTTCACCGCGGTGATTTCAAAGAAGCCAAATAGGCGCAGGATAACCGGAATGATCACCGCAAAAACCAAGGCCAGTACAAACACCGAAACGGCGTTGGCCACCACCCATGTCTTCCACGTCACCTTAGGGTAGTTTTTGTAGAAGTAAATCATCACGACCGCCGGAATCGTCAAGAAGACGAGGATGTGAACCCCCACCGAGAGGCCGGTCAAGTAGGCCACCAGCAGCAGCCAGCGGTTGGCCTTGAGGTCGTGGTCAGCCGCCGCCTCCCACTTCAGCGCAGCCCAAAAGGCCGCTGCCGTAAAGAAGCTCGACATCGCATACACTTCGCCCTCAACGGCGCTGTACCAAAAGGAGTCCGACCAAGTAAACGCCAACGCGCCCACCAAACCCGAACCGAGCACTGCGATGTTTTGGCCGAGCGATTCCTCGCCGCGCACCAGCTTCTTTGCCAGCATCGTAATGGTCCAAAACAAAAAGGGAATGGAAAGGGCCGACGAAAGTCCGCTCGTAAAGTTGACCCAATAGGCCTGCTGGGTCACGTCGCCCAACGCGAGCTGCGACAGCACGTTAGCCACAAGCTGAAACACGGGGGCGCCCGGAGGGTGACCCACTTCAAGCTTTACCGAAGTTGTGATGTATTCACCACAGTCCCAGAAGCTTACGGTCGGCTCAAGGGTTAGCGTGTAGGTAATGAGGGCCACGACGAAGGTCGTCCAGCCCAGGGCGTTGTTCCAGAAACGGTAGTTGTTCATTGCTGCAGTCGTTGTGACGGAGCAGCGAAGATACCGAATCCTTACACGTCAAGGGTCAAATCCACCCCCAATTTGCCGGCAATGAGCTTGTGAAGCTTGGCGTTGAGCGAAGGGTGGTCGATGCCCGACAGGGCGTCTTCGGCAAAGGCCAGCATGAGCAGGGCGCGTGCCTCGGGCTCCTTAATGCCTCGAGCGCGCAGGTAAAACAGCGCGTCTTCGTCGAGCTGGCCCACCGTGCAGCCGTGGGAACACTTGACGTCGTCGGCAAAAATCTCCAGCTGCGGCTTGGTATTGACCTCGGCGCGCTCGTGCAGCACCAAGTTGGCGTTTTGCTGGTAGGCATCGGTCTTTTGGGCGTCTTGGTGCACATAAATCCGGCCGTTGAACACGCCCTTGGCGCCGTCGTCGTAGATGCCTTTGTAGTTCTCGTGGGAGGTACAGTGCGGAGCCCGGTGGTCCACGAGCGTGTGGTGGTCCACCAGTTGCTTGCCCTTGGCGAGCGTGAGGCCGAGCATGCGCGCGTCGGCGCCCGGCTCGTTGAGCAAAAAGTCGAGGTTGTTGCGAATGAAGCGTCCGCTCGTGCTGATCGTGTGCACCTGGGCGCGGCTGTCGCGGGCCTGCTGAATGCGGGTGTGCTGCGTCAGGGCCGCGTCGGGCCCGTCGTGCTGCAGCTTAACCCAGCGGAGCTGCGCCCCAGCGGCCAAGTAGGCCTCGTCCACCGAATTGGTCCAGGTTGCCTGCTCGGTCAGGGATTGATGGCGCTCGATAATCTCAGCTTGCGCGTTCACGCCCAGCACTACGAGGCTGCGGATTTGGGTCGCTTGGGGCTCCGTACCCGTAGTAAACGACAAAACTTGGATCGGGCGGTCAACCACCACGTTGTCGGGCACCACCACATACAGTCCGTCCCAGGCGAGCGCCGTGTTGAGCTGCGCCAACGGCCCGAGCTCCTCGGTCAGCTTCGCAAAGTAGCGGTCGATGGTTTCCGGGTACTTTTTCCAGGCCGACGACAGGGTACACACGTCAAAACCGCGGTGGGTGGTGTCGCTGAGCCAGCTGGAGTAGCGTCCGTTCAAAAAAACTACTCGGTACGAATCCAGCTCGTTGACCAAGAATCGCTTGATGTCCTTGAACTCGAGGTGCTCGTCGTCGAGGGGCGCACAGGGCGGACGCAGCCCGTAGTGCGGCGCCAGCACTGGCTTCAGCGAACTGTACTTCCAGTCTTCGTCGCGCACCGTCGGAAATCCTTGGGCTTCAAAGCGCTCCATGGCCGCTCGGCGTCGGTCGCGCACCGAATCGCTCGAGTAGGCGGTCAGTTCCTTTTCGTGGAGCCAGTATTGGGCTGAAAGGCGGTCGTTCATTCCGCCTCTTTTTTGATCCAATCGTATCCGCGCTCTTCGAGGTCCAGCGCCAGCGATTTGTCGCCGGTTTTCACGATGCGGCCCTTGTACAGCACATGGACCACGTCGGGAACGATGTAGTCCAGCAGGCGCTGGTAGTGGGTGATTACGACGAAGCTCGACTTGGGCGAGCGCAGCGCGTTCACTCCTTGGGCCACGATGCGCAGGGCGTCAATGTCCAGGCCGGAATCCGTTTCGTCGAGGATCGCCAAGCGCGGCTCCAGCATCGCCATTTGAAAAATTTCGTTGCGCTTCTTCTCGCCACCTGAGAAGCCTTCGTTGAGGCTGCGGCTCAAAAAGCCCTTGTCCATTTCAAGCAGCTGAAGCGCTTCGCGCATCTTTTTTAGCATCGCCGACGCGTCGAGGGCCTCTTCGCCTCGCGCCGTGCGCACCGCATTCAGGGCCGTTTTTACGAAGTTCGAAACGCTTACGCCCGGGATTTCTACCGAGTACTGGAAGCTCAAAAACAAGCCCATATGGGCGCGTTCCTCGGGTGCCAATTCAAGGATTGACTGGCCGTCCCATAAAATATCGCCGCTGGTGACTTCATAGTCTTCGCGGCCGGCGATCACACTGCTCAGCGTCGACTTGCCTGATCCGTTCGGACCCATAATCGCATGAACCTCACCTGGTTTCACGCTCAAGTTCACCCCGCGCAAAATTTCTTTATCGCCAATCGAGGCGTGCAAATTCTTGATTTCTAACATGATGCTTGATATTTATCCGACCGACCCCTCGAGGCTAATGGCGAGTAGTTTTTGGGCCTCCACCGCAAACTCCATCGGGAGCTGGTTGAGGACGTCTTTGGCGTATCCGTTGATAATCAGCGCAATAGCGGCCTCCATGTCGAGCCCGCGCTGCTGGCAGTAAAAGATTTGGTCTTCGCCAATCTTGCTGGTCGTTGCCTCGTGCTCAGTGCGCGCCGTAGGGTTTTTGACTTCGATGTACGGAAACGTATGTGCACCGCAGCGGTCGCCCATCAGCAGCGAATCGCACTGGCTGAAATTGCGTGCGTTTTCGGCCCGCGGTCCCATGCGCACTAAGCCCCGGTAGGAATTGTGGCTCTGGCCCGCCGAAATCCCTTTGCTGACAATAGTCGACTTGGTGTGGCGTCCGAGGTGAATCATTTTGGTGCCCGTGTCGGCCTGCTGGCGGTGGTTGGTTACGGCCACGCTGTAAAACTCGCCGATACTGTAGTCGCCCTTGAGGATGCAACTTGGGTACTTCCAGGTCACCGCACTACCGGTCTCAACTTGGGTCCAGCTGATTTTGGCGTGGGACTCGCAGATTCCGCGCTTGGTGACAAAATTGTAGACCCCGCCCTTGCCCTCGGCGTCTCCGGGGTACCAGTTCTGCACGGTCGAGTACTTGATTTCGGCGCGGTCCAAGGCCACGAGTTCCACCACCGCCGCGTGCAGCTGGTTTTCGTCGCGCTGCGGCGCCGTGCAGCCCTCGAGGTAGCTGACGTAGCTGTCTTCGTCGGCCACCAGCAGGGTGCGCTCAAACTGCCCAGTCCCGGCCTCGTTGATGCGGAAGTAGGTACTGAGCTCCATCGGGCAGCGCACCCCCTTGGGAATGTAGCAGAACGATCCGTCGGTAAACACGGCGCTGTTCAGGGCCGCATAAAAGTTATCAGACTTGGGAACCACCGTGCCCAGGTACTTTTTCACCAGTTCGGGATGCTCCAAAATGGCCTCGCTCATCGAGCAAAAAATGATGCCTTTCTCGGCCAGCGTCTTTTTAAACGTCGTAGCTACCGAAACAGAGTCCACCACTACGTCCATCGCTACGCCGCTCAAGCGCTTCTGCTCGTCGAGGCTGATTCCTAGCTTTTCAAACGTTTTAAGCAGCTCCGGATCTACCTCGTCGAGGCTGTTTACTTGCTTTTTCACCGGCGCCGCATAGTAACTAATGGCCTGAAAATCCGGCTTTTCGTAGTGCACGTTGGCCCATTTGGGCTCGGTCATCTCCTTCCAGATACGGTAGGCATCCAGGCGCCACTCCGTCATCCACGCGGGCTCATTTTTCTTGGCGCTAATCGTGCGGATTACGTCCTCATCCAGTCCGGCCGGCACACGGTCTGTCTCGACGTCGGTATAAAAACCGTACTTGTATTCAGAGGCCGTAACCTCGTGGAGCAGTTCGTCTTGGCTCATGTCCTGGATTATACCGCGAAGCTTTCGCCACACCCACAGGTGCGGGTCGCGTTGGGGTTACTGAAGGCAAAGCCCTTGCCGTTGAGTCCGCCGCTGTACTCCAGCGTGGTGCCGAGCAAGTACAGCAGACTCTTTTTTTCGACCAGCACGCGCACGCCTTGGTCCTCAAACAGCTGGTCGCCTTCTTGAGCCTCGGGCACAAACTTCATGTCGTAGCTCAGGCCCGAACAGCCTCCGCTTTTCACGCCTACCCGAAGGAATGCCGACTCGGGGTTGAGTCCTTCGTCGCGCATGAGTTCCATGGCCTTGCGGGCGGCAGATTCTGAAACGTTGAGCATTTTGGAAAAGTTCTAAATAAGGGCAAAGATAGTAACCCTCCGCCCAGCGGAAGGTTCACTTCGTTCCCAGAAATTACCCGAAAATCCGAGGAATTACAGCTCGCGCTGCACCTCAACTTCCTTAAAGCCTTCGATGACGTCGCCGACCTTGATGTCGTTGTAGTTGTTGATGTTCAAACCACAATCCAAGCCCTTCTTGACTTCGCGCACGTCGTCTTTAAAGCGCTTGAGTGACCCAAGTTCTCCGGTGTACTGCACTACGCCGTCGCGGATGACGCGAACGCGGGTGTTGCGCGTGATGACGCCGTCCATAACCATACAGCCGGCAATCGTGCCCACCTTGCTGATTTTGAACGTTTCGCGCACTTCAATCGTACACGTAATCTCTTCCTTGACGTCGGGCGAAAGCAGACCAGACATGGCATCTTTGATGTCGTTGATGGCGTCGTAGATGATGCTGTAAAGGCGAATCTCGATGTCTTCCTTCTCGGCAAGCTTGCGGGCTGAAGCCGCAGGACGCACCTGGAATCCGACGATGATGGCGCCCGAAGCCGAAGCCAATAGGACGTCGGAGTCGGTGATTCCGCCCACCGCCTTGTGGATGATGTTCACCTGAATTTCTTCGGTGCTCAAGCGCTGCAGCGAATCGGCCAAGGCCTCGATCGAGCCGTCCACGTCGCCCTTGAGGACGATGTTGAGCTCCTTGAAGTCGCCCACCGCAAGACGGCGGCCAATTTCTTCGAGGGTGAGGTTCTTTTGTGAGCGCACGCTCTGCTCGCGAGCCAGTTGCTGGCGACGCTGGGCGATTTGCTTGGCTTCGCGCTCGTCCTCAAACACGGCGAAGTTGTCGCCCGCGGTCGGAGCTCCGTCGAGACCAAGAATCGAAACCGGGGCCGAGGGTCCAGCCACGTCCACTTTGTGGCCGCGCTCGTCCATCATGGCGCGCACTTTGCCGCTGAACTGACCCACCAAGATGAAGTCGCCTACGCGGAGCGAGCCGGCTTGTACCATGATGGTGGTCACGTAGCCGCGGCCCTTGTCCAGCGTTGCCTCGATCACCGTACCCTTAGCCAAGCGGTTCGGGTTGGCTTTGAGGTCGAGGAGTTCGGCTTCGAGCAGCACCTTTTCAAGGAGCTTGTCGACGTTCAAGCCTTGCTTGGCCGAAATGTCCTGGGACTGAATTTTTCCGCCCCAGTCTTCGACCAGCAAGTTCATGCCGGCGAGCTGCTCTTTGATGCGCTCAGGATTGGCGTCGGGACGGTCAATTTTGTTGATCGCAAAAACGATGGGAACGCCGGCCGCTTGAGCGTGGCTAATGGCTTCCTTGGTTTGGGGCATCACCGAGTCGTCGGCCGAAACCACAATAATGGCGATGTCGGTCACCTGGGCACCGCGCGCACGCATGGCCGTAAAGGCTTCGTGGCCCGGCGTATCCAAGAACGTGATGTGCTGTCCGTCGGCGAGCTGCACGCTGTAGGCACCAATGTGCTGGGTGATACCGCCCGCTTCGCCCGCGATGACGTTGGCCTTGCGGATGTAGTCCAGCAGCGAAGTCTTACCGTGGTCAACGTGGCCCATAACGGTCACGATGGGAGGACGCTTGACGAGGTTGGCTTCGTCCTCTTGCTCGATGGCGAGCGCCTCTTCCATTTCTTCGTCGACGAAGGTTACGTCGTACCCGAATTCGTCGGCAACGATCGTCAGCGTCTCTTTGTCGAGGCGCTGGTTCATCGACGCCATGATACCGAGCGACATGCACGTAGAAATGACCTCGGTCGGGGTCACCTTCATCATGTTGGCCACCTCGAGTAGGGTTACGAACTCGGTCAGCTTCAGAACGCGTTCGCCTTCTTGGCGCTCGAGTTCGGCCATCTCGCGGGCTTCAGCACGCTCGGCACGCTTGTCGCGGCGAATCTTCGAACCCTTCGACTTGCGGCCTCCGCCGAGCTTCTCGAGGGTTTCTTTGATCTTGCGCTGAATGTCCTCTTGGCTGACTTCGCGCTGCGGACCGCCCGCACCTTGTGGGCCGCCTGGGCCGCGTTGACCGCCAGGGCCGCGCTGGCCACCCGGGCCGCGTTGACCGCCAGGGCCGCGCTGGCCGTAGCCACCTTGACCTGGTCCACCCACGCTGGCAGCGCCGGTCGTCGTACGTCCGCCGCCTGAGGCAGGCTTCTGAAGGCCTTCGGTCTTGATGCGCTTGCGTTGGCCGGCCGCTGAGGGCTTCTTGGCGAACTGCGACAAGTCAATCACCTGGCCCGTCATTTTCGGGCCGTCTAGTTTTTGGTACTGCGTCTCGTGGTGTGAGGGCTCTGCCGACTTGGCGTCGCCCGACTCCGAAGGGGCCTCCGCCGCCGCAGGGGCTGGTGCCACAGCAGGTGCCGCCGCCTCATCCGCCTTCACAGCGGGCGCAGCGGCCGGTGATGCCGGCGCGTCAACCTTGGGCGCAGGCGCCTCGGCAGCAGGCGCCTCAGGCGCTGCCTTCACGGGAGCTGGTGCCGCCTTCGGCGCGTCAACCTTAACGGGCTCGGCCTTAACCGGCTCGGCCACGGGGGCGGGCGCCGGGGTTTCTGCCTTCTTCGGACTCAAATCGATCTTGCCGGCAACCTTGGGACCGCTAAGTGTGGCGGTCGCGCGAATCACCTCGGGCTTCTTCTGCTCGCGCTCGGCTTGAATCGCTTCCTTCTCCTCGCGCTTCTTTTGAATGAGCGTTTCGGCCTTGTCTTTCGAAGACTTGTCGGTCGCGAATTGCTGCGTCAGCAGGTCGTACTGGCCTTGGTCGATCTTGGCGTTTCGGTTGCGTTCCACCTCTTGGCCCTTGGTGGCCAAAAAGTCGACGGCGGTATCCAAGCCGATGTTCAGCTCGCTAAGTACTTTACTGATGCGGATGGTGCTCATAGGCGCAAAGGTCGGGACTAGTTACGTAATAGGGTATAATTCTCTGCAGGTCGGGGCTTACTCGACGTCGAATTCTTTCTTCAAAATATCGCGGACCTCTTGAACGGTCTCGACTTCGAGGTCGGCTCGGCGCGCAACGTCCTCAACGTCAGCACGAAGCACCGACTTGGCGGTGTCGTAGCCTCCGTTGCGGAGTTGGTCGATCACCCACGCCTCGATTTCGTCGCTGAACTCGAGGAGTTCCACGTCCTCTTCTTGAACCACGTCTTCGCGGTACACGTCAATTTCGTAGTCGTTCAGCTTGCTCGCGAGGCGAATGTTGGTTCCGCCACGGCCAATCGCCAGCGACACTTGGTCGGCAGGCAAGTACACGTCGGCGTGGCGGCGCTCCTCGTCGAGGACCATGTTGGTGATCTTGGCGGGCGAAAGTGCGCGCTGGATCATCAACTGCAAGTTGGTCGTGTAGTTGATCACGTCAATGTTCTCGCCGCGCAGCTCGCGAACGATGCTGTGAATGCGCGAACCCTTCATGCCCACACAGGCCCCGACGGGGTCGATGCGGTCGTCGTAGGACTCCACCGCCACCTTGGCCTTTTCGCCCGGAATGCGAACAACCCGCTTCACCGTGATAATGCCGTCGAATACTTCGGGAATTTCCGCTTCAAACAGCTTGGCCATGAACTCTTCTGAGGTGCGGCTCAAGAGAATGAACGGCTTCGCACCGCGCACCTCAACCAACTTCACTACGGCGCGGACCGTGTCGCCCTTGCGGTAAAAATCCTTCTCCGGAATCATGTCTTCGCGGCGCAGGATGAGTTCGTTTTGCTGGTCGTCGTAGATGATCAGCTCGCGGTGGCGCACGTGGTGCACTTCGCCGCTGATGATCTCACCTTCCATGGACTTGTAGCGCTTGTACAGCTCACCCGAGTCGTGCTCCTGCACCTTCTGCACCAGCGTCTGGCGGAAGGCCAAGATGAAGCGGCGGCCCAGGTCAATGATCTTCATTTCCTCAGAAACCTCCTCGCCGACCTCGAAGTCGGGCTCAATCTTCAGGGCCTCGCTCAGCGCGATCTCCAAGTTATCGTCCTCCACTGCGCCGTCTTCGACGATGGTGCGGTTGCGCCAGATTTCAAGGTCGCCCTTGTCTGGGTTGACGATCACGTCAAAGTTCTCGTCGGTGCCGTACTTCTTGCGAATCTGCACACGGAACGCCTCCTCGATGAAGGACATGAGGGTTACGCGGTCAATGCTCTTTTCGTCTTTGAACTCGCCGAAGGATTCGATGATGGCTAGGTTTTCCATAGCTACTTGAGGGTGAGAAACTTAGAATTTAAAGTCGAGGGTGATGCTGGCAATGTCCGCCAGCGGGATTTGGGTTTGGACCGTTTGGTCGATTTTGCCTTTGCCCACGGGCTTGGGGACCCGCTCGGTGCGCTCCAGCGTAATACCGACGCCGTCGTAGGCGGCGAGCTTGCCCTTGGTCTTATTGCCGTCTGCGTGCTTGACCACGACCTCGCGGCCAAGGTTCTTGCGGTACTGTGCGTCTACTTTAAACGGAGTAAACATGCCGGGCGACGACACCTCAATGGCGTAGTTCTCTGACGCTTCGCCCAGGGCCGATTCAATTGCGCGGCTGAGGGTTTTGATCTGCGCCAAGGTAATGTGGCCCTCGGTGAGGTCCGCATGCACCTTGATGTCGTTGGACGCACTCAGACTTACCTCCACGGCAAACGCACCCATCGGCTCGAGGGTGGCATCTACGATTTGCTGCAGTTCAGTTTGGGTCATCAGAAAAAACTTTTAGAAAACAGTCGAGGGGACTTTTTGGGTCCCCTCGAGCATTTGGATTCAGAAAGCGATGCAAAGATACAACGTGTTTTTTTACCACGCAAACCTGAGGCTGGCCCTCACTTGGCGGCCCGCTTCAAGCACCCCAAAGGCCCGGGCAATGGACACGTGGTGCGCATAGGCGGTGTTGGTCGCGTTGAGGACCTCGAGGCTCCACGAGGCCTGGCGATTCAGCACCCCAGTGAGGCTGGCTGACCACAGGCCGTAGGCAGGCGTCGGGCCGTCCAAAAAGAGGGCCTCGGTCGACGAAAGCCGGCGCTGGGCGAGGTACCGATCGTAGTGCAGCTCGGCGTGCAGGCGTTGGTCCGCCACTAGGTCGTAGGCAAGGTGGGCTCCCCAGCGGCCCGGAGCTATAAACGGCAGGGGGTTTCCCGCCGCGTCCTCGCCGATGCTGACAGCGGCTTGGGCGTGCACGTGGATTCGTTCCGCCGGGTGCCAATGGCTGCGCGCTTCGGCCCCGTACACTCGGGCGTTGCCCTGAACGTAGTAAAACCGCCATCCGCCCGTGCTGTCGTTGGGATTCAGGTAGATAAAGTCGCGGTAAGCCTGGTAAAACGCAGCCAACTGGGCGTCAAATCGGTCGCTGACGTAGTTCAGTCCGAGGTCGGCGTTCCACAGGCGTTCGGTGCGCAATTGGGCGTTGCCCACCTCAAAGCGGCCGGCGCCGATGTGGCTCCCAAAGGCAAAGCGTTCCTCAAGCTGCGGACCGCGGGTTCCGTGGGAAATCCGAGCCTGAACACTCAGTGGCTTCGACAAGGCGTAGGCGTAGCGGAGCAGCGCCGCGTAGCCCGAAAAAGCCCCGACTTCGCCCCTTAGGCCGGCAGACCGGGTTGACCGACCCTTTTCGACGCTGTAGTGGGCAAAAAGGGCCGACTG
>JACCDS010740902.1_pt1 | contig 14437 bp, 7 predicted proteins | sample 7446441 | NCBI WGS metagenome assembly JACCDS01 (sample SAMN15323445, study PRJNA562643) | freshwater metagenome | isolation source: river surface water | place: USA:Blue River Watershed | collected 2017-08-17 | reverse complement strand
CGAAGGCATCGACCAGCCCCAGCCGGACCAGATCGGCCAGCCGCACCTCCACCGGCATCGTGCAGCAGTTGGCGGCGCAGTCGTCGCACAGGCCCTTGCGGTAGCGGGTCCAGGTGACCGGGCGGTCAACGTCGACGATGGAGATGGGCGAGCGCATGGGGTGGGCGGGAGCAGCTAGGCAAGGCGGGGCACGGCAAGGCCGCAATGATCGCCGCTCAGTGCAGGTCGACGATCAGCGGGCGGTGCTGCGACAGCAGCGCGGTGTCCGGCGCGCGCCGGCGTGCTGAGCGAGCGGCTGTCGGCAAGCCCGCTCAACCCGCAAGCTGCGGCGAGAGTGACGCGTATGGCTCGGCAAACGGCCGCCGGATGTCAAACCCCTGCATGAAAGGCCACGGGTCTTCGTATTTGTCCAACGGTTTGACCGGCAACCAGTCCCTGGGAATCCAGGGCGTGTCAAGTTCCAGTTCGTAGCCGGCCCGCCAGGCCAGTTTGGCGAAAAGCGTGGCATATGAGTCAATGACATTCCACGTGATACCTGATTGCTGCAACTGGCGAGTTCTTCGCTGCTTGGGAGTGAGTTTTTCCAGCAGAACGGCCGTCATGCCCGATGCATCGCCTTTGGCCAGCGCCAGATAGAACCGGTGGTCAATCAGATACGAACGGTCCTTCTTGATCTTTTCTTGCATGGCCAAGATGCGTTCGCAACGTTCACCCAATTCGTCCCATCGGGCGTTGAGGGCCAGCCACGACTGATACCGGTAGAACATCCAGTTTTTCGGATCATCCTTGTCCCCGCCAGTGACGCTCTTGGGCAACACATAGGGCAGGTCAAAATGTCGATACCACTCGATCACTTCCTCGTTGTCGCTGATCAAGGGGCTCAGCAGGTCTTCGGTGAGGTAGTCATTGAGCGTTTCATGTTCCCACATGATGCGGGTCTTGGCTGCCACGTAGGCCCACTGCTTCATCTGCCCCATGTCGTTGTCGCGGAAGTAGGCGAGCATGGAGCGGATGCAGCAGTCGTCCGATAAACCACCGAGGCAGCCAGAACGGCTGCCTCTACCCGACTCCAGCATCTGAATTGTTCGATCAAACCGCTCGATCCATTGCGGTCGGACCATGCTCTCCAAATGGGAGACCCCCTGGACTTTGCTTTCGTCGTAGTCCTTTGGATACATGTGAACTCCGATCAACGTTTGGGGGTGTTTGGCACATCAACGCGAACGATCTTGAGTTCGCCTGTGGCCAGATCGACAGATGCAACCGCCTTGACCTGCAAGGTCAAACCGGACGCTGAGGCGAAAGTGAGGCGTATGGCTCGGCAAACGGCTGCCAGATGTCAAACCCCTGCATGAAAGGCCACGGGTCCTCATATTTGTCCAACGGTTTGACCGGCAACCAGTCCCTGGGAATCCAGGGTGTGTCAAGTTCCAGTTCGTAGCCGGCCCGCCAGGCCAGTTTGGCGTAGAGGGTGGCGTAGGACACAAGAAAATGATGGGTCATCGGCGACTCAAACTTGAAGCTGCGCGCCCGTTGTCGCGGATTACATCGCTCAAGCAAGTTTGAACGCATGCCATCCTTGTCACCAGTGGCCAAGGCCAGCCAGTATTCAAAGATACTCAGCCGAGGGCGGAGTTCGCGCTTGAACAATTCAGGTTCTGCCAAAGCACGTCGACAGTCTCTTGCCAATGAATCCCAGTCCTGATTGAGCGCACGATGGAATTGCAGGCGCGAGAACTCATGCGAGTTCACAAGAGTTTTCTTCTCTGGCTGTTCCAAGCTTTCGTACTGCAGATGATTCCCGCGCCACCACACGATGAGCTCTTCGTTATCGCTGATCAAGGGCAACAAGAAATGCTCTGCCCCCATTGAATCCAGCGACTCATGCGCCAGCATGATTTGAGCCTTGGCTGCCACGTAGGCCCACTGCTTCATCTGCCCCATGTCGTTGTCGCGGAAGTAGGCGAGCATGCAACGGGTAAGGCAATCGCTCTGAAGCGTCAACAAACAGCCAGACCGTGAACCAGTCCCGGTCTCCAACATGTGGTTTCTCTTGTGGAAACTTTCCACGCGATCTGGCGCTATTCGCAAGGCAAGGCTACTGAGCCCGGTTGTCTTGGATTCTTCGTATTCTTTTGAACACATGTCGACTTCATTCAACGTTTGGGGGTGTTTGGCACATCAACGCGAATGATCTTGAGTTCGCCTGTGACCAGAATATGCCGGGCGTTGCACTTCGAACTTGACTCCGCCCTCGAGAAATCGGTCGTCATGCTGCGCCTCGATGCAAACCGCTACGCCGCCGCTCACCCCTTCAACGCAGCAATCGACAGCACCTCGTCGTACTGCGGCCAATCCTGTCGCGCCCGCCTGAGCACGCCTTGCATCAGTTCATCCAACTCTGGCACCGGCTGCTCGGGCGGCAACTGATCAAACGGCGCCGCCATCAAGGGGTGATCCAGCACCGGATTGGCCAGACCCTCCCATTCCCGCAGCCGGAAGACGAACAAGATTTCCACCGGCACTCGCTCCAGATGCCGATCCTGGTTGAAGTCGTAGGAATTCTTCTGGCTCTCTTTGCCGGTTTGCCAGGTATGACGGTCACACGCGGCCAGCAAGCAGGGCACCAAGTCTTGCGGATCGGGCGTTCGCCAGTGCTGCAACAGGGTTTCGTATATCGGCTCGTCGTAGGCATATGCCGGCCACTGGTGCGACACGTCGCCTACCCAGTCGGCAAAGAGGCGCAGCATGAAGGCTTGGGCGCGGCGGTGTTGTTCGGTACGTTCGACCACCAACTGGTGCCCCCTGTTGAGTGCGGCATGGGCCAGATAACCTTGACAAATTACAGCCTCTCTCCAGCCCAGGATCGACATGGCCCCCATCATGTTGGCGGCGTCTTGAGTGCAGAAGCTATGTTGCCGAACCTTACCGTCTGGCGTTGTGCGGTGATTTAGCTGCTCATTCCAAAAAAACATCTGCCCAAGACCGATTTGATAATAGCGCATCCACCGAGCCAACTCCTGAAGCCATTGTGGTTCGTTGGATGCAGTGGCAAGTATTTGGTGAAGCGCTCCGAGCGCCATCCATTCTGCGGTGTCGTCCGTGGCATTGTGCGTATTGGGAATTTTCCTAGCAGGAGCCACATCCTCACGTGTCACATACTCACGAATGCAGCTCCGATAGAAATTCTCGTGATTTGGCACTCTCGCTATACGCCCCAACACACTTCTGCAAGAGGGCCACCTTGGGTTTATACCCATGCGCTCACATTGATTCATTTGTTGGGCCACGCTTCCACCCTAAATTCTGCTGATCCCGAAGTGCCAGGTGCGGGCAACCCAACCTTGACGGTAATGCCTTGGACTTGAGCATCATTTCGCAGCGCCTCATTGATAACCTTTGCCAGCACCGGATCGGACTTGGAAATCGACTCGTTACGCAACCACCCTCTCAACCTCGTCTCAGGATCCCCCGTCGCACTCGCCGCTTTATTCACCCCGTTTTGCGAGGATTTTGCGTCCATCACCACCACGGTGATGGTATCGCCGTCGATCGCCACCGCGCAGCCGTCGCAGCCCCAATTGCTTCCGTTTTGCAGTGGCTTGAAGTTGAGATTCGTCTTTTCGTTCAGGAGTTGCAGCGCCAGCTGCTCACCCAGCGCACCGTTTTGGCTCCCCGCCGTGTGCGACAACAGAATGACCTCGAAGCTCTGTCCAAACAACTCCTTCACGTCATTGACGGGTGGCTTCTGCGCGGATTTAACCTCCCCTATTACCGCCTGCATCTCACGCGCCACCACTGCCGGATCGGCCGATTTGGCCGCATTCGCCAGGCGCGCAGCAGCAGCGCCCGCCACTGGCGCGCTCACGCCCAGCGTCGACGCGCCGCTGGCCGCCTCCGCCAACCCGATGCCCAGCTCCGTCATCAAGCCGTTGCAAGCCACCGTGCCGACACCACTGCCGCAAGCAGCCACCACCGCTCGGCCCAGATGAACCAGGACCCCACCACCCGCTGCGGTCGCTCCTACTGTCATGGCCACCTTCATGATGGCCGTGTTTCTTTGCATGTGTTCAGCGCCCCAATGCAGCGCCCCCAGCGCATCGTTCAGGTCGTTGAGCTGACGTTGCACCAGTTGATCGGCCGTGCTCGCCCCCAGTGCCGCTCGCACCTCAGGGCTTTGCAGTTCCCGCAAGGCTTGGCCCATGTCCTGCACCCGTGTGCCACAGGCCTGCGGGTTGGCCATGCACAGGTCCACCAAGCGTCCCACAGAACGCTGTTCGCCTCCTGCACTCTCGTTGCCTAGCAACAGCCGGCGCAGGCTGTCGCAACCCACCTTGCACTGATCTAACCGATCGATGGCCTTCTTCAGGTCACGCGTTGCCAGGTAGTTGTTTTGAACCGCGTTGGCCGCCGTGTTGGCCGCCGTGTTCACGCTCTCCGCGCTGCCGTCACCGGTCAATGCGCCTGCAGTCGCCCCCATCAGCTTGGCAAACTCCAGCACATCGGCCTGCGGCTTGGTCCCGTCGGGATCGAACCACTGCGCCGCGAGTTCGCCTGCCGCAGCCCCGATGGCACCGCTTTGGCAGCCTTGCTTGCCTGTGCCCGCCGCTCCTGCCACGCAACCCGCGAGTGCATGGGCCAGCAATTGCCCGGTCGGATTGAGTGCGGCTTGTCCCTGTGCATTGGGCACCGTCATGTCGCCGATGGCCAGCGCACCAAACGTGCTTGTGGCACTCACCAACGCGCCCACCAGCGCCGACTGCACGCCGTCTTCCAAGCTCGTGCCGCTCAGCGCGCTGTTGATGGCCGCACCCGCCACGTTCTGGATCGCCGCCTTGGCCAGGTTCGCGCCCAGTCCTGCCGACTGCGGCGTGACGCTCGCCAGCGTCTGCCCCTGTACCGTCAGCGTGTTCGACAGCCCGTTCAGGGCCCCCGCCGTGGTCATGCTCACCAGCAGGTTCTTCAGGCTGTCTTGGCTGCCCAGTTCGCGCAGGGTCTTGCCCAGATTGCCGCCGTTGTTGATCAGGCTCACGCTGGCGGTCGACGCCAGACTCGCGAATCCGGCGTTCAACGCCGCACCTGCGGCCGTCAATCCGCCCGCGCTGGTGGCCAGTGTCACCCCACCCAGCGTGGTGGTCGTGGCCGCTGCAGTGGTGGCAGTGGCTGCCGTGGTGGTGGTGGTGCCCACCATCCCCGCCCCCAGGCCACCGGTTGCCCAGACCACCGCCAGCGCGACCAGGGCCGCACCCGCACCGGTCAGGCCTTGTTGGTCATAGCGCCACTCTTTTTGGGCCAACTCCAGCTCGCGCCACTTCACCGCCGGGTTGTTCTGCAGCTGACTCAGATAGGCCAGACCAGGGTTCTGGCCGGCCAGCTGCTGCACCTGCGCTTGCAGGGTCGGGGCCGGGCTGGGGTTGTCGGCGTTGACGGGCCGCGGCAGTTCCACGCTCAGCGCGATGCTGGGGTCGATGACGACCTGGCCGCGCAGTTCAGTCATCTGGGCGCTGCCGCGCTCATGACCGCTGCCGTCTTGCTTCTGCCACAAGCCCAGCGTCGTGCTGGTGTTGCGACGGCTGACCGTGTCTTGCTCCGTGGCCGCGCCCAGGTGCAGCTCGCCTGCCGCGTCGGGGGCTGCGCCCCGGCTGCGCACGAATGCGATCTGGGGTGCCTGCACGCTGGCACCCACCAGGTCGGTACGCTCGCCCACACCGATGCGCACGGCCTGATCCGAGACCAGCTCGGTGCGAACAGCGGTGCTGCGTTCGCGGCTCTCCGTGCTGCTGGTCTTGCCCGTCGAGATCCCCAAGACGCTGCGCTGTGTCTGGCTGCTGCTGCTGCTTTGATGGGTGTCCTGGGCGGCGTAGATCAGCGTCTTGTCGGCGCCTTCGATCAGCAGCGTCCCGCCTTCGCTGTCGAACCTCGTGCCCACGCTCACCACGTTCTGCCCGGTGACGCTGACGCCTTGCCCATCCAACTCGCTGACCTTCGCCGTAGCCGAATCGCTGCTGCTGCGGCTGGTGGTGGTTTTGCTGGAGAACGTCCCCTTGCTGATGGCTTGCTGGCCTTCAGCCAGGCTCTCGGTGTTCTGCCCGGATTCGATCAGCACGTTGCCGGTGGCCTTCACGCTCAGCGCACCCTGCGCGTTCACCTCGGCTGCGCGCAGCGCGATGTGGCGGCCCGCCTCGATGCGGACCACGCCGCCTCCACTCACCCTGCTACCCACCTCTAGGCTGCTGCTCTGGCTCAGGTCGTTGGTGTCGCTCCACTGCAGGTTCTGGCTGCTGCTCGCCGTCACCGTGCCCATCTTGATGTCGCCACCGGCTTGCAGCACGGTGGCACCGCTGCCGGCGTTGCGAAGCTGGGCGGCGGTCAGCGTGATGTCGCCCCCGGCGCTGGCCAGCAACTCACCGGCCGCGCCGCTGACGTAGATGCCGGCCACACGGTCGATGCCTTGCCGGCTGAACCGGTTGGCGCCCGCCGTGTTCTCGCCGCCCTGAGTCGTGGTGGCGACGCTGAGATCACCCCCGGCCCGGACCACGGCGGAGGTGCTGGCGCGCACCTGCCCACCGGTGATATCGATGTCCTGCCTTGCGCTGAGCCGCGCGACGTCTGCCTGGATGAGCCCGCTGTTGCCGATGTTCTGCGCCCGGATGTCCACCAGCTTGCGTCCCATGATGGCGCCGCCGTTTTCCACATCACCGCTCAGCGCCATGCGCACTTCGTTGGCGCTGATCAAGGCGCCAGCGCCCAAGAGCTGACCACTGGGCGAGAGGTCACCGGCTTTGGGTGCCAGATACACCTTGGGCACCAGCGCGGTCGTGAGGCTGCCGTCGGGCAGGCGCACTGTTTGTGTCTCCAGCCACACGATGTCGCTGGTGAGCTGCGCCACCTGCGCCGCCGACAGGGCAATGCCAGGGCGAAGCTGCTGCGCCCGGGCAAACGTGGCGCCCGCGCTCATCAACGCCTTGTATTGACCTTCGTCGCTGCGATGGTCGCCCAGGTAGCGGTAGCCGGTGAGCGCGGCCACTTGTTCGCGGATGAGCTTTTGTTCGTAGAAGCCGTCACCCAGGCGCTTGAGGATGGCCTCGGGCTGGTAGCCACTGGCCGCAAGCAGGTAGTCGCTGGATAGCCACTGGCGGTAGTTGATGAAACGCGCATCGGTCTCGACCACGAAGCGCGCGTCAGACTCGGGGTGGAACTTGAAGAGACTGCTGCCCGGCAGCACCGGTCCGGGGGCTGGGGATGGGCCCAAATCGGACGTCGCGCCCGCGCCTGTGCTGGCCGCAGCACTGTTTCTGGCTTGACCGGCGGCTTGAGCCGATCGGGTGGCCGATGACCCGTTCAGTGCGTTGTTGGGGGCGGACGGGTCGCCGGCGCCCGTCGATCCGATGATGCCCGTGGTGGACTTGGCCGTGAGTTGGGTGCCCGTGCCTGTTGGGGCGGTGTTTTGTTGGACCTCGCTGACTTGCAGCGTGATGGAGGTGACGATGTCCGCCGGCTCATAAGCCGTCGCATCAGACCAATCTCTGTAGGTACGTTTTTTCCCTGTTCTCAACACACCCCCACGGCGGGTGTAGGTCCAAGTGGACTGCGTTGTGCCCGTGTCGTTGAGAACGTTCTGACCGATGGCTTGCCGATTGATCAGCTTGTCGCCGTCGCCTTGCAGCGTGCGCCCGACCACGATGCGGCTCTTGTCGTTGACCAGGTCATCTCCGCGCAGCGTGAGATTGCCGCCAGCCAGAATGGTGCCGGGAGCACTGACGACCACCTGACTTTCGCGGACGGTGCGCTGGATGTTGTATTGGGTCCAGGCCCGGATCAGCGCTGACGTGAACTGTTGGTTGTAGGCCTCGATGGCGGAGTCAAGATTGCGAAGGCTCGTCTCCGTGTCGCTTTCCCAGCCGTCGTACCTGATCTGATAGTTCGCCCACGCCACGTCGTAGGTGGCCTTGTCGCTGTTGTAGGTGGCCCAGGCTTGTTCATAGGCCACGTTGTCGCTGTCATAACGGGTCTGGGCCGCTTGGTGTGCCGAGCAGGCCTGTGCGTTGAAGGTCGATCCAGTGACGCAGGCGCTCGCGCCAGCCGGGTCGGGCGCCAAGGGCTTGGACAGCGTGGGTTCGACCGGTTGCGGCAGGACGGGTTTGGGCGGCTCAGCCTGCGGTGGCGTGACATTGAAGTAGGCCCAGGCAGGGTCGCTGGCCGGGTAATCGGCACCGGGTACACGGGTGCAGGTGTCGTCGTTCTCTGGGTCAACACAACTGACCTGGCCCACCTCGGGTATCGGCGTTTTGCCGAGTTCAACGGGAGATCCAGCTTCAGGGGCAGGGGTGGTGTCGTAACGGAACTGGCCTGCTCTTTCCCACTCCTCCCACACCAGATTTCCACTGGCAATCTTGGCGCTGTTGCCGCTGGGCTGGATGAGCGTCAGGCCGGTCGGGCCGCTGATGATTGCCAGTTCAGTCCGAAAGGGCACGTTGGTGTTGCGCAGCGTGTGGGTCGACAGCGCCATATCGCCCAGACTTTCGATGGTGGCGCTGTTGTTGTTGAGCGTATGCGCTGGGGCACTGCCATCGGTAATGGCGCGGTGGTTCACGTCAAGCGCGCCACCGATGGCCAAGTCACCTGCGCTGAAGATAAGAGAGTTGTCCTTGTTGGTGAGGTGCTGCGCGCCAATGTCCAATCGCTCACGCGCCGCGATGGTGCCGCCGCGCAACTCATCAGTGCCTGGGACCGGGCCTTGGCGATTGATCACGGTGTCGGCCTCTATGGCCACGCGGTCGCCATAGAGGCGGCCACCCGCGTTGTCGAGCGTGTGGGTCCGCACGCGGGTGTCGGCGCCGTCGACGGTGCCGCTGTTGTTCACCGAGCCGTTGGCGTTCTGGGTCGTATCCAGGGTCGTGGCGCCTAGGCTCAGCAGCTCGCCGTTGACTTGGTTGGCGATGTGATCAGCCCGAACCGACAGGTCTTTGCCTGCTTGCCACTGACCAGAGTTGTTCAAGGTGCCGCGATGCAACTGCGCGCTCAGGCTACGTCCGGCGCGCACGGTTTGGCCGCTGGCGGTGTTCAAGTCGCCCACAAGATCCAGCGCCAAGTCGCCGCCGCTGCTGAGGATGCCGTCCAAGCCGAAGGTCTTGGCAAGCACAGTCACGCTGCTGCCAGATGGTGCGTTGTTGTTGCTGGCCACGATCTGGCCGCCCGTGTTGGTGATGGCGAGGTGGCGCGATTCAGGCAACAGGAGGGCGCCGGGTGTGGCGTCTTGCAGCGTCAGGGCTCGCTGGGCATTGAGCTTGCCTTGCGTGTTGTCGATACCTGTGGTGGCGTTGATGGTCAGGTCCCGCGCTGCCAGGACTTGGCCCTGCGCGTTGTCGACGCTGACCGCATTCAAGGCCACGTCGCGGCCCACGATCCCCTGTCTGTCGGACAGGGTGTCGCGATTGCTCAGGCTGCCGGCGGCAATACTGACGCTTGCGTTGGACTGGATCAGGCCCTGCGCATTGATCACCGCTGCGGCCGTGGACACAGTCAACTCTTCCTGCGCCAGCAGTTGACCATCGTCATTGCGAATGATCGAGGAGCCTGCTCGGATGCCCAGCGTGGTCGCCGCAGCCACCTGGCCCCGACTGTTGTCCACCCCCTGGGCAGAGATGCCGACGTGGGCGTTCTTGCTCATCAACAGGCCGTCGCTGTTGTTGAGCGCAGCGCCTGCGGTGAGGTCCAGCGCCTGCTGAGCGATCACCTGCGCCGTGCTGGTGTTGAGATGAGACGTCGCCAACACGGCCACACGGTGCGCACTGGTATCGCTGCCGCTGAGGTCGACCGCCGAGCCGTTCAGCGTCATGGCACCGGCTGCGAGGTGGGTGCCGCTGGCGCTCAAGTCACCGGCCGATTGCACATGGAGCTTGGCGCCATCAGCGGCAAATGCGTTGAGCTTGCCGTCTGTGTGCAGGCCTGCTGCGAGCGTGCCGCTGCTGGCCACGCTGCTTGCGCTGATGTTCACGTCGCCCGCCGCCGCGATGGTGCCGCTGCTGTTGAGTGCGCGCTCAATCGTGACCTTGGCGCTGCCGCCCGCGTACAACCTGCCGGCGGTGTTGCTCAGGCTTTGAGCGGCGATGGTGGTGTCGCCGGTGGTGAAGAACGAGGCGCGGCCGGTGGTGAGCGCGCCACGGGCGGTGATGTTGGCGCTGTGTGCGCTGGTGTCGGTGCCAGAAAGGTTCACCGCCTCGCCGGTCATCGTGAGAGCGCCAGCGGCCAGATGGGTGCCTGTCGCGTTCAAGTCTCCAGTGGTGGTGACGTTGAGCGCTGCGCCGCTGTCGGCAAAGGCCTTGAGCTTGCCATCGGCGTTCAGACCTGCGGCAAGGGTGCCGCTGCTGGCGATGCTGCCAGCGCTGACGCTCAGGTCGCCTGCGGCGGCCATGGTGCCCGTGTGGCTCAATGTTTGGGCCACGACCACGGCAGCGCGACCGCCCGATTGAACTTCTCCGGCGTTGCTGAGGCTGCCAGCGCGCAGGGCCAGATCGCCTTGGCTGTAGAACTGAGCGCCTTGGGCCTGAACATACCGCGCGGCATCCACCGTGGCCTGCCCGGACACCACCGCGCCGCCTCTGAGCAGAACCTCTTGGGTGTTCACTCGCAAGACGTCAGCCTGTAGCGTTCCGGCGGACACAGACAGGATGTCGCCCAGGGCCTGAACGTTCGCGGCTCGGATGTGCCCGGCGTTGTGCAGCGCCTGGCGGGTGCTCACCTGCAAATCACCAGCGGCAGCCAAAGTGGCTGCGGACTCATTGGTGAGTTCGCCAATGACGTGTACGACACCCGTCGCAAGAGGAGCTGGCGCTGGCGTCGGCGAGGGCGACGGCGAGGGCGACGGCGAGGGCGACGGCGAGGGCGACGGAGATGGCGCAGGAGATGGCGATGGACCAGGCGAAGGTGCCGGTGTTGGGGCTGGTGTTGGCGTAGGCGCAGGCGCCGGCACTGAGGCCGCCGCAGGGGCCCGTACCGCGCCCAAGGCTCCTCCAGAGTGATTGCTCAAGGTCTTTGCCTGTACCTCCAGCGCCTGAGCGCCACGTTGCCAGATTTCGCCCCTGTTGTTCAGAGCCGCCACTGCCACGTCCAAGCGCTGGGCGTTGATGTCACCGGCGTTGCTGAGAGTGCTGGCGCGAACGTTCGCTTCCATCCCGGCGCGCACGCTGCCGCTGCTACGGATGACCTGGCGCTGCACCTCGGTGCCCGCATGCAGGGTCAGGTTGCCGGCCGCCGTGACGCTGCCGCTGATGTCCTGTTGCTGGGCGGTCTGCACGCTCACATGGCCGTGTTTGGCCTCGATGGCACCGCCCGAGCTGAGCCAGCCGCTGCTGCTGATGGACACATCGCCCGCGCTGGCACTCAAGGTGCCGTGGTGGCGCACCCCCACGCCAGCTTCGGTGCCTATGAGGGTGATCTTGCCGGCGTACATGCCGCCCAGTTGGCTCACGTCCAACGCAAAGGCAGGAAGGCTGCCCACCTCCGGTGTGACGCCAGCCTGCACCTGACCCCCTGCGGCCCCGTCGGCCGCAATGGTGTTGTCGCCGGTCACCATCTGCAGCGCTTGCGCGTGGACCCGTGCGTTGATCTCGATGGCGCGCGACAGGACGCCGGTGTAGTCGGTGAGCCTGGCGTCCAGCCCCGCACCATCAATGCGGATGACGCCGCGCTGCACGCGGTAGGCCTCAAGGGTGCCGCCGTTGAACTGCGGTGTGCCGGTGGTCAGCGTGGCGCGGCTGGCATTGATGAACCCCGCGCCATCCACGTTGATGCCGGCCGGATTGGCGATGATGACTTCGGCACGCTGGCCAGCCACTTCCATGAAACCCTTGAGCTGGCTTGGGTGGGCGCTGTTGACCTCGTTGACGATGATGCGCGCCTCGCCAAGCGCCAACCACGGGTTGCCCTGTACCCAGCCACCGAGTTGGGTCTGTACGTTCAGGCGGCTGTTGTTGAGCACCGCCCCTTGGGCATTCACGTCGAACTGTTGGTAGGTGTTGCGCGACACCCCGGCGGCGCTGGGCGTCTGGATGTTGACCAGCGGCGTGCCATTGGGCGCCAGCAGCACCGTGGGCCGCTGGGCGGCTTGAGCGTTGGGATCTGCCACGATTTGTGCCTGCACCAGCGCAGCGGACAACGTGCTGAGCACAACACCCACGATCACAACCTGCGTAGAACCCGCCCGTGACGCTCGGTGAGTGCCAAGAGACATGGCCGCACTCGCACCCCGTCCGCAGCGGACAGCGCTTTCGGCCACCGCCATGATGCAGCCACGCGCTGCGTTGAAAACCAAGGTGTATGCATTGCGGTTCATGGCGAGTCCTCGCTGTGGGGTGGTATGGGCCGGCAGATGGATCAGAAGCTGGCGTTCAGGCTCAGCCCATAGGTGGTGTGAGCCGTTCGAAAGCCCTGCGGTTTGCGCATAGGAGCGCCAGCAAACACGTCGACATGGAGCGGCGTCCACTTGCCGCGCAGACCGAGCGACCAGCCGGTCAGGCTTCGACCCGGCAGGTTTTGAGCACTGGGGCCGCTCACGCGGCCCTGATCCAGCGACAGGTAGATCTGCTGGTCGAGCCCAGACATGACCGTGCTCACTTCGTTGCGCAGCAGCCATCCGCGCTCGCTCGACAGCGCGCTGGCGCCGTCAAAGCCGCGAACGGTGTAACGCCCGCCGATGCTGAAGCGGTCTTGCGGCGTGAGGGGCGTGCGGTTGTTCTGCCAGCGCCAGTTGCCTTGGTACTGCCAGCGTTGGCCATTCAACTGGAACGGTGCTGCCAGTTGCACGTCAGCCGTCACCAGGCGGAACCAGTGCGTGCCTTCGCCAAAAAACTCTTCTGGCGCGGCGGTGGCGCCGAAAGCCTTGATGCCGCGCTTGTAGTTCAGGCTGCCATCGAACTGCGCGGGCCCCCACTGGTTCTTCTGCTGCACGCCCTGCTTCGCCACCGCCCAGATCGCGCGACGTGGTCACGTACAGCAAGTCATTGAGCGTGAAGGCATGGTCGTAACTGAGCGTGGCACTGCCCTGGTACTTGCCACTGCTTTCGCTGCCGCTGTCGTCGGCGCTAAGGTTCAGACGCCACAGTTTGGCTTGCGACCAGCTCACCACCAGGTCGCTCATGCCCGGCTCGGCACCGGGCTCCATCTGGATGTCGGCCTCGGCCGTGGGCACGCGCTTGAGGTTCTCCAGCGCCTGCTCCACATCGCGCAGTTGCAGCACATCGCCCGCGGCCATGGGCAGCGCCGGGCGCAAGGTAGCGCGGGTGTCCGGCTTGGTCAGCCGAATGCGGGCAATTCGCCCGGGCATCACCTGCAGCTGCAAGCGCCCGAAGCTCAAGTCCTGAGGCGGCGCCAGCACCCGGCTGGTCACGAAACCCTGGGCAATCAGAGCGTCTTGAGCGCGCTGTATCAGCAAGGCCACTCCCTGCGCGCCGAGGCAACGGCCCTGAGGCGAATCGGCCCCATCAGGCCCCGACAGCGCGCCGAATAGCACAGCGGTGTCTATGGTGGTGTCGTCAGCACCATTCATGACCACCGAATTGATCACGAAACACGGATGTTCAGTCAGCGGCAGGCGCTGAACACCCTGCGCCGGATTCTCGGGAGTCAGCCGCACATCAGACGAAGGCTGCAACTCCTGTCGTTGGCGCTGCTCACGCTCCCGCGCCTGCCGCTCGGCGTCGGCGGCGCGTTGTTGGTCACTGGCGTCGGAGGTTGTTTGAGCCTGAACAAGCCCCGCTGAGAAAACACAAGCAACGGCGAATGCGGAGCGGGCGATCGATACACATAGACGTGGGTTGCGGGATGTTTTGTGCATCCACCGGATCGTAAAAAATCATTTCGCCATCTCAATAGCATTGAAAAGTAGTGTTCTCCGAACATATTTGTGCAACCCCACCAACAAAGTACTGCACATATTGAAATGCGATCACTCAACCATGACCAGGTGCATCAAGGTTGGCAAAGAGATTCCCCAATGCTTCGGGCGGACTGCGGGAGGTTTGCAGGTCAGCCATGGGTTGCAGCGGCACATGGACGCAATGGTGTTCGTACCCGATGTGGCGCGAACCGGCTTTCCATGAATGGGCGGCTGTTGCGTCGTCCGTCGAGGTGCAAGGCACACCGATGATCGAAAAGGCAATCTCGCGAGCCGGACCGCCACGCCCGGCCCCTAGAATCCGCGCCCCTTCAGCCCCGCGATCCGCGCCGCCATGTCCGACTCCGCCGTTCCCCGCATCGTCATCGACCCCGAGATCCAGGCCTACATCGACCCGCTGACGCCCGATGAGCATGACGCGCTCGAGCGCAGCCTCGTCACCGAAGGCTGCCGGGATGCCCTGGTGCTGTGGGGCGAGCTGCTGGTTGACGGCCACAACCGCTATGGGATCTGCCAGAAGCACGGCCTGCCGTTCCGCACGGT
>JACCDS011383487.1_pt1 | contig 14440 bp, 12 predicted proteins | sample 7446441 | NCBI WGS metagenome assembly JACCDS01 (sample SAMN15323445, study PRJNA562643) | freshwater metagenome | isolation source: river surface water | place: USA:Blue River Watershed | collected 2017-08-17 | reverse complement strand
CAAGTGGGTTAGCAACAGCAGGGCCAGCGAATATTTCAACATGGGCAATCCTTTAGGCAGGGATGGGAGATGGAGCCGGTTACAGCAAGTCCTGTGCCAGCCGAGAATCGGTGCCAGTTGAGCTAGGTGCTGACCCAAATTTGCTTGGAATGGGCAAAAATTGGCCAAAAAGTCGAGAAAGGTGGCAAATCTTTACATGATCGAGGCCAAGAGTGTCCGACTTGGCTCGGACGCTGGTGTCCGCACCGAACACGTGACAGGCTGCTGTGTGCGCAGGGTGTGTTTGGGTGATTGATTTTTGGGATTTTTCCAACATCTTATTAAGATTAAATTAAGCTTGGTGGCGCATAATTGTCTTTGCCTGCAGTGGTTTTGATGCAAAATTGCAACCCTATATTTCAATATGGAAATAATGTGGTATTGTGTATATCGCAATGAATTACTCTAGGCGGAAATTTGGCCCGTTAGTTTGCAATACCTTTCACCACTTTCAACCTTAAAGGAGTAGCGGAAATGAAAAAGTTAATCGCATTCTATTTCTCTGTTTTTTGTTTTTTTGGTTTAGGCATGGGGACGGCTTATGCCAGTTCGATTTTTTACGCGGAAACGACAGGCTTTTTGGAGACAGCTTCGGGCACACCGGTAGATTTACCTGGGTTGTCGGTGACTATCCCATCTTGGTCGAATCGGTCGGATACTGCCTTGGTGACGGTTAATATTCCCAACCCCTATGCCGTGGGCTCGAATTTTCCGGGCGGGCTGTTTCAGGTTGCTGTGAATGGTGTCATCCAAAGGGCGATCAGCACGTTCACTTATACCCAGCAAGTCCCTGCCAGTTTTGCTCGTGTTCCGGCAACACTCGTAACCAAAGTTACCTTGCCAACCAATCAAATTGCCACGATTCAGGTCAAGTGGAGTGGAATTCGGGGTAGCACGGTGCGGGTCGATAGCCCCACCGCATTATCGGTGCAATTATTCTGACTGGCGGCCCCGGTCAAACAGTACCTTCTCCGCGCCATCACCGTATGTTTCGGCGGCGCGGAATCGACGTTTGAATTCCCCTGCTATTTTTATTTCATGTCTTAAGCACCGGCTTGGCGACGCAAGTCGGCGATTTGCGCTTCATTCAAGCCCGAAAGCATGGCGATTTGCGCATTCGGCAAACCCATAGCAATCGCCTTGCGTGCGGTTTCCAGAGCCTTTTGCTGCGCACCGGTTTCAATGCCCTGCGCCATACCTTCTTCGCGCCCGATTTCTTTGCCTTGGGCAATGCCCATTTCCTTGCCTTTGGCAATACCACTTTCCTCCCCTGCCGCAAACCCGAGCTCCTTGCCTTCATCAAACGCGGTATCGGTCACATTCTTCAAGTCACGGTAGATTTTCAGGCTGTTTTCATACGCCAGTCGTTCTTCCGGCGGCAGTTTGACCACTTCGGCAATTTGAAACAGCTTGCCAAACACAATCTCATGCCAGCGCGGCGGCATCTCTTGTAACTCGGGTAAGTGATGGAACAGGTATAGCCAGCGATCCAGAATCGAATCCAATTCGTCCAGGGTTTTCTTGAAGTGCGGCAAGGTGAGGTAAATAAAGGTCAGCTTGTCGTAGAACACGGCGTTGTGGTGATTTTTAAGCTTCACCGTATGCACTACGTCGCGCTTGTCATCATCGTCAAACACGAAGTCCAGCACACCAATCGAATACACCGCAGAAAGCCGGTAATCCCACTTTCCGCCTTGCACGGCTTGTTGTTGAATCGGAAAGCTAGCGTAGTATACGCTGCGATCTTTAAACCAATTCTGCTTGGCCTTTTGCACTTCCACAATAAACGAGGTGCCATCCGGCGCTTTGCAGTGCAAATCCATCACCGCGCGCCGTTCGGCTGCGGAAACGCCCTGCCACTCGCTGCGCGAGTATTCCAAATCGGCAATTTGGTGTTTAGCCGGGAGTAGGGCGTTCAAAAAGCTGATCAACAGATCCTTGTTCGGCTCTTCGCCAAATACTTTTTTGAAGCCGTAATCGGTAAACAGGTTGATGTATTTTTCCATGATGAGTCTCTGCGTTTGGCGAGATTGTAGCATTACCCCTCAGTACTTGCCATTCCCCAATCAAACCGCTACACTTGCCCCTAATCCGACCATGGAGCCACCCCGGAGCCGCCATGTCTCTTCCCTTGCTCGACCCACGCAATGATTTGGTTTTTAAACTGCTATTCGGCCATGCCCCGCACTTGTTGACCGATTTGATCAACGCCGTGCGCCCGAACGAACCACCGATCACGGTGCAACAGGTGATGAATCCGCGCATTGATGCGGCGGACATCAGTGGCAAATTCATCGTACTCGACATTCTGGCCAAATCCGCCGATGGCGAGTGGCTGAACATTGAAATGCAAATGAGCCGTCGCGAAAAGTGGAGCGCGCGCAGCCTGTATTACCTGGCCAAGGTCATGGCGGGCCAGTTGGGCAGTGGCGCGAAGTATGCAACCTTAAAACCGGTGATCGGTATCCATTTGCTCGGCTATGAACTATTTCCCGAACACCAACAAGGGCTATGGCATTTCCTCATGTGCGACCAAACCAGCCCAGAGGTTAAGCTCGGTAGCGAATTGCAACTGATTATTGTAGAATTACCCAAACTGGCGGCAAATCCGGTGCCAACCGGCACTGCCGTCCAGTTGGCAGGTTTGGCTACGGCGCAACGCCTTTCCCCGGCCCTGCATGCCTGGATCAACTATTTTCTACATTGGAACGAGGAAGGCATTATGAACCAGATCGATTATGCCCCGGTTCAGCAAGCCATGGCCCAGTTGCGCGCACTGTCTGCCGATCAGGAAACCCGGTCGATGGCAGAGCGGCGCGACCTGGCTTTGATTGCCGAGCGGACGGAATTGGAAGCGGCAGAGGCCCGTGGCGAGGCCCGTGGTGAGGCGCGTGGAATAGATAAAGGCAAGCAGGAAGCACTGCAATGCCTGATTGACAGCGGCATCTCCGAAGCACAAGCCAGAAGCATATTGCACATGAATTAGGGTACCATCCATTTGTTCGAGCTGGCGCGAGGTAATTTGATGCCATGGGCAGGCCTTGGTCGGTGATCAGGAGCGAGCATGGCCAGCGCACCGCTCGTTTAAAATTCCGTTGCATTTCATTAACAAGATTGGCTAGCGCAGGAGGCAGCCATAGGGCACTGGTTTGCCAATTGCGCCGGATAGGATTCGGCGGTCACCACCCAGCCCCGTGTACCGTGTATGCGACGATCTTGCATGACCCAATCGGCATCGTCTGTAAAACCGTTGACAACTGGAAACCGATCAAGGGATTCTTGAAATGCGGCACCGAAAGATAAATACAGGCCAGCTTGTCGCACAACTTAGCATCATGATGGCTTTGTAGTCCGACCTTATACACAACGTCGCGCTGGCCTTGGCGGGCGCGACATATCTTGTTGCGCCATTTTCCGGTAGAATCCTGCCTTGCTTGACGTTAACGTAAACGTCAAGCCACACTGCTGCGGTTGTGTCGGGAAATGACCCTCCAAACGGGCGCAGCGTAGTAGATTGCGGGCGTATTGTGGCCATATTGTGGGCGGCGCGCGGGAAAAGCGCGGCCTTATTGCGGCTACAATGTACCATCTCGGAAGTTGGCGATACCATCAGCGATGCCATCATGGACAAGGAGCGCGGGAAATGGATTTCTATTTTGATTTTGTCTCACCCTACGGCTATTTTGCCGCCTGTAAAATCGATGCGCTGGCCAAGCAATACGGGCGCAGCATTGAATGGCACCCGCTGCTACTCGGGGCCGTGTTCAAAACCACCGGCGCGGTGCCGCTGACCACAATTCCACTGCGCGGCGAGTACACCCGTATGGAAACCGCCCGCACTGCCCGCTTTCATGGCATTCCGTTCCAGTTTCCGGTTGCTTTTCCAATCGCCACCCAGGCCGCCGCCCGCGCCACTTATGCAATCCGTGACCAGCACGGCGCCGATGCCGCCGGGCAATTTACCAAAGCCGTGTACGAGGCGTATTTCAACCGTGCGATTCACATCGGCGAACCGGCCAATGTGTTGCAAATTGCCACCGAATGCGGCTTCGATGGCGCAGCCATCGGGGCCGCGATTCAAACCGAACAGTATAAGGAACGCTTGAAACAGGAAATTGAACAAGCGATGGCGCGCGGCGTGTTCGGTTCCCCGTTCATCATTGTCGATGACGAACCGTTCTGGGGCTTTGACCATTTCTACCAAGTGGAAGCGTTTTTGAAAAGCGGCAAGTTCTAATGGGTAAACGGCATTTGTCTGGCGCTGAAAAATTGCCTCCAGCCACCTGCCCATGTGGTGCCGGGCAATTTCTGCAATGTTGTGGCCAATATTTGGAACAGGGGCAAGATGCGCCGACCCCGGAAACCCTGATGCGCTCGCGCTACAGTGCCTTTGTGGTTGGCAATGAAAGCTATTTGCGCGCCACCTGGCATCCGACCACCCGCCCGGCTGGCCCGCTGCTTGATGCACGGGACGGAGCAAAATGGCTCGGACTGGAAGTGAAGGCGGCCGCGCTGGACCCGGCTGGCGCTGGCAATAAAGGCACGGTAGAGTTCGTGGCTCGGTATAAAATGCAGGGACGGGCGCACCGGCTGCACGAAGTTTCCCGGTTTGTGCGGGAAGAGGGGCGCTGGTATTATCTGGATGGCGATTTTCCGGACGTGCGCGAGCGGTAAGCAGGATTAATCATGATGCGTTGGCCAAGATTTTGGCCAATATTTTGGGTAGGGTGGGCAATACATTGCCCACGCGTACGGTGCAGATACCGCGATAATACCGGGCTGATACCGGGATGACAGAAAAAAGGATGGGGCGATGGCGCAAATCGAAAGCAAACTCAATTGCCGCGACGCGGATTTTCAAAACAATGCCGCAGCAATGCAACAACTGGTGGCCGACTTGCGCGAAAAAGTGGCGCAAATTGGCGCTGGCGGCGGCAAGGCCGCCTGCGCCAAGCATGTGGCACGCGGCAAATTGCTGCCGCGTGACCGGGTGCAAATGCTGCTCGACCCCGGCACCCCGTTCCTCGAACTCTCGCCCATGGCCGCCTGGGACATGTATAAGGATGACAAGGGCGTGGCCGCGGCCCCGGCGGCAGGCATCATCACCGGGATTGGCCGGGTGGCCGGGCAGGAATGCATCATCGTGTGCAACGATGCCACGGTCAAGGGCGGCACCTACTACCCGATGACGGTTAAAAAACACTTGCGCGCCCAGGAAATTGCCGAACAGAATAATTTGCCCTGCATCTATCTGGTCGATTCGGGCGGCGCAAACCTGCCGAATCAAGATGATGTGTTCCCGGATCGTGACCACTTTGGCCGGATTTTTTACAATCAGGCCAATTTGTCGGCGCGCGGTATTCCGCAAATTGCGGTGGTGATGGGCTCTTGTACCGCCGGTGGTGCCTACATGACAGCCATGAGTGATGAATCGATCATCGTCAAAAATCAGGGCACGATCTTTTTGGGTGGCCCGCCGCTGGTCAAGGCCGCCACTGGCGAAGTGGTCAGCGCCGAAGATTTGGGTGGTGGCGATGTGCATACCCGGCTCTCGGGCGTGGTCGATCATTTGGCGCAAAACGATTTGCATGCGCTGTCACTGGCGCGCACCATCGTTGGCAATTTGAACCGGCAAAAACCGCAGCAAATGGTGCTGCGCGAACCGGTGGCACCGAACTATGCCGCCGAAGAATTGTATGGCATCATCCCGGTCGATACCCGCAAGCCGTTCGATGTGCGTGAAGTGATTGCGCGGATTGTCGATGGCAGCGATTTTGACGAATTCAAGGCGCGCTATGGCACCACGCTGGTGTGTGGTTTTGCCCATATTTTCGGCATGCCGGTCGGCATTATTGCCAATAACGGCATCCTGTTTTCCGAATCGGCACCGAAAGGCACGCACTTCATTGAATTGTGTTGCCAGCGCAAAATTCCTTTGGTGTTTTTGCAAAACATCACCGGCTTTATGGTCGGGCGCAAATACGAAAATGAAGGTATTGCGCGCAACGGTGCCAAGATGGTCACCGCCGTTTCCACCGCCAGTGTGCCGAAATTTACCGTAATCATCGGCGGCAGCTTTGGCGCAGGCAATTATGGTATGTGTGGCCTGGGTTTTTCGCCGCGCATGATGTGGATGTGGCCCAATTCGCGCATTTCGGTGATGGGGGGCGATCAGGCGGCCAGCGTATTGGCTACCGTCAAGCGGGACGGCATCGAAGCCAAGGGCGGGCAATGGAGCGCGGAAGAAGAGGAAGCGTTCAAACAACCGATCCGGCAGCAATACGAAGAACAGGGCCACCCGTACTACGCCACCGCCCGGCTGTGGGACGATGGCATCATCGATCCGGCCGATACCCGCATGGTGCTGGCGCTCGGTTTGAGTGCGGCATTGAATGCACCGATCGAAGAAACCCGGTTTGGCGTATTCCGCATGTAGCACGGGCCGCGCAGCCGGGCAAAACCGGCTGCAATCCCGCACGGCACGGCACGGTATAGCACAGCACAGCGCAGCAAAAGCGCAACACAAAAAGCACCCGAGAAGGACACAACATGATGGATTATCACACCATTTTGGTAACGCAAAACGAGGCCGTAGCCAGCGTTACCTTAAATCGCCCGGAAATGCGCAATGCGTTTAACGAAGCGATGATTGCCGAACTGGCCCATGCCTTTGGTCGGCTCGGAGAAAATGCCAGCGTGCGCGCGATTGTGCTGGCGGCCAATGGCCCGGCCTTTTGCGCCGGGGCCGATTTAAACTGGATGAAAAAAATGGCCGGGTATAGCCATGAAGAAAACTATACCGATGCGCGCACCCTGGCCGAAATGCTGTGCATGATTTATGAATGCCCGAAACCGGTGGTGGCGCGCGTGCATGGTGATTGCTATGCCGGTGGCATGGGATTGGTTTCTGCCTGCGACATGATTGTGGCCAGCCCGAATGTCAATTTCTGCCTGTCTGAAGTCAAGCTCGGCCTGATTCCGGCCACCATTTCACCGTATGTGATCAAGGCCATGGGCGAGCAAATGGCGCGCCGCTACTTTTTGACTGCCGAACGCTTTTCGGCAATGGAAGCGCACCGCTTTGGCATGGTGCATGAACTGGCCGGGTTGGACAGCATTGATGATGTGGTGGACGCACTGACCAAAACCCTGTGCGCCAATGGCCCGCGTGCGGTGGGGCAGGCCAAGCAATTGATTCGGGAACTGGTCGGCGAGCATATCGATACCGCTACGCTGGATGATGTGGCGAGCCGAATCGCCAATATTCGCGCTTCCGAAGAAGGGCGCGAAGGGGTGAGTTCGTTTTTGGAAAAACGCCGGCCCGGCTGGCTCGGTTGAGCACATCATTATTAAGCAACTGAGTGAGCGGCAGGGAGCACGGCATGAGTGATAACGGGCATAATTTGACCAATCCGGATTGGGTGGCGCGCAGTTTGGCCAGCGTCTGGCATCCGTGTACCCAAATGCAGCACCACGAGCAGGTGCCTTTGACCCCGCTCAAGTCCGGGCGCGGCATTTGGCTCTACGATCAGGCTGGGCGGCGCTATCTCGATGCCATCAGTTCTTGGTGGGTCAACTTGTTTGGCCATGCCAATCCTCGCATCAATGACGCCATCAAAGCGCAACTCGATCAGCTCGAACATGCGATGCTGGCCGGATTTACCCACGAACCGGTGGTGCAGTTGTCGGAACAATTATCGGCCTTGACTGGCGGTGCGCTTGGCCATTGCTTTTATGCCTCCGATGGCGCATCGGCAGTCGAAATTGCCCTGAAAATGAGTTTTCATTACTGGCGCAATGCGGGCCGCTCCAGCAAACAAGAATTTGTCTGTTTACAGGGCAGCTACCATGGTGAAACCGTGGGTGCGCTCGCGGTGACCGATGTTGCGCTGTTTCGCACCGCCTATGCTGGCATGATCAAAAGCAGCCATGTGGTGGCCAGCCCGGATGCCAGACGCGCTGAAGCCGGGGAAAAGCCGGGCAACGTCGCGCTGCGCGCCGCGCATGAACTGGACCTGCTGCTGCAACAACGCGCCGACCAGATCGCTGCCGTCATCGTCGAACCGCTGGTGCAATGTGCCAGTGGCATGGCGATGCATGACCCACTGTACCTGATCGCGGTGGCCGATATATGCCGTCGACATCAGGTGCATTTGATTTTTGATGAAATCGCGGTTGGCTGTGGCCGTACCGGCACCTTTTTTGCCTGTGAACAAGCGGGTGTCTGGCCCGATTTTCTGTGCCTGTCCAAAGGCATTAGCGGCGGCTATTTGCCGCTTTCGCTGGTGATGAGTACCGATGCCGTGTATCAGGGCTTTTACAGCAACGACATCACGCGCGGCTTTTTGCATTCGCACTCCTACACCGGCAACCCGCTGGCCTGCCGTGCGGCACTCGCTACCTTGGAAATTTTCCGGGAAGACCGGGTACTGGAACAAAACCAGCACAAGGCGGCCCATCTGGCGGCGGCCATGGCTCCGCTGGCAAACTTGCCACAGGTACGGCATCTGCGCCAGCGCGGCATGATTTTGGCGTTTGATGTAGAGCTAGAGGCGGGCTGGCAAACGGCCACCTTCGCCCGGCGCTTTTTTGCCGCAGCACAGGCGGCCGAGCTATTGCTGCGCCCGATAGGCCGCACCGTGTATCTGATGCCGCCCTACATCATCGAACCGGAACAGATCGATTTGCTGGCCGAACGCATGCCACAGGTCTTGCAACAGGTGCTGGCGCAAACCGAACACACGGCAGGCGCGCTCTCCGGAGGAGCACCGCATGTTTGAAATACTCGACGCCCAATTGAACCGGCAAAAAGCCGACGGCTTGCAGCGCGTATTAAAAACCGTGTCCAGCCCGTGCGGCCCGGAACTGGTGGTCGATGGCAAGCCGCTGCTGGCGTTTGCCAGCAATGATTACCTCGGTTTGGCCGCGCATCCGGCACTGACCGAAGCACTGGTGCGGGGTGCGCAGCAGTATGGCGTTGGCAGTGGTGCCTCGCATTTGGTCAGTGGCCATTATTTGGTGCATGCCAAACTGGAACAACGGCTCGGCAGCATGCTCTCCGGTTCGATTCCAAATGCCCGTGCCCTGTATTTTTGCGATGGCTATCTGGCCAACCTGGGCGTATTGAGCGGCATGGCATCACTGGTATTAAAGTCACAATGCACGATATTTTCTGAAAGTCTGAATCATGCCTCGCTGATTGACGGCGCGCGGCTGGCGCGGGTTGAAACGCTGATCTATCCACACAACGATTATGCGGCCCTGGAGCGCCAGTTGCAGGCCTCGCGCAGCAAGCTCAAGCTGGTGGTGACCGATGGCGTATTCAGCATGGATGGTGATCTGGCACCGCTAAAACAAATTCTGGCGCTGTGCCAGCAATATCAGGCTTGGTTAATCGTCGATGATGCGCATGGTTTTGGTGTGCTCGGGGAGGATGGCGCAGGCATATTGCAGCAGCTCGGCCTGCGCTCTTCGCAATTGATTTACATCGGCACGCTGGGCAAGGCGGCGGGTGTGTCCGGTGCCTTTGTCTGCGCCGATCCACGTGTCATCGAATGGCTGTTGCAGCGCGCCCGCACCTATGTGTATGCCACCGCCAGCGCGCCGGCCTTGGCACAGGCCTTGTTGGCCAGCCTTGATATTATCAATGGCGAAGAAGGGCGGGCCTTGCGCGCCAAACTCAATCACCTGATTGCCATGTGGCGCACCGGCATTCGCTTACAGCGCTGGCAATTGCCCGATTCACCCACCGCAATCCAGCCTTTGATTATTGGCAGCAACCGCGAAGCACTGCGGGTTGGCCAGCGCCTGCGTGAACTTGGCCTGTGGCTGCCCGTGATTCGCCCGCCAACCGTGCCCGAGGGCAGCGCCCGGCTGCGCATTTCGCTCTCGGCCGCGCACACCGAAGAGCAGGTGCAGCGCTTGATTGATGTGATTGCCCAACTGGAAAGCGAGACAGCACATGACTGAGCCACACTTTGCCTGTTTCGTCACCGGCACCGATACCGAAGTCGGCAAAACCCTGATTAGTTGCGCGCTGCTGCATGCACTGCGCGAACAGGGGATGCAGGCGGTCGCCATGAAACCGGTCGCAGCCGGTGCCAGCCAAATCAATGGCGTGTGGCACAATGACGATGTTGATGCACTGGCGCAGCATGCCAGTGTGCCGGTGCCACTGAACGTGATTTCCCCGTTCTTGCTGCGCACCGCCTGCGCGCCGCACATTGCCGCCATGCGCGAACAGCAAACCATTTGCCTGCCACCCATTTTGCACGCGTGGCAGCAATTGCAGGGCTACGGCAATGCCCAGGTAGTGGAAGGGGTGGGGGGCTTTTGCGTGCCATTTGCACCCGGGCTAGATAGTGCCGACTTGGCACAAATGCTCGGCCTGCCAGTGATTTTGGTGGTTGGCATGCGCTTGGGCTGCCTCAATCATGCGCTGCTGACCTGTCAGGCGATTGCCGCACGCGGCCTGCGTTTGGCCGGTTGGGTCGCGAATGTGATCGATGATCGCATGCCGTATCTGGCCGACAATATCGCCGCGCTGGTCGAGCGGATCGACGCGCCGCTGCTGGGCTGTGTGCCGCATCTGGCCACGCCGTCCGCCGCGCTGGCGGCCTCCTGTCTGGATCGCCAACTATTGCTGAATATGCTAAAACCATCCACACCATCCACACCATCCGAACCATCCAATTTGTCCGATTTACCCTCTTTTCAATCCGGGAAAACCCATGTCTGACTCGCTTTCCACCGCCACCCCCATCGCTAGCCACAGCGCCAGCCACAGCGCTGCCCAAGGTGCCGCAGCGCCGCTCACGTTTCACGCCCGCACCGAATGGGATGCGGCACTGGGCAGCACGGCTACCTGGCCACTGCAACAGGTGCTTGATCTGTTTGACCTGCCGTTTAACGATTTGCTGTTTCAGGCGCAGCAGGTACACCGCGCCAATTTTCCGGCGCAAGATGTTGAACTGGCCACCCTGCTTTCGATCAAGACCGGTGGCTGCGAAGAAGACTGCGGCTATTGCCCACAGGCGGCACGCTACGATACCGGCGTCGAAGCCAAAAAAATCCTGCCGCTGGAACAGGTGATGGAGGCAGCCCGCGCCGCCAAGGCCAAGGGCGCTACCCGCTTTTGCATGGGGGCCGCGTGGCGCGAACCGAAGGCGCGCGATATGGAAAAAGTAGAAGCGATGGTGCGTGCAGTCAAAGATTTGGGGCTGGAAACCTGCGCCACGCTCGGCATGCTGAATGAAGAACAGGCGCAGAGCCTGAAACAGGCCGGGCTGGACTACTACAACCACAACATCGATACCGCGCCCGAATTTTATGGCAAAGTCATTTCCACGCGCGACTATCAAGACCGGCTCGACACCTTGGGCCGGGTACGCCAAGCGGGCATGAAAGTTTGTTGTGGCGGCATCGTTGGCATGGGCGAAACCCGCTTGCAGCGCGCGGGCCTGATCGCGCAATTGGCCAACATGAATCCGTACCCGGAATCGGTGCCGGTCAATCATTTGGTGCAGGTCGAAGGCACACCTTTATTTGGACTCGATCCGCTCGACCCGTTTGAATTTGTCCGTACCATCGCCGTGGCGCGCATCACCATGCCTGCGGCTAGGGTGCGGCTCTCGGCGGGGCGGGCGCAAATGGGCGAGCCGGTACAGGCACTGTGCTTCTTGGCCGGGGCCAATTCGATTTTTTATGGCGACAAATTATTAACCACCAGCAACCCAGAAGCCGATGCCGATGCCACCCTGTTGCGCAAGCTGGGCCTGCCAACCCGTGCCAGCCAGATGAGCGACAGCGCTGTTAAGTCTGGCACCTGCGGCTAAGCCAAGCGGGTAGAGTAGGGGAAGCAAATTTTTGATTAACCTGACGCAGAAAGCATGACATGTTTACCAAAATCCTGATCGCCAATCGCGGCGAAATTGCCTGCCGGGTTGCGGCTACCTGCCGTCGCATGGGCATTAAAACCGTGGCCGTGTATTCCGAGGCCGATGCCAACGCCAAACATGTCGCCGTGTGTGACGAAGCGGTGTTGATCGGCAAGGCCCCCGCGCGTGAGAGCTATTTGCGTGCCGATACCATCATCGCCGTAGCGCTGGAAATGGGCGCGCAGGCGATTCACCCGGGCTATGGTTTTTTATCGGAAAATGCCGATTTTGCCGAAGCCTGCGCAGCGCAGGGTTTGGTCTTCATTGGCCCGCCCGCCGAAAGCATCCGCGCCATGGGCAGCAAATCAGCCGCCAAAACCCTGATGGAAGCGGCGCGCGTGCCGCTGGTGCCGGGCTACCATGGCGAAGTGCAGGATGCCGCGTTCTTGCAGCAGCAGGCCGACCAAATCGGTTACCCGGTGTTGCTCAAGGCCAGTGCCGGGGGCGGGGGCAAGGGCATGCGGGTGGTCGAACAATCGGCTGATTTTGTCGCGGCACTGGCTTCGTGCCAGCGCGAAGCCACCAATTCGTTTGGCGACGACAAGGTGCTGGTGGAAAAATATCTGGTACGGCCACGCCATATCGAAATTCAGGTATTTGCCGATCAGCATGACCAGTGCGTGTACCTGTTCGAGCGCGATTGCTCGGTACAGCGCCGCCATCAAAAAGTATTGGAGGAAGCCCCGGCCCCGGGCATGACTGACGAACGGCGCAGCGCCATGGGTGAAGCGGCCGTTGCGGCGGCGCGCGCGGTTGGCTATCGCGGCGCGGGCACGGTCGAATTCATCGCCAATCAGGATGGCTCGTTTTATTTCATGGAAATGAATACCCGGCTGCAAGTCGAGCACCCGGTTACCGAAATGATCACCGGCCTCGATTTGGTCGAATGGCAATTGCGCGTCGCTGCCGGACAGCCCTTGCCGAAAACCCAGCAGCAATTGCAAATCAATGGCCATGCGCTGGAAGCGCGGATTTACGCCGAAAACCCGGAAAAAGGCTTTTTGCCATCGATTGGCACGCTGCATCACCTGCGCACTCCGGCCGCCGTGGAATTTGAACTGGGCAGTGTTACAAAGGGCAGCGAAGCGATTATCCGAATCGATTCCGGCGTGCGCGAGGGCGATGCGATTTCCCCGTTTTACGACCCGATGATCGCCAAGCTGATCATCTGGGGCAAGGATCGTGATAGCGCCCTGTCGCACATGGCACAGGCACTGGCCCAATACCAGATCGTTGGGTTGTCCAGCAATATCGGCTTCTTGCAGCGGCTGGTGACAGGCAAACCATTTGCCACCGCAGACCTCGACACCGGCTTGATCGAACGGCATCGCGACAGCCTGTTCCCAGCCCTGCAAGCGGCCCCAATGGCCGCCGTGGCACTGGCCACCATGGCGCTGGTGCAGCAAGAAGAACAACTGGCCCAGCATGAGCGGCCCAATGATCCGTGGAGCCACGCCAGCGGCTGGCGTCTGAACCAGCAATTGCTGCGCCAGATCGGGTTTTCCGATGACTATTCAGCCAGTGTCGCTCCCGATTTTTCTTACGAAACCCAGTTGCTATACCGGCGCGATGGCTTCCGGTTGCGCGTGGCCGACGCCGAAGCCGAACTGGTTTGGGTCGGCTTGTGCGGGCAAGATATTAGCCTGAAACTGGGCAACACCAGCGTGCGCGGCACGGTCAAGCGTTTGGGCGATGTATTCCACGTATTTTATGCCGGTGCCCATTACCAGTTAAACTACCATGACCCAATGGCGCATGCCGGAGAAGTCGAAGGCGAAGGCGGGCGTTTGACCGCACCGATGCCGGGCAAGGTGGTTGCGGTATTGGTAACCAAGGGCCAAAGCGTGGCCAAGGGCGCGCCACTGGTGATTATGGAAGCGATGAAAATGGAACACACGATTGCCGCCCCGACCGATGGGGTGGTGGAAGACGTGTTGTATGCAGTCGGCGATCAGGTGGCCGATGGCGCGCCACTGCTGGCGTTCAAGGCTGGGGCATAAGTTACACTATCGGTCACGTTTGTGGGCGGTGGCGGCTCGCCACCGGCAGGAATGGATGTTGATGGAAGGATGGTCAAATGGGCATAATTTTTCACAGTCCGGGCGAAGATAGCGAGGCTTGGCTTACCCGCTTTCGGGCCGCGTTGCCCGACGTGCCGGTTCGGCTGTGGCAGCCGGGGCAAAGTGAGGCCGATAGCGCAGAGCGCGCCGCCGCGCGCTATGCCGTTGTGTGGCGGCCACCGCTGGCCATGTTACAAAACCAGAGCGAACTAAAAGCCATTTTTAATCTTGGGGCCGGGGTTGATTCCCTGCTCAAATTTGGCGACGCGCTGCCAAGCCAGGCCCAGATCGTGCGGCTCGACGACGCAGGCATGGGCGTGCAAATGGCCGAATACGTGGCCCATACCGTACTGCGCCATTATCGCCGGTTTGACGAATACGAAGCCAATGCGCGGCGTGGCGAGT
>JACCDS011257064.1_pt1 | contig 14441 bp, 12 predicted proteins | sample 7446441 | NCBI WGS metagenome assembly JACCDS01 (sample SAMN15323445, study PRJNA562643) | freshwater metagenome | isolation source: river surface water | place: USA:Blue River Watershed | collected 2017-08-17 | reverse complement strand
TGAGAGGGCATTCAATGTTCAAGACCGCGTCCGAAGTGATTGCGTACATCAAGGCAAATGATGTCAAGTTCCTAGACGTGCGCTTCACCGACCTACCAGGCGTGCAGCAGCACTTCAACCTTCCTGTGTCTCAGATCGACGAGGATTTCTTCGCTAACGGACAGCTCTTCGATGCTTCCTCAATTCGCGGATTCGCTTCGATTCACGAGTCAGATATGCAGCTTATTCCAGACGTGACCACGGCTTACATCGATCCATTCCGCATCGAGAAGACCTTGATCATCTCGTTCGACATCTATAACCCAAGAAACGGTGAGCTCTACCACCGTGACCCTAGGCAGGTTGCTCACAAGGCTGAGCGCTACCTGGCTTCTACCGGAATCGCCGACACGGCGTTCTTCGCTCCAGAGGCCGAATTCTTCATCTTTGATGAGGTCCGCTACGAGACCAAGGCAAACACCGCTTTCCACATCGTTGATTCAATTGAGGGCGCATGGAACTCAGCTCGCAACGAAGAAGGCGGCAACCTGGGCAACAAGACTCCATTCAAGGGCGGTTACTTCCCAGTGTCGCCAGTTGATCACCTAGCAGACATTCGCGATGCTATTGTCCTGGAACTTGAGGCCGCTGGTCTTGATGTTGAGCGCAGCCACCACGAGGTGGGAACTGCCGGTCAGTGTGAGATCAACTACAAGTTTGACACCTTGGTTAAGTCAGCTGATGACGTTCTGAAGTTCAAGTACATCGTGAAGAACGTGGCTCATCAGTACGGCAAGACTGCAACCTTCATGCCAAAGCCACTCTTTGGTGACAACGGTTCGGGTATGCACGTGCACCAGTCACTCTGGAAGGACGGCAAGCCGCTGTTCTACGACGAGGCTGGCTATGGAGGCCTGTCTGACATTGCCCGCTGGTACATCGGTGGTTTGCTAAAGCACGCTCCTAGCCTGCTGGCATTCACTAACCCATCAGTTAACTCTTACCATCGTCTAGTTCCTGGCTTTGAAGCGCCTGTGAACCTCGTTTACTCGGCTGGAAACCGTTCAGCAGCGATTCGCATCCCAATGACCGGCACCAACCCGAAGGCGAAGCGAATTGAGTTCCGCGCCCCGGATGCCTCTGGTAACCCATACTTGGCTTTCGCAGCAATGCTGATGGCCGGTCTTGATGGAATCAAGAACCGCATCGAGCCACACGCTCCAGTTGACAAGGACCTATACGAACTGCCAGCTGAGGAAGCAAAGTTGATTCCACAGGTTCCAGGCGACCTCGGGTCTGTTCTAACAGCGCTTGAGAACGACCACGAGTACCTAATGCAGGGGAACGTGTTTACCAAGGACCTCATTGAGACCTGGGTCGACTACAAGCGTGAGAAGGAACTGAAGCCTTTGGCACAGCGCCCTCACCCTTACGAGTTCGAGCTGTACTACGGCGTCTAATAATCAAAAGGAAACGGGGCTCTTCGGAGCCCCGTTTTTTTATCCCAAAAACAATCTCTCGAAGACTTGCCGACTCTTTCTGGTGGCAGCTAAGTAATCCTCTTCGAGATCTGCGGCTGAACCAGGGGCATACTCAAGGATTCGAGCCATGGCTTCGAGTTGCTTTCTGTCGGTTGGCAGGACGTCAAGCTGCTTATCAACCGCGAGCACTAGTGCAGATCGGCATCTTGAGGTCAGTAGCCAGGCGCTTTCAAGCTTGGCCGCATCCTGCTTAGCGATGATGCCGCTAGCCACCAACTGAGAGAGAGCGTCGAGGGTTCCGGTTGTACGAAGGCTTGGATGGGCTGAAACGTGCTCTAGTTGGAGTAACTGGACCAGCCACTCAACATCGCTTAGTGAACCCCTGCCAAGTTTAAAATGGCGCTGGGGGTCCGCTCCCTGCGGAAGGCGTTCAGACTCAACTCTTGCCTTTATTCTCCGGATTTCAATGCGCTGCGAAGAGGTGAGTTCCTCTGGATAGCGGTAACGGTCTATCAGCTGCGTGAATTGGCTTACCAGCTCCTCTGATCCGCAGACCATTCTTGCTCGAAGCAATGCCTGGAACTCCCAGGTGTCGGCCCAGCGTTCGTAGTAGCCGGCGTAAGCCTGGACAGTCCTGATTCTGGGTCCATTCTTGCCCTCTGGTCTCAGCCCCAAGTCAAGTTCAAACTCAAGAAGCGAATCCTTAACGAGAAACATCAGCTCAGAACTTAGACGGTTGGCAACCTCGCTCTGTTCCGATTCACCGCGGTAAACCAGCATGCAGTCAGCATCCGAACCAAAGCCGAGCTCAGCGCCCCCAAGGCGACCCATTGCGATGATTCCCAGATCAAGGTCAATTTGAGTTCGCAATTTAGCCAGCTCCAGCATCGCAATCAAATATGCATCTGTGATAGCCGTTAGGCCTTCGGAGATGTCTCGAAGCTTTAGAGCGCCTAGTACCGCGCCTATCGCGACCCGCAAATACTCTCTGCGTCTTACGCCCCGCACCAGGTCTGCCGATTCTGAGCCGTTTCTCTCAATTAGAGACCTGAACTCCTCGAGGATTTGATCCCGATCTCTCGGCCTTAGGTTCGCCTCGTCACCAAACCACTCGGAGGAGTCGGGAATGTGCTCCAAAAACTTCGCTACAAAGGCGGAATTGGAGAGCACGGTCATAAGTCGCTCTGCAGCTCCAGAACTGTCTCTCAACATCCGCAAGAACCAGTGCGTCTCCCCCAAATCCTCAGAGAGTCTTCGGAAGGAAAGCAGGGCTCGGTCTGGATCGGTTCCGTCCGCCATCCAGCGCAACAGCACTGGCAACAAGGTTCGTTGAATCACCGATCTTCTTGATACCCCTTGAGTAAGGGCTTCAATGTGTTTTACGGCTCCGCTTGGATCATTGAATCCAATCGCCGCTAATCGGTCAGTTACTTGATCGCTACTGAGAACAACTTCGTCCGCTCCAAGAGCTGCGGTTGCTTGCAGTAGCGGTCGATAGAAGACCGAATCATGGAGTTTGGCGGTTTCTGCGCGAATAGCGCTGAACTTAGCTATCAGGTCGGCGTGGCTAAGCCCCATTGCCCTGGCTACCCTGCGTTGCTCGCTTTCCTGGGTAGGGAACAGATGGGTTCTGCGAAGTTTTGCTAGCTGAACTCGGTGTTCAACTGAGCGCAGGAAGGCATAGTTATCGCGAAATGAATCGCGATCAGTCCTGGCCAAGAGTCCGGACTCGGCGAGTGCGTCTAGAGCGCTGAAGGTGTCCATCACCCGCAGCGAAGTGTCGCCAACTCCGTGTACAAGCTGCATCAGCTGAGCTGTAAATTCGACATCACGCAGTCCACCGCGGCCCAGCTTGATCTCAATTTCGCGCTCAGCAGCAGGGATTTGCTCGAGGACCCTTCTGCGCAAATGCCTAGCGCTCTCGACAATTGCCGAGCGATTTGGTTGCGACCAGATAAGCGGTTTGATTGCCTCGATGTACTGATTGCCGAGTAGCGGATCTCCAGCTACAAATCGGGCTTTCAATAGCGCCTGAAATTCCCAAGGTTCAGCCCACTTTTCGTAGTAACCACGGTGCCCCTCCAGGGAGCGGACCAAGGCCCCCTGCTTACCCTCCGGTCTGAGGTTTGGGTCTAATTGCCAAATGCCTGGCTCGACACCCGGCTCATCCAAGACTCTGGCTAATTGAGTTGCCAATTTTGTTGCGGTCTCAAGGTAAGTGTCTAGTGCCCCGCCTGCGACATAGATCACGTCGACGTCGCTTAGGTAATTGAGCTCCCGGGCACCGGCCTTACCCATCGCAATCACGGCAAACGCGAGGTCGTCCAGCTGCCCCTCGGTGGCTCGGCCTTCGCTCAGCAACTCGTTCTTTGCAATCTCCAGCGCGCTCTTTATGGTCTCATCCGCCAAGTCGCTTAGTGCCAGTGTTACCTGCTGGACACCTAGAGCCGAGGGCGTGTGATTTAAATCGAATAGGGCTATGCGCGTGACTGCCCTCAAATAGCTAATCCGGAGCCCAGGTCTATCAGACACTCCGTTGTGTATGTTCTCCAGTCTAGGGAGCATCGCTTTTTCAGAAAAAAGGGAGAGATTTTCAGGGTGCCTGGATAAGAATTCCGCAAGCCCGTCTGAGCCGCCGAGGATGAGTGCAAGGCTCTCTGAGTGCTGTTGGTTTGAAAGCAGTTTGGCGACTTGCTTTGGGGAGCTTCTAGCCAGGGTGATTAGTCCGTCTAGCGCGCGATCGGGGGATGCCGCTTTGCTGACAGATGCGAGCGCACTGTGACCAGAGTCGCCAACCAGTTTGAGTAACTCGTCTAATTTGGGGATCGTCTCAGACAGATCCTCGAAGCCAAGACGCGCGAGCTCGCTGAGTGAGCTGGGACGAATTGGTTCCATTACAAGGTGCGGAGGTTCTGCTCGATCTCGAATGCAGTTACCTGGGAGCGGTACTGAGCCCACTCGCGTCGCTTGTTCGCGAGTACATAGCTAAAGACCGACTCCCCCAACACCTCGGCAGCCAGTTCCGACTCCTCGAGCTTTCTGATGGCATGATCGAGCGACTGCGGTAGGGATTCAATGCCCATAGCACGTCGCTCCAGGTCGGTTAGCGACCAGACATCATCCTCAGTCTCAGAAGGCAGTTCGTAGCCCTCTTCGATGCCCTTTAGACCAGCCGCAAGCAGCAATGCGTAAGCAAGGTATGGGTTTGCGGCTGAATCCATGGCGCGATATTCGATGCGAGTTGACTGTGCCTTCTCGGGCTTGTGTAACGGTACACGAATTAGTGCACTGCGGTTGTTGTGGCCCCACGAAACGTAGCTTGGAGCCTCACCGCCACCCCAAAGTCGCTTGTATGAGTTCACGAATTGGTTGGTTACCAGGGTGATCTCAGGAGCGTGTCGCAGGATGCCTGCCATAAACTGCCTAGCGGTGTTGCTCAGGTGATAGGTAGCCGCTGGGTCAAAGAAGGCATTCTTATCCCCCTCGAAAAGCGAGAAGTGGGTGTGCATTCCGCTGCCAGGGTGATTGGTAAATGGCTTTGGCATGAACGTGGCGTAGACACCCTGTTCAATTGCGACCTCCTTCACAACGGTTCTGAAAGTCATGACGTTGTCGGCCATCGAGAGTGCATCTGCGTATCTGAGGTCAATCTCGTTTTGGCCAGGGCCACCCTCGTGGTGTGAGAACTCAACTGAGATGCCCAATTGCTCAAGCATCGTTACTGCGCGACGACGGAAGTCATGAGCCGTGCCACCGGGGACATTGTCGAAGTAGCCGGCCGTGTCAACCGGAACAGGTTGACCATCAGGCCCCAAGTCAGCACTTCTCAGCAGGTAAAACTCGATCTCTGGGTGAACGTAAAAAGAGAAGCCCATTCGGGCTGCCTTATCAAGAGCCCTACGCAGTACGTTACGTGGATCGGCAGCGGCTGGTTTTCCATCGGGTGTAGCAATGTCGCAGAACATGCGGGCGGCAGGATCCACCGTGCCACGCCAGGGCAGGATTTGGAAAGTTGATGGGTCTGGTTTGGCGAGCATGTCAGCTTCGCTGGTTCTAGCCAGGCCTTCGATCGCGGAACCATCGAAACCGATGCCTTCGGAGAAAGCACCTTCGATCTCAGCGGGAGCAACGGCAACGGACTTAAGGGTCCCCGCAACGTCAGTAAACCAAAGGCGAATGAACTTCACGCCACGTTCTTCGATTGTGCGGAGTACGAACTCTTGTTGCTTATCCATGCTCTACCTTCCTGCCTAACTAATAGGCTAGTGCTTGTGCTACCTCTAAGGCTCGCTTTCGGTCAGACCAACCCAATCGTTGGCGACTTCGATGGCAATCTCGCACAGATTGTCAAACAATGCCAAGAAGCCTCGGAACAGGGCGTCGATCTATTGATTTTTGGTGAGCTTGCACTCTGCGGTTACCCCTTAGGAGATCTGAGCTATCGGAAAGATTTAGTCAGCCAGTCCGAGAAGGCACTGGAGAAACTAGTGGAGCTGTCACGAGAGTTTCCGAGTCTGACCATTTTGGTTGGGTTCGCGCGGCTTGCGCTTGGGCAGTCTCGACTCCAGTCGTCCAAGGCCATAGCCCACAACTCTGCTGCCGCTTTATCGAATGGCACCCTCCTCGGTATTTATGACAAGCAGTTACTCCCCAACTATGACGTCTTTGATGACTGGCGCAACTTCGTACCAGGGCACGATGAGCTGATTGTCGATGTAAACGGGGTCAAGGTGTCCGTGAAAATCTGCGAGGACATCTGGGGAGTTAAATGCGATTCCTCTGAAGCCGAACTGATTGCCGTTCTTAACGGTTCGCCCTTCACTTTCAATAAGTCAGTTGAACGGCAAACTGCTGCTTCTAAGTATGCCAACGGGAAACCACTCGCCTACTGCAATCTAAGTGGCGGTCAGGACGAGCTGGTCTTTGATGGAGAGAGTTTTGTCTTGGACGAAACTGGAAATCAGAGCTATCGAGCTGGATTTGATGACTCTCTCTACATCGTCTCGGAGGGGCAGGATCTCGCGCTAAGCGGCGAGGAGAAGATTTATCAAGTTCTGGTTCGTGGATTGCGTGACTATCTAGCAAAGACTGGGCAAAAGCAGATTGTCCTAGGGCTCTCCGGCGGAATCGATTCTGCGCTCTGCGCCGCCCTGGCGGCTGATGCGATAGGTGCCGACAACGTGCTTGGCGTTTCTATGCCATCTCGATACAGCTCGGATCACTCGGTGACCGATGCCGAGCAGGTAGCTAAAAACTTGGACATTGAGTATCGGTCGATCCCTATTGAGCAAGCTCATCAGGCTTTCGAATCAATGCTGGAGCTCTCCCCTCTAGCTAAGGAGAATCTTCAGGCACGGCTCAGGGCTGTGATTTTGATGGGTATTTCAAACAGTGAGTCAAGGCTGCTCCTAACCACGGGAAATAAGTCAGAGGTCGCAGTCGGCTACTCGACGATTTATGGAGACTCCGCCGGGGGGTACGCTCCGATCAAGGATCTTCTAAAAACAGATGTTTGGAGGATCTCCCGATTCGTAAACCAACGATCCGGCAAGGAGCTGATCCCGGTGAGCTCAATCGAGAAACCCCCGTCTGCAGAGTTGCGACCAGGTCAACTCGACCAGGACTCACTCCCCGATTACCAAGTGCTGGACGGAATGATTCGCATACTAATTGAGCAAAACGGCACTGCCGAAGATGCTGTAGCGGCAGGATTTGACCGAGAAATCGTTTCAAAGACTGACGCCATGATCCGTGCAGCGGAGTGGAAGCGCTCCCAAGGGGCCATCGGAACTAAGCTCAGTGAGGTTAGCTTTGGGACTGGAAGAAGAGTCCCGCTAACAACGAGGTTTGAGAGTAAATGAAGATTAGAACCGGAACTCTGTCCCAGCTAAAGCAAAAGGGCGAGAAGTTTGCCTGCCTAACCAGTTACGACGCTTTGACCGCCGCAATCTTTGACCAGGCGGGTATCGAGGTCCTGCTTGTTGGGGATTCGGCTGGGAACGTTGTCCTCGGGTACGAAACCACGGTTCCGGTAACGATTGACCAGATGGTGCATTTCGGCAAGGCAGTGACCGAGGCAGTATCAAGTTCACTCGTAGTGGTCGATATGCCATTTGGCAGCTACGAGGTTTCTAGCGAGCAGGCTCTGGCCTCAGCCATCCGAATCATGAAAGAAACGGGCGCTGATGCGGTGAAGCTGGAAGGGGCTAGACCAGAAGCCGTGAAGCGAATAGTCGATGCAGGCATACCGGTGATGGGCCACCTCGGATTCACGCCGCAATCTGTGAATCAACTCTCGGGTTTCAGGGTTCAGGGGCGTGGCGATGCAGCTCAGCAGCTCTTGGATGACGCTAAAGAACTAGAGGTTGCCGGAGCCTTCGCAATCGTGTTGGAGATGATACCGGCATCCTTGGCGAGTGATTTGAGCTCAAGCTTGAAGATCCCAACCATAGGTATTGGAGCTGGTGTCGGTTGCGACGCGCAGATTCTGGTCTGGACCGACTTCGCAGGTCTATCGGATAGATCCCCGAAGTTTGCTAAGAAGTATTTGGACCTCAGAGGCGAACTATCTAGGGCTGCTGCCGCTTACCTGGCCGAAGTCCGGGGGGCGGAATTTCCTGGCGAAGAACACAGCTTCAACTAGTCCTCCCGCTCCTCATCCTCTCTAATCTTTCGTGCGCGCTCTGCGATGAGCTCAAGCGCCCTACTGGCCTCGGCTGCCGAGGCAAATGGCCCGACCCGATCTAGCGAGATCGATTGCGGCCCTACCTCAACCTGATTGGTTTTGGTATTGAACCAATATTGGACTTCTTCAGACATGTCGAAAGTCTATGACGCTTCGAAAACTAGACTTTGCAGGTGCCAAGAACTGAATCCGGAATCCTTATCCCAGGTCGGGTTTCCGGTTTACGCAGGGTTCCTGATTCGATCGCACGCCCCGAGTACGTGGGAAAGCCGGCGCCAGCGCCGCACATTGGGGGCGACAGGTATGACGCGGATACCATCGACCGCATTCGGCGCGCCTCCAAAGTCGCTGCTGCGGCGCTTGACCTGGTTTTGAAATCCGCCAAGCCAGGCATGACCACTGATGAACTAGATCGGATCGGTCATGACTTTTTGATCAGCCAAAACGCATACCCCTCGACGCTTGGCTATCGCGGATTCCCCAAATCTCTGTGCTCCTCATTAAATGAAGTCATTTGTCACGGTATCCCCGATGACACTGTGCTGCAAGAAGGCGATGTCCTGAACATCGATGTTTCCGCCTACATAGGTGGTGTCCACGGTGACACAAACGGCACTGTCGTGATAGGTGACGCCCCTCAGCACGTTCATGATTTGGTGACTCGCACGCGTGAAGCGACGATGCGGGGAATAAGAGCAGCGCTACCTGGCCGCCAAGTCAACATTATTGGCAGGGCGATAGAGAGCTATGCCAAGCGTTTTGGCTACGGAGTGGTTCGGGACTTCACTGGACATGGAGTCGGAACCTCATTTCACAGCGGTCTGATAATCCCCCACTATGACGCGCCTGAATACACTGATTTGATTGAAGTTGGCATGGTCTTCACGGTTGAACCAATGATCACTCTCGGCACCCATGAGTGGGACATGTGGGAGGACGGCTGGACCGTAACAACCAAGGACAAATCCCTCACGGCTCAGTTCGAGCACACTATTTTGATTACCGAAGATGGTCCAGAGATTCTCACGGAGGCATAGATGAGGCGCAAGGCAATTGGCATCGATATCGGAGGCACTGGAATAAAGGCCGCCCTAGTCGACACCAAGAAGGGCACTCTTGTCTCTGAGAGAATCAGAGTGGAGACCCCAGAGGGCGGCGAGCCGGAGGCAATCGCCGATGCGTGTGCTGAAATTGTCGATCGACTGGATGAGAAGGGTAACCGCTCCATCGGAATCTGTTTTCCAGCTGTCGTGAAGCACGGGCACACGCAGTCGGCGGCGAATGTCTCAAAGCGCTGGATCGGACTGGATGCCCATGAGCTCTTTTCCCACCGGCTGAAACGCCAGGTGCATGTTCTAAACGATGCCGATGCAGCTGGCGTTGCTGAGATGCACTATGGCGCAGGTAAAGACCAAGACGGTCTTGTGATAATGACGACGCTTGGAACCGGCATTGGCACAGCACTCTTCTATGACGGAAAACTAATCCCAAACGCAGAGTTGGGGCACCTCAACCTTGATGGTGTTGACTACGAAACCAAGGCCGCCTATTCGGCGATGGAACGCGAGGGCCTGAACTTTGATGCATGGGCTGAGAGGCTGCAGCGCTATTACTCGCACCTAGAAAACCTGCTGGTACCGGATTTGATCATTGTAGGTGGCGGCATAAGCAAGCAATCAGAGAAGTTCCTCCCACTTTTGAAGCTGAAGACGAGGATTGTTCCTGCTGAAACCAAGAACTCAGCGGGCATCATCGGAGCCGCGCTACTGGCAAACAAGGTGCTTGAGAAAAAGAGCTAGTGGGCCAACCGTTACGCCGGGTTCTGTCGTGGACGATCATCTATCTCGGCTAAGCGTTGCCGCTTAGCTCTAGCGACCTACCCGGGGGAAGCGACGGGCAGCCTAATCCCCCTGCTTGGTCTTGCTCCCGGTGAGGTTTACATAGCTGGTTGAGTCACCCCAACCACTGGTGGTCTCTTACACCACCGTTTCACCCTTACCCTTTCGGGCGGTTTGCTTTCTGTTGCACTGTCTCTCGAGTTACCTCGGGTGGGCGTTACCCACCACCGTGCCCTATGGAGCCCGGACGTTCCTCGGCAATGCCGCGATCGTCTGGTTGACCCAACTAGCCCCTAAAGCCTAGTCAAGAGGAAGATGCGCGCAATAGTTGATAGTGAAAGTCTCTGCGAACTCAGTTCCGAAGAATCGGTAAATGGATACGGAAGCCGGTTGAAACTGCAGCGACCAACTCAGTTCAGAAGAAGCCTTTAGCGCGGTGCGGGCGATTGCTCTCATGGGCATCATGTGTGCGACAAACGCAATCGTCTTGCCCGGATTCGCTCTCACTGTCTCGAAGAGCTGCTCATTCACTCTTGCTTCGAGATCGGCGACCGACTCACCGCCAGGAGGTCGATGGGTCATAGATCCCCGCCAGCGGGTTATTTCACCGCTTAGCTCGCGCTCCAACTCCCCCATGTTTAATCTCTCCCACTCCCCAAAGGAGATCTCTCTGAGGCGATCGCTGGGCGATGTGCCTATGCCTAAGGCGCCTGCGATCGCATTCGCAGTCTGCGTGGCGCGCAGCTGCGTCGAGTGAATCACGTGCTCAGGTAGTTCAAGGTCAAACCTTCGTGCCAACTCTGGCAGGACAGCAGCCACAGCGCGCGCTTCTTCAAAACCGAGGTCGCTGAGACTTGGATCATCCTGTGACCCTGAGATTAGACCCGACTCAGTCGACTGGGTGTGTCCATGTCTGATTGCGTAGACAACGGTTGGCTCAACATGTTGCCTCGGGGCGCGAATGCTTTTGGGTTGGTGATTGGCAAGTGCCTGTGGCTGTTCGTTGTCCAAAGGAGTATCTAGTGCGAGATTCGCCAGAGAGTCAGCGACAGAGTTTTCCTCCCTGGGGATCCACTCGAACCGCACATCTCGCGACTGAATTAGGCCCCTGGCTCTGATGGCTAGCTCGGCCATATCTGGAGACTTGATTTTCCATCTTCCCGAGAGTTGCTCAACCACGAGCTTTGAATCCATTCGTATTAGCACCGGAGCCAATGGGTAATGCTCGTTCAGGTATTCCAATATGGCAATCACACCTGAGTACTCAGCGAAGTTATTGGTGGCGATACCAAGGGTGCCTTTGAGGCGCACCAGCTCGACATCATCCTGATAAATAACGGCTCCGTATGACGCAAGCCCTGGATTTCCTCGTGATGCGCCATCGGCGTAGCAAATGATCATTGCTTTACCAAGATTGCCGAACACTCAGGGCAGTGCATCAGCTGGTCTTTAGGTACCGCCAGCAGGGTATTCAGTGCAGTTGAGGTGAGGGTCATGTTGCAAGCACCACAAGTGCTCTTGTGCAGTAGCCCTACCGCGACCCCTCTGGCTGATCGCCTGTCAAACTCAGCAAGCAAGGAGCTGTCTAGTTCAGTCTTAAGTTGCTCAGCCAACGCTTTTTCTTCGGAGTGCTTTTTGCGCAGCTCCTCCAATTCAAGCTTGATACCTGCTCGTTGGATCTCCATCTGACGCTCGAGGCTTTCGCGCTCTCGCTCGATCCGGTGGTGAACCTCATTGTGCTGAGAAATCTCCTGCTGAACCCCTGCAAGCTCCTCTGCGAGCACGCTTGCTCGCTTCTCAAGGGTCTCGATTTCATGCTGGAGCGAGATCGCATCTCTGGGCACGGCGGTGGTTTTTAGACGACTGAGGTCTTGCTCAAGTCGCTTCGCCACAAGCTGTTGCTCCTCTTGAATTCTCTTGCTATCGCGTGCCAAAGCTTCAGAGGTTGCAAGATTCGAAGAGAGCTCAGTCGACTTCTGAAGCAACTGCTCTCGCAGCTGATCATTCTCGGCGTCCTGCTTGAGTTGCCCAGCTTGTTGCTCGAGCTTCTTTAGATCAAGAATTAACCCTTGATACTCAAGTAGTTTCTTTAGCTGCGCTTCCAAATTCATTGCATCACCGCGAAATCCCAAGGGTCTGTATTTAGTTCACTGACCACAAACTCTACTGCCGGGAATGCCTGCCGCAGCTCAAGGGCGGCCTGGTTCAGCCACGGCCACTCCGCACTGAAGTGCGCAATGCTCATCAGGGCCGGCCCCGATGTGATCAAACCCTGGTCTCGGAAGTCTGAGGCAGGGTGATGTCTGAGATCCGAGGTTATGAATAGGTCAACGTTTGCTGCCGCCGCGAATGGGAGATAGCTGTCTCCGGCACCGGCAACTAGCCCTATCTGCGTGATGATTCGATCGGGAGAGCCTTGAACCAAAACACCTTGCGCAACTGAAGGTAGCGCTTTCGCAGCCATCCTGGAAAACTCAATCAAGGTCGTCGGCGAAATAGTCCCGACCACTCCCTCGTTCTCGGACAGACGACCTTGAACTTTGATTCCAAGAGTCTTTGCCAGGATCTCGCTAACTCCGCCTGAGACAAAGTCGGCATTGGTATGAGCTGAATAGATGGCAATCGAGTTTTCTATTGCGGTTGTAATTATCCAGCCCTTTAGCTTGTTGGAAGATATCGAATCAACTCCACGAAGAAGGAGTGGGTGGTGACTGAAAACTAAGTTGCAACCCTGCTCCAAAGCTTCCTGCAATACCTGCGGGGTTACGTCAACGCTCAGAAGGCACTTGGTTACTTCCTGATCCCACTTACCCACAGCGAGGCCAGGGTTATCCCAATCTGCTATTTCGGAAATTGGCCATCTTGTTTCGGCAAAGGAAATTAGCTCGCTGAGTCTCATGGCTATAAGCCAAGCAGATTTTCGAGGCGCGAGTTGCGAGGATCGATATTTTCTAGTTCTGCATCCTGTTTTCGAATAACGGGAATCCGAAGCAGCGAGATAACAACTCCCACGCCGACTCCAAGAACAAGGGCCCATTCAGACGCAGTCAAAGCCTCGCTAAGCAGAGAGATTACAGACTCCGAGCCTAGAAGCCCTGCAAGGATCAAAGCTAGCCAGCTGAGGATTTGGAAGGAGCCATAGAAGCCGTAGCTGGTGTCAAGTGAGGCAAGGTGGAGAGGCTGCCTGCGAAGTAGTTGATCCGCCAAGAGGACAACGGTGGTCGCCGCAATACTTGCGATGAGAATTCCGCCTATGGCATCGCCTATTGGGCTAAGCATTGCCGCCAGCACAACTGAAAGCGCGAGCAATCGAGAGCGTAGACCTCCAGCTATGTCTCTTCCCGAGGCTGCAACAGCGAAAACTAATACACCAAGAACGATTGTCATTGACCACTGATTCAACTGATAGTCAACGCTGGATACCGCTGTCAAAAGCAGCAGTGAACCAAGCGCCCAGGAGGCCAAATCCACCTTCAGATTGCTTCTTAGGTGTGGCATGGCGAAAGTAAGAAGTAAGAACCCAACTACGCCAATCGCAATAGCCGCCCAGAGCCAATCACCGGTGTAGCTAGGGCTTGGTGTTAGTTCTCCCATAAGCAGGGTGATTAGGAGTGCACCCATTCCAAGCAGGCCAAATGCAATGGCATGGAAGCGGGCCGGCAGCAACTGGGTAAGCAAAGTGACGATGCCGGTAACCGCGACAGCAAGTGCTTGGTAACCGAAGCCAAGCTCTATAGATCCAGCCGGAGTGTCATTCTCAAGGCTCGTGAGTAGCAGAAGTGCAATGGCGGTTAGTACAAGCGGTGCAAACAAGTAGACCCCGCGCCCGCCAAAAACAGCCGCAGAACGAAGAATTGGATGGAGGTCGTGTGAACGCAACCCGGTGCTAGCCCAGAATGCAAGCGAGCCTCCAACTAGATAGGCGACCAAAAGGTCAAACCCGTAGACATCAAGCCATACACTTACACCAACACTCACAAGGGCCAGCATTAGAGCGCGATTGAACCCTGCACCAAATTGGGAGAGCTTTAGCCGCTGAGTAAGAACCTTTCGGCGGGTCACCACACTTATCTCAGATGTGAACACGGGTTCTGGCGTCACATCTGCCGGCTGTTGGCTATCGATTACTGGAAACAGCTCTTCAAGAGTCTCACGAATCAGCCCCCTAGATAGTGCGTCGTCCCGCGCCCTCATTCGCTCAAACCAAGCCTCTAAAGCGCGCGAGTCTTCTTCGCGAAGTTGCTGTTGCAGGGAAATTAGGGCTTGAGCCCGCTCGATACCGATGTTGTCAGAAGGGAACTTGGTCAACTCGGAGGCAAGCTCGGCATCAGTAAGCGCTCTGCGCTTTGGACGCTCGAGTTCCTCCATAGTCGCCTAACTAAAGGGGTCGAGTGGGCCCTACCGGGCTCGAACCGATGACATCCACGGTGTAAGCGTGGCGCTCTACCAACTGAGCTA
>JACCDS012514492.1_pt1 | contig 14446 bp, 11 predicted proteins | sample 7446441 | NCBI WGS metagenome assembly JACCDS01 (sample SAMN15323445, study PRJNA562643) | freshwater metagenome | isolation source: river surface water | place: USA:Blue River Watershed | collected 2017-08-17 | reverse complement strand
ATGCTGGCCGCCACCACATCGGTCTTGGACATATGGCGTGCGAGGCGTACGGCGAGCAAATATTCATGGCAACTGGAAAATTGCTCGGGGTCGATGCCCTCCAGCCACTTGCGTGACATTTCAGCGATCGCATCCGGTTTGTCTCGATGGGAAAGGTGCTGGGGGCTGCGCCTAGCTGACTCGGCAAGCATGGAAGAAACGAACGACATGAGACTCTCCGGTATATTTTGTATATCGCTGCTCGCGACATTTAATGGGCACAATATTACGGAGGCAGCTCGTTCACATCCATAGAACGAAAGGGCAACTCGGCGAAGATAAATCGTATATTGGTATTAATTCAATAACATTTTACGCATCATCGAGATGCCGGCGCCGTAGCAAGCACGCAGGCTCGACCACGCATGCGGCTGTTTCATGCCAATGTCGCAATGATCAGGAGGATGTGTCGAGGAAAAGACGGGGAGCCAGGCCGGTTGCGTGATCGACCCGCCCCGGAATAAAGCAGGTCGCGATCGGAAAGACAGTGAAACAAGTAACTGGCCGGACTCGTAATGCAAGCAGTTGAATTTACTGGACTTTTGGCCTGCCCAGCAGGACTCGAACCTGCGGCCTACTGCTTAGAAGTCTGGTTGCCTATTGGCTATAACGCTGTGCTGATGAGGATTTTTCTGACTTGCAGTGCGTTATTCCATAAAAGAAACCACACTGTAAGTTGTTGATTTTATTAGTACCAGCAATCAGCAATTACACAAGGATTTGGGCGCACATGCGGACCAAAGAAGTGCGCTCTCAGTAGGCCAATCTTGCAGGAAGAAGCATTCCATATCCGGGCCCAACGCCACCAGCATTCTTTGCCTGACACTTATCGCCATCTGAAGTTAAATGGGCAACGATCGACTTGTCAGAGCCACCCGCTGCGGAGATGATTCTCATGCACGCCAGACCGACAACCGTGTTGTGCGCATGAGTGTCGATATCTTCGACAACAGGAACCATCACGTATTCACAAGACTTGTTCCCAGAGTAGCTACATGCATCAACATCGGCATAAAGAGCTGTTTTAGAACCTGGCTGAATCCATATGTCGTCGCCAACAGCAATCGGACCGCTGTTGCCGTTTGTGATTATGTCTCTGATAGTAGGCACGTTATTGCTGTCTATATCCAGCGACGTCCATTGCCCCGACTCGCAGACACCAGCATGGTAAGACGATGTTATTTTAAAAACATAAGGCTTACCAACAGTCTGAGGGAGATCAAATCCTGGGGGATTTGTCGATGTCGCGACTTTGGGAGTTTTATTTGCTGCATCCCAGTAGTTATCGAATAAACATTTGGTTATTGCGACCGGAAACAAGGAGCCCGCACCCGCGTTGCCTGGCGAAGTAATTAGTGCAACTGCAGAGGCCGAAATAGGCCTGGAATTAATACCCCAAATTCTCGCGAAAAATGTTTGCACTTCTCCGCCATTATAATTCCCCGACCTGTTAACTGTGACCTTTACTGCAGGTGAATCATTACTCGTTGGCGTGTATGGCAAAGTACGCAATGAGGGCGTGGCCGCGGAAGCGTCCCAATATCCGTATTCAACGCTGACCGTATTAATCGCTGAATTTTCTACAGAATTATTCGACGCAAAAACCTGCGCCTTTGTTGAGGCCGATGACCAATCCGGCACAGTGGCATTCAAATTTGAACAATCTGCTCGGGCATACAAGCAACCAGCTCCTGCCAGTGCTGTTGAGTCTGCTGCATTCTGAAGTTCATTCTTTATCATGAACCCGTAACTAACATCGACCGCCAATGCGGCAAATCCAAGTAGCGCGGGAAGCAAAATAACTACAACAATCGCCACTACGCCATCTTGCTTTTTCTTACCACGATTCCTCAATAAATTTAATTGCGTACCGTTCATGATTTATGTCATTCGTGGGACATTGCTGCCGAAGCAGTCAATGTGATTGGCGAAGTTATCGAACTTAATAAACTTCCCAGTCCCAATCCTCTGTAAACATAGTCGACCTTCACAGTAAGCTTTGAGCCGAAGGTGCCCGCAGCACCAGTTACAGTTACAGTTGGAGGAGAAGCAGTCCCAAACGTGATCAGGTTTGCACCAGTATATGCAGTCGCAACAGATGATATTTGACTCGAAGTGAGCTTGGGCGACTTTAAAACGATTCCTGCGCGAGCTGCCTCTCGGGCAGCATTCGTGATTACCGCCTTATTAAAAAGAACTACACTGTATTCAATAATTCCGAATACCAACGTTAACAATATCGGCAAAACCACCGCAAACTCAACGACGACACCGCCAGATATTTTTTTTCGAGAAATATTCATAGATCACGATATGAAATTTTATTTCATCGATAACAATTTAATTCACTTGAAATTGCTATAAATGCAATATTTAAATGCGAATCGTTACAAGAATAGCCTTTATAGAATTTGTTAGCAACTTATTACTCTCTTGCAACAATCCATTCGTGCGCCTGATGCGACTCCCGGCCGTCGACCACGGACGTCAGCTCGACGCGGATCGTGTCATTCAAAACACCGGTGACCGATGCGACGGCCGTTGGCGGCGTGAAGTCCTCGGTGTACGCGCACAGCGCGCGTACGCGCAGCTGGTCGATCTTCCCCGCAAAGAAGCCAGCAGCGCCGTCCCATCCGTTCGATCCAATCCTGGTCCCGTTGTGCGCGAAGTTCATCGGCTCCGTACTGGTGACCGTCGATTCCAGTACGCCGTTGACGAACATGCGGAAGGTATCGCCCTCCCTGGTCACGGCAACGTGATACCAAGTACCGGCCACCGCCTCGGTCGTCGAGGTGATCAGGTTATTGCCGCCGCCCAGACCAAGCCCCCCGAGCGCGAATTTCCGCTGCGTCGCCACCGGTGCAGAAGCGCCATAGACCATCAGGAATCGAGAATTCGTCGTGAAGGAAGCTGTGTTAGTCCCGAAGATCGTCGCGTAATTGTTGGCCAGCGCGGAAGGATTGACCCATGCCTCGATCGTGAAATCGTTCGTGCCAAAATTGAGATAGGCACTCGACGCCGCGCTCAGGTAATCGCCATCGCCATCCAGCAACAGCGAGCCAGTGCCGATTTTCGGCAGCGTCGTGCTGACCTGCGCATTACCGTTCGCCGTCCAGGAAACAATCCCGCCGGCGTCGGTGAACGATGTCGAGCCGTCCGCCCCATCAAATTCGAGGCAGACCAGATCCGTCGTCTCAGACGACCAGGTGTAGCTGGTCCCTACGATTTCCTCCGCCACATGCAGCAGCGACCCTGCCTCGTTGTAGAAGCGCAGCGTGTAGGTTGTCCCTGGCTCCGGGCCGATGTTGCCCTCGTCCTGGGCGACGATATAAGCCGTCTGCGCCAGCCGGTTCCGGTGCGCCCACGAGACTGACAGCGTGCCGGCGATCGTGGCCGGGTAGCTGGAGCCGTTGATTTTGAAGTTCCCCGGCGGGTAAGGCCTTGTCGCGCGACCGGTGAACGTGAATTCGTCGGTCGGCGCTACTTCAACATCGAGCAGGCCGTTCGCCGTCTCTGGCAGCACCTTGACGTCGACGACCTCGCCTTGCAGATACTGCGTCGTCGAGAGTGCTGAGCCGTCGCGCAGGAAAAAGACGCGCGCGCCAGAGGCATGCGGATGCGGCACGGTGTCCAGAGCACCGCGAATGATGGTCGCCTCGCCCGTGTCGACGTCCAGCTCGGCAATCCCGATGATTTCCTCGGTCGCCGTGCCTGGGTCAATGATCGCCCACACGATCGGATCAGGCTGCTCGACCCACGGGCCAAGAATCAGCGGAGGTACTGGCGGCATTTCGACCTCATCCAGCCGGACACGATTCGCCAGAACGATCTCCGTAGCCGTCATATCCAGCGCCGATTGCAGCGTGCCGCTGGGCGTCGGATATCCGGTGACCTCTTCCTCGAACGGCACTGGCCCTTGCCTGGTATAGACGTCGTATGACGAGACGTCCTGCGCGAGTGCGGTCGCGCCCACCATCAGAACGCCGGCAAGCGGCTCGAGTAGCACCTGACTGGATGCGGCCTCGCCTGTCAGCGTGCGCACGATTTCCCAGAAAGGCGCCTCGATCAGCGCACGGTTAGCTGCCGCTTCCGGGTCGGTGTACGGCGACTCCCACAAATCCTCGTCGGGGACAATGAACGAATACTGCGGCAGCGAAAAGGCATCCTCAAGCAGCTCAAGGCGGATCGACCCATCGCGCAGCGTGCCGTACGAAATGCCGACGACCCGCATGACCTGCTGGTTCAGCGAATGGTCTGGACTCGTCAGGCGGATCGCGTCACCAATCTTCAGGGATGAGGCCGCCCGCGTGACCGTCAGCGTCATCTTGATCAGCGGCCGCGCCACCTGGCCAAGTTCGCGCATCGCCACCTTGACCGCCAGCTCCTTCGTCGTGATGCCAGGCATATCGATGTTTGTCGAGACTGTTTGCCCCGTCTGATCGAGCGAGCCGATGTCATGGACGGATACCGACTGCGTCTTCCCGTTCCTGTCGACGTAGCGGAGCGTCAGCGTGTTCGGCATGTCCGAAGGCGTCGAGCGCGAAAAGCTGTCGACGCTGACTATTTGATCTTGCGAGAACAGCGGCAAACTGCCAGGAATGAAATCGTTCCTGATCAGACGGAGCGTAAAAAGTCCGGTCGCCGGATCGACGAACAGCGCGCCATCGATGTGCGTGAGGATCAGCTGAATGAACTCGTGTACCTTCGACTGCTTTTCCCACAGAAGCGACAGCCCAAAAGCCTCGTCATACAGCGTGTCAGCAGCCGCCTCGAATGATTCGAGGTTCAGGTCGGCATGCGTGTATCCCAAGCCCCATTCGCGATTGGTCAGGCACTCGACGATGATATGCGCCGGATTCGCGTCGCGCGTACCGATGGCCGCCTTTTCCTCGTACCAGCCTTTCGGGAAGCGGGTCACCTCGGGCTTCCAGGGCTTGATGTAAGGGGTCATCATCGACACCAGGCATTGCCGCAGGACGATGCTGAACAGGCCGCGATACGCCGGCGCTGAGGGGTCTGTCATCGCTGCCAGGTAGCCATTCTGCTCCTGGTCGGCATCGCCGAACATGAAGTCCACTGCGCCAGCGACGCCGCCCTCCCCCTTCCTTCCGCCAAATAGCTTCGGCTTGTTGATGACAATCTGCGTGGAGGAAGTGGCCGAACCTTCCCAGGCGACCTTTTCTCCCACAATGATTTTTCTCACGCGGTCGACAGGACCATGACAAGCAATCATGTGCATGCCGACGAAATATCGATACCCGATGACTGCCATTTATGTCCCCACTGATTGTTTGCCGTCCTCGATCCGACGTGCGTACGCAACAAGTCGTGTTGCCATCGCGTCACCCTGGGCAAGAACCCATTCCTCGCTCACCCCATTCAGGACGAAATGCGAAAACGAAATATCTCGGCCTTCAAACCACTTGCGCAGGCCGGCATTGCAGTAGCCGATAGCCTTCGCGTGCCTGACTGTCACGACCATCACTTACCCCCGTCGTCCTCGATCTTCTGAGTCTTGAGGTCGCCCCACCAGACGACATTCGGCTGCCCGATGATCCGGGTTCCGAACAGCACGGGGATCTCCTTTCCCGCCTCGGCGGTCGGAACGTGGTCGCTGATATCGCCCGGCACCTGCGACGCAGGCTTCGGCGCGAGCACGCGCGCGGCGATGATCGATAGGACAAAAACTGCTAGGTACTGCCACATGCTGCCCCCTTAAATGATGCCGTCACCGGTGAAAGGATTTTTCGTCGGCAGCCACGGCTGGCCACCGAAATTGATGCCGTTGTCGAACTTCGCTTTGCAGGTCAGGAAGGTGTGATCGCAGCCTGGATACAGCGTGATCGCCTTGCCACCGGTGAGGCCAGCAATCGGCGTGATGAGCGTGAGCGAGTGCCCAATGTGCTGAATGATGGCGCGCGCGCCTTCGTCGGTTTTCAGCATGCCGCCCGTGAAATAGTTGGTCGGATAGCCGGCCGCCGCGGCGACGAACACCTGGTTCAGCACGGCGGTGTCGACCGTCGTCTCCAGCGCATGCAGCGCCTTGTCGACGCCGCATCCGTTCGAGTAGACCGCGTGCCGGCAGGGTCGCTGGTACAGCGCACGCAGGCCAGATCGCTGAAGTCCTGTAAATACAGGCTCGCAGGTCAGCGTGCATTGGGCATTGCGCCAGGCGGACGACACGACCCTGCCACGCCAGTGCGTGATGAACTCGGTGTCGCCGACATGCGTCCTGAAGAGCGTCACGCCGATGAACCCGTTCGGTACTTGGGACGCCATGAATTTTGCGAGCGGCAGGTCGGTCGGAATCATGACTTGCATCTGCGCCTTCCCGAATTCTTGCGAGGCCTCCGTAGCGCCGCGCACGATGGTCGCTGGCGTGTAGGTATTTCCAAGGTAAACGGTCGGCTCATCGCCGGTGCAATAGCGCCAGAACTGATTCCCATCGGTGAACTGGAAAAGCTCCACTGGGCGACCGTTCTGCCGGCTTGTCTCTTTCTCGAAGTAGGTCATGCGGTCACCTGTTCATGGCTGATGACGATATCGGCCGTCTCGCGATCCCACCATTGGATCTCGATGACGTCAGACGACAGATGCGCCGGCTCGCATAGGTAGGCTTCCTGCCAAGATGACGGGCTTCCTTCACGGCCGATGCTGGCGTTCAGATTGAGCTTGTCCTCTGATCCTTCAGACTCAACCGTCGTTATGCGGCGAACAATCCAGCCGACAGAATCCCGCAGCGCAAGGTAGGTACGCGGCGTAATTTCTGCCAGGAGCGCCGAGTAATCGCGGCCTTCGATATAAATCTCGCTGTCATCTTCGCCGTTCGACCGGGTGATCGTGATCGCGGCATCGCGCACCGGTGCCAGGTATTGAATCGCCCGTCCCCGGATGAATGCCGCCCACTGCAGCATGCGGTTGATTTCAACTCGGTTGGTCAGCGTGTGCAGCTCTTGCCGTGTGATCCATCCTCGCCCGCTCGGATCCTGGCGCCACGGCCGGACCGTTTCATCGCCCATCGTCTCGAAGCGTCGACGGTAGGTGATGCGCGGGCCCTGCGTCCAGTTCGGCCGATGCGAGAAAAGCACCATATCCTCGATCGACTGCGCACCGCCATCGAGAGAATCCCATTCAAGCGGGACAAACTTGACCGGGTCTTGCGCGTTGAAAACAAGCCGCGCCTGCATAGCCGCGCCGGTGAATCGTGTGGCGCTGGTTTCAGGCAGCAGCCATGTTCGGCGAATTGGCGCGATCCATGCGGACGGCAGCCAGCCGCGATCAATCGGAGCCGCGAATATCAGCTCGCCGGCTTCTTCGTCCACCTCGAGGATCTGAAGGATCTGAAAATCGGTCGCAGAAGACCAGATGCCGACGAACCCGCCATCTTGGTATTGGAAAGCGGCCAGGTCGACCGGGATCGACGTTTCCGTGCCGCTCAATGTGACGTCGAGCCGGCGGCGATCCTGCCATACCGGCAGATAGAATGAGCGCCCCTGCCAGCCGGTGATCAGCGCATCGATGAGCGCCATTTCCGCATCGTCACTCGTCATGACGTCGAATTCGACCTGAACGCGCGGATAGCTGCGCAACGATGCACGCACCTGCTCGCCTGAGCGCGCCGTCTGGATATCCGTCGCCCACTCATAGCGCTCGATGATCTCGCCGTTCGGCGGCAGCGCCCAAAATCCGAATGACCTATCGAACAGGGAATCGATGCTTGACGACAGCACCTCGACCACTGCTGTCGACACCCGCGCCGGCGGATTCAGCGTGTTCAGGACGTCGAGCGACTGCGTTGAGACGCGAACTGGCGATGCCTGCTTGCTTTGAACCTCAAGCGACTGAGTTGATACCCGTGCCGGCGTGCCGCCGTGCGTCAAGTCGCCCGAGGTCGTGACTTCGAGCGGCAGCCCGCTTACTCGAACGGTCATACCAGTTTGACCCCGAACTGCGAGGCATCGATTTCAGCGCGCGTCCATGCCGCGCTGGTCGCCGGGTTGACATCCCAAATCGTTGGCCGAAAGAGCGTCGAATCGTAGATCGATAGGTTGGGACCGGTGTAATTCGTGCCGCCGACGCGCGCCACGCCATTGAATTCGCGCTCGCCCGCGTCGGTCTTTCTGATCGCCGTATTCAGCTGCACGCCGTAGATTGCCAGCGGCACGTTCACCAGATCGGTGTAGCCGAAAATATCGATGTGGCCGGCAGTCGCCGTTTCGATGTAATCGGCCTCGTTGATCGGGTTGTCATCGACCGTCGTGTAGTGCACGCCATCCGGCACGGGCGTCCATTGCAGAGTCGCACCCTCCGAAGTCGGCATGTAGGCGTCCACCCGACAATCGCCGAGGAAGTCGTTATTCGCCGTGCCGGCCGTATTGACGACGTAGAGGTCATCGACGCGCAGCCCGTTGAAAAACAGCTCTCCCAGGCCGATTGAGACGAAATCCAGCTCCGAAGTCCGAACGTTGGTCAGCGACAGCTCGACCTTGCCGTTCACCCGCACTTCGACCGCGCCGTTAGAAATTCCGCTGATGGCCTTGACCTCGACATAAGCAAACGCTTCGGATGCCATGACGTTCGGTCGCGTGCGGCCGATAGTCGCACCAAGGTCGTTCAGCACGACGATTTCGCCGGCCGGACTGACCTGCAGCGCCAGATAGCGATTCAGGCCGTTGCCGAAGTGCATGATGGCGAGATTGCTGAGTCCATTCAGCTGCGCAAAAGCGACGGCCATGCCGGCAATCACCGCCGGATACGATGCGTCGAAGTTCTTGTAGCAGTAGGCGTTCAGCATGCACCCGCCACCACGCCGACCAGTGCTCGGTGCAATTTCGCCCCGCCCGCTCGACCACTTGCGGAAGATATCTGCGTTGCCGTAATGGTCGAAGCTATCCATAAAAACGATTGCCATGCCTGCCCCTTAGGTGAGTACGTTGCGCAGCGTCGCCGCGTTGCGCGAGATCAGATTCACGAACACCCGCTCGCCTTGGGGCGAATTGAAGAATTCGCCGGCCATTTCCGGGTCGATTGTGTTGATGATGCGCACCCCGCCGCCCGCCCCGCCGCCGTTGGCCTGGTTACGCGGATCGCGTCGCGATAGCACTTCCTCGCCGGTCTGCAGGATTGCTGGCACCTCGCCGGGCTTCAGCCCGACCATGCCGCCCGAGTGATATCGAGGTGCACCAGCAAAGATCAGCGGGTTCACTTGGCGCATGGGTCCAGTGCCTGCCATGCCGCCCGCGTGATTGACCTTTGCGCCGACCGACATCGTGCCGGCGACGGCCTGCCCGAGGCCTGGGTAGACCGCGTCGAGCATTTTCAGAACGAGGAACGTCGCCAGCGCGCGCGCCGCGATCTGCAGCATGCTTTGCGCGAAGCTGCGAACGAAATCCTTCAGCGCGTCGCCAGCTGACTTCGTACCGTTCGCGATGTCGGTGAAAAATCCCGTCAGCGCATCGACGCCGGCGTTAACCGTGGCCTCGGCAAACGCTTGCCTCATCTGTGCCAGGCTTGCGCGCAGCGTGATGACGGCCTTTTCGACGCCGATGGCGCCATCGATGCCAAGTTGCCGCAGAGCGTTCGCCGCAGTTAACGCGCCCTGGGTTATGGTCGGATCGCTGGACCGAGCCGCCAGCTCTTGAAGCTTCTCATTCAATATTGCGAGCTGCTCGATCGCTTGCTGGCGAGCGGTAACGGTCTGCTCTGCGGCCGTATCTCCCGATATCGCCCCGGTGTCGCGCTGCGCGTTGATGGTCTGCTGGCGGCTTTGCAGTTGCTGAACGACCCGATCGAATTGGGCGCGAATTTCTTCGAATTGCGCGCGCGCAGCGCCGGTATTGATGAGGCCCTGAATTAGTCTCACGCCGGCTTCGTTGCCCTCGGCTTCGAGCCGCTTTGTCAGGTCGCGGAATTGCAGCTCAAGCCGCAGCCGTTCGGCCTGCTCAATCTTTCCTTCGTTCTGCAGCTGCTGAATGCGCAGGTTCGTCAGCTCGTCCTGGAGCCGCTTTTCGCTTGCCCGCTGTTCGGCCGCAGATCGCTCGACAATCTGCTTTTTCTGTTCTTCGTAGGCGGCAATTTGCGCCAGTGCTGCGCGAGACTCTTTAGCACTTCCCTGGCCTCGTTGGCGTTCAATGGTGATGGCTTGATCGAGGGCGTTAAGCTCAATCGCGTCACGCTGCCGGTAGTATTCGGCAATGGAAATGCGCTGCTGCTCGTTAAGGCGCTCCAGGGCTGAGAGCTTGCCCTGGTTGGATGCCTGGTCGATACGCTGCTGGTTCTGTGCCGATTCGATGGCAAGTTCACGGATTGCTTTCGCCCGATCATTCTCGGCCTTGCGCAGGACGTCCGTCTTCTGTGCCTCAAGAATTTGAATTTCAGCTAGGGCCTTTGTTCTGTCGGAGGCATTGCCGCGCGCTCGCTGCTGTTCGATGGCGATCGCTGCGTCAATTGCCTTGACTTCGATCTGCGTGCGGGATTCGAAATACTGCTCTGCGTTGATCAGGCCCTTGTCGTAAAAATCACCCAGGATATCGAGCTGACGCGCGGTCGAGTCCTTCAGCAGCTTTTCTTGTGCCTCCTGGCCGGCCTTTGTGACGTTCTGCCCCTGAGTCGCAAAGCGCTCACGAATCCGTCGCTCGATGTCTGGCGTAAATGCTGCGCCGAGGTCTTTTTTCCATTTCGCAATTTCTGCAGCAGCTTTTTCTGCATTCGTCGCGAATTCCTTCATGAATTCAGTGCGCTTCTTGTCCTGCTCGATAGCCTGATTTTCATTATTCGCCGCGTCCAACCTTTGAACGCGCTGGCGCATGGCTGCGAAAACGCGCGCCTCATTCTGCGCCAAGATCGAAAACTGTTCTCGCTGCGCATCGTTCTGCGCAGTCTTAATGCGCTCGACGGCATCCTTGTAGCGCCTCTCCTGGTCGGCCAGATTCTTGATAGCGACATCGGCGAGACTTGGTTCAATGACAGCACCCTGGCGAGCGGCCTTATTGCGCTCTTCCAGCTTGGCGATTTGCTTATCCAGCGCCGCGATTATGTCGGCCGTTGACTGCATCGTTGATTTCGATGTCTTGTTATTTGCGTCCTCACTCTTTGATCCGAATGCCGTATAGGCAGCTGCCGCTAGGCCGAGCAATGACAGGACAGCACCGATCGGGCCGCCGAGGAATCCGACAGTCCTGGTCAACAGCGTCATCGCAGCAGCTGCCGCTCCGGCTCCTTTTGTCAGCGCCAACATGCCTGCGACGGCCGCACTAATGGCGGCCGCAGCTCGACCTATAGCAACTGCCAGGGGGATACTGATGACCGCCGTGATTGCGCCGGCAAGAATATTGAAATTGTCGGCCAGCGCCTTGACGGACGTGGCGAACGACGCACTGATGCCGTTCGCTTGATCCAATACGCCGACATATTGCAGCGCTGCGTTGTTGAGCAGCGTGAAGGATTGGCCGATGGTCGTAGGCAGCTGCGCAAATTCTCGGTCGATGACCTCGGTTTGATTCTCTAGCGCGCGCTTGACGGCCTCGGCGGTGATTTTTCCCTCGGCAGCAAAGGCCCGAAGCCCGCCGCGGGCAAGGCCCAGGCCTTCCTCAAGGGCGCGCGCCAAGCGCGGCGTCTGCTCAAGGACAGAATTCAATTCTTCGCCGCGCAGCTGTCCGGCAGCGAGGCCCTGGCCGAGCTGGATGATGGCCGCCTGCGCGCTCTCGGCGCTCGAGCCGGATAGCGTGACTGCCTTGCTGATGGTCTGCGTCAGCGCCAGAAGCCGCTTGGGTGGATCGTCCAGATTCTGAGCGAGACGCGCGTAAAGGTTGCCAACGTCCGCTAATGGCTGGCGCGTTTCGTTGGCAATGGCTGCCACACCCTGCAGGGCTGCATCAAATTCCGCGGCGCTGTTGGTTGCAAGCCGAATGCGCGCTGCGAGGTTCTGTGCCTGGTCGGCGAGCTGGATGAATTTACCGCCGACCTGAATTGCGGCGAAAGCGGCGACCAGCCCTTGGACGGCGGTCGTTGCAGATTGGATGCCCTCGGTTAGACCACCGAAAGCACCGCCGCCGGAATTGCGGGCGGCGGTATCAATGCCGGCGAGGTCCTTTTTCAGACCAGCCAGCGCGCCTTTGATTTCGGTTAGCTCGGCCCCGATGCGAATTTCAAGATCAGATGCCATTGCTTCCCCTTTGTAGTGCTTTTATGTAGTCCTTGAACGCCTTCCCCTCAGCCTGCGCCATGCGGGCCGCAATGGCTTCGCCGACCCGTCGCTCGCTGTTCATTCGCTCGATGGCCGCCATGAATGCGCGGACCTGGGCCAGCGTGTAACCCTTGATTGCCTTCAGCGTGTGGCCGTTGGCAATCAAGACGGCTAGAGTGTCGGCCCACCCCCATTGGCCGCCGGCTGAGGCTGGATTTGCTTCACGGCCGCCACGATTGCCGGCGTCAGGCGGCCTTTGAAAAAATCCGCGTTGACCTTGATGGCCGAGACCGCGAGCGCCACCAGCTCGTCGAGGCCGCTATCGTTCAGCTCGGCCGCCGGCACTCCGGTGGCAATTGCGACGGCCTCGACAAAGCTTTCGCCATGCTCAGCAATCATCGCAATCAATGCCTGCGCATCAATCGACCCGGCGGCCATCAGCTCGGCAATCGTGCCGCTGGCCGGCTTGATCGCACGGGCAAACGACGGGATCTGGCCGACCTTCAGCGGCCCAAACTCGACATCCCGTCCGCAAAATTTGACGCGGGATGTCATGGGTTCGATGACGGAGAGATCGGTCATTCGTTACGCCTCAATCTCGACTTTAAAGTACTGCGAGATCCCAGCACCGACGATGCCGGTATCCTTCAGCAGCTTGCCCGTCGCTTCGATTGCCGCGTATTCCTCGCCGATGAGGCCGAGGTTTGCGAGCGCGCCAATCTTGATGCGATGTGCTGTTACGCGCGTGCGCTTTCCGCTGCGCGCTTCGTTCAGGCCGTCGAAAACAAGCTCGTATTCCTTGCCCGAGTTCGTCAATGCCTGAACGACGTCAGCGGCTGCTTTCGTGTAGGTGATCGTGATGTCGTCGCCGGCTACGATGTCGCCACCTGGAATGATGTAGATGCCGCCTGCGCGCGCCTCGTAATCCTCATTTGCGACAAAGGTCGTCGCGCCCTTCTTGACGCTCGTGATCGCAGACGGCAGGAATTCCGTCGCGACGAATTCGCCAGGATTGACGTCCGCGTGCGCTTCGTCAGTCACAGTGCCGGTCGCCGTCGTCGAAGTCGATCCGTACAGAGCGCGCGCGAGGTTGGCCGCACTCATGTCGTGCATCGTGATCGATGCTTCGACCGCGCTGATGCGCTTGACCTCGTTGTAGGTGCCGCCGCCGGGTTGCGTGTAGTCCTTCAGTTCTTTCGTTTCTTCAGTCACTGCGAAATTCAGTGCAGAGCAGTTGCCGACTTCGATCAGGCCAGTCGCTGCCGACCGATCGCGGAGGTAGACTTTGCCGCTGCCAAGATACGAGTAATCCGCCATATTTCTTCCCCTTTACGGTTGGCCTTTGAACGATGCCGCACTCGTGAATGCGAGTGGTACGTGGCAATACCCAGCATCGTATTCAGGCCCCGGCGCTTCGGCTAACCGTAAATATCTCCCGCCGCCCAGGTGAAAGCCGAGAAGCGCGCCGAGGACCTGCTCACACATTTCCGCAGCCTGGTCGCGCGCGGCACTGACGTTGCCATTTCCTTTGGCAGACTTGGCAGCAATCACGACATACCAGTTCTGGACGATGTTCTGAACCGCTCCGTTAGCGATGACATCGCCGACCGTGTATCCGTCGTAAATGACGAACACTGCGGGCGCCTTTTGGCGTAGCTCAGGCACGCGCTCAAGCTCTCGCAATGGCTCGACAGTGGCGTCAGGAAGCCTCGTCCTCAGTCGATCGATGATGATCTGCTCTACGGATGCGAACATTAGGCGCTCTCCTTCTTTGCTTCATTCAGAAAATAGGTACGTAGCGCACGCGTGACCGATACAGACCAAGACGGTGGAAGCGCTACGACGTCACCCTTGCGCAGAGGCAGAAACGGGCGAGCCGGGATCGTGACCTTCTTCGCGAAAATCATCTTCCCGTTGGGTCCCGGGAAAACGAGACGCGCACCAGCGCCAATGCCTTTACCAGGCTGAACAGGACCGGCAAATTCTTTGGGCTTGATAACCGCGCCGTACTGGTGAGTCGCCGCGATCTTCCGCTGCGCCGCTGTTCCGATCGTGACGCCGGTCGAATCGGCTTTCATGATGATTTTCGATAGACCGGTCCGATTCCGATCACGCAGCGGCTGGCCGCCCTTGCGCACCTTGAGCGCCGCCCACGGGCTTCCCCAAGGGTCGATGCCGAGCTTGAAGCAAAGATCGATCTTCGTCTTAATAGCCCGGCCGACT
>JACCDS010689557.1_pt1 | contig 14446 bp, 12 predicted proteins | sample 7446441 | NCBI WGS metagenome assembly JACCDS01 (sample SAMN15323445, study PRJNA562643) | freshwater metagenome | isolation source: river surface water | place: USA:Blue River Watershed | collected 2017-08-17 | reverse complement strand
ATACTGGCATGAGAAAGACGGTCATATCTCTTATGAAAAACAGGATCAAATCGGGTGGCCCACTCCATTGCCACACCGGCCGGCAAATCTTCTAACCATCGCAAAGTTTTACCAGGAAAATAGCCAAAAATTTTCGTCAGGATCGGCATAACCACATGCCAATTCATCCACATTGGCACACGAAGCAATGGTCGATAGTCATTCCAGTAGGCATACTGACAACCAACGAACAATGCACGACTTATCCTGCTAGCACTTGGTGCCAATCCAAGAGCAAAGCCTCCAATGCTATGACACACGGCCATCATTGGTATGTTGGGGGCAGTCAGATGCAGAAATTGGATGGCTGCCTCACAGTCGAGAGCACCCCAATCATGCTTTGTTGCTCGAAAACCACGAAGAGATTTAGGCTTTGATAAGCCGATACCACGGTAATCGTATGTAAGAACCAAAAAACCAAAACGAGCAAGATAAGCAGCATAGCGGCTGTAATATCTTGCAACAACACCAGTGGCAGGATTAATTAACAATGCTGTGTGAGGCTGACCATCAGATTTCCAGATGTGTCCCTCAAGTTCAAACCCATCAATAGCCATGAATTTACCCGGCAGACCATGAATCAGATTTGAATGTTGCATGATGTTCTTATTGACACAAATACATTCCTATAATCAAACCGATCAAACATACTAGGAACATTGTGTTGGACAGTGGTGCCCGAGGTCGGACTCGAACCGACACACCTTACGGCGATAGAACCTAAATCTATTGCGTCTACCAATTTCGCCACCCGGGCCCACTTTTTAATTATAACCGAAACCACTGATGCATCGCACAAGCACGATCAACATTGCATCAAATGCGACAGAGCAATACACAATTGTCGCCCTGGAATACACACTGATTCCATACACAATCCATACACACTTTTCTTCAGATTACACATTGAATTGCCGTGGATTGTCTGCATTTGCCATAAAACTTGAAAGCAGGTTTAAACGGTCAAACCCTTTCCACATAAGGGTTTCAGACCTGTGTGGTTAACACAGACATCAGAACATTTTCTGCAATAAAGTGGTACCTAAATCTGGTGCGTCTACCAATTTCGCCACCTGGGCAGGTGCCAATGCGAGGTGCGATTCTACACCAACCAGATTAATTTAGCGGTAAACCTCACGTCGATTACCAATCCTCACAATGAGAATGTGAACTCGCTTATCTTCGATATGAGCAATGATGCGGTAGTCTCCAACACGGTATTTCCAGAATGTGCCTAAACGCGATCCCTTGAGCGCCTCTCCCAGACTACGGGGATCTTGTAGCGGCGACACCCGGCCATGCAGAAACACCAGAATACGCTGTGCGACTGATCGGTCAAGTTTGGCGAGTTCGCGTTCTGCTGATCGGTCAAACTCAATCTTCCAGGCCATACTGCTTCATTAACTGCTGTAGTGTCCGTGTTTCTGTCTTACCTGTCTGATAGTCCGCCAATCGTTTCTCGGCAAGATGCAGATCCTCGAGATCTTCGAGGTATTCGAGGATCGCTTCGCGGGCGAAAAATGTTTTTGTACGACCTGTGGCTTTGGCTAGCATTTCCAGACGATGCTCAATGTCGGCGGGTAGTCGAATAGCAAGCATATACTCTCCTTGTGCTATACAAGTATAGCGCTTATCTTGCGACTTACAAGGGCGGCTATACTGCTGCCATGTCGCCCAATGTCACCGACCATTACGAAAACTTTCCCGTCGCTTCACTGCTGCTCCCGCGGCATTTGCGACAACCGGTGGCGGCAATCTACCGCTTTGCCCGCAGTGCTGACGATATCGCTGATGAGGGCGATGTCCCGGCAGGAATGCGGCAGGCACAGTTACAGGCTTACGATGCCGCGCTGACCGATATCGCCGCTGGCCGGCCCGTGATAGCTGAACTGGCACCCATCTTCGAGCCGTTACGAGTCGAACACGAACGCATCGGTCTACCGCTGGCCCCCTGCCATGCCCTGTTGTCGGCTTTTATGCAGGATGTGCAACAGACGCGCTATGCCACCTATACCGATCTACTGGATTACTGCCGTCGTTCGGCCAACCCGGTCGGACACTTGATGCTATTTCTATTCGATGCGGCAACCCCCGAACATCTGGCGATGTCAGATGCCATATGTACGGCATTACAGCTAACGAATCACTGGCAGGATGTGGCGATTGATGCGGCCAAAGGCACCAACGCCCGGATTTATCTGCCGCAGGATGAGCTGGCGCTGTGGGGTTACAGCGACAACGATGTTATTTCGGGGTCTGGCATTCGCCGTGACCCGCTGCGCTGGGCAGAATTCATGCGCTTCCAGACAGATCGAGTGCGCGGGCTGTTTGATCTGGGCGCGGCCTTGCCGGCCCTACTCGGCCGGCAATCCTGGCGGATTGGGCAGGAACTGCGCCTCACGGTAGCTGGTGGCCGACGGATTCTGACGCGTATTGATGCCGTGCGGGGTGATGTTTATGACCACCGCCCCACACTGGGTTGGCGAGACTGGCTTGCCATGCTTTAGCGCATAAGCAGCCACATCGGCTCTGCGTGCTCTACAATCTCACTCAATGAATAACCACGACTACTGCCAGCAGAAGGTTGCCGAGAGCGGCACCTCGTTCTATTACGCGTTTCTGTTTCTGCCGCCGGAAAAGCGACAGGCCATTCACGCGCTGTATGCCTTCTGCCGGGAGGTGGATGATGTGGTGGATGAGTGCGAAGACCCGGCCATTGCTGCCGCCAAGCTGAACTGGTGGCGGCAAGAGGTGGCATTACTGGCATCGCCACCCGACCACCCACAACCCACGCACCCCGTGATGCGTGCTTTGCAGGAGGTACGCCAACGGTTTGATCTGCCACTAGAGTACTTTACCGAGATCATTGATGGCATGGCGATGGATCTGGAATACAGCCGCTATCCGGATTTCAAATCACTGTCACTGTATTGCTATCGGGTGGCCGGTGTCGTTGGGCTTTTGTCAGCCGAGATTTTCGGGGTGACGGATCGTAAGACGTTGCGCTATGCCACGGAACTGGGCACGGCCCTGCAACTGACCAATATCATTCGTGACGTGGGCGAAGACGCGCGTCGCGGCCGGATCTATCTGCCGGTGGACGAACTGCAGCGCTTTAATGTACCCGCTGCCGATATTATGAATGCGCGAGAAACGCCGGAGTTTCTGGCTTTGATGCAGTTTCAAGGTGAGCGTGCCCAGTCGTACTACGATAAGGCGCTGTCTACCCTGCCCGTTACCGACCGTTCGGCACAGCGACCGGGTCTCATTATGGCGGCGGTGTACCGCACGCTGCTCGACGAGATCAGCAAAGACGGCTATCAGGTGCTCAAGCAAAAAACGTCGCTGCCGCCATTACGAAAACTGTGGCTAGCCCTCAAGACCTGGTTCAAATACTGATGCGTGGGCTGCGTCATGGCTGACGTGGCGCAAAACGTGCCAGACAAACGCCCTTCGGTGGCGATTGTCGGCGGTGGCTGGGCCGGTCTTTCCTGTGCATTGCGGCTGGCCCGGTCGGGTTTACGCCCCATCATTTACGAGTCGGCGCCGGAACCCGGTGGCCGCGCGCGACGTGCACCGCTTGTCGATCACCAAGCGCAAGCCGTCTGGCGTGACAATGGTCAGCATCTGATGCTGGCGGGTTGTCGTTCACTGAACACCCTGTGCAATGAAGTCGGTGTCACGTTACCCCAGACGCCGTTCAATTATACGGATGGCAACCGCCAGCTCTCACTGGCAGGTCGAGACGGACGCGCGGGTTTGCTTGTTGCACTGCTGAACGCCCGCGGGTTTCGCTGGGGAGAACGGTTACGCCTGTTACAAGCCCTGCTGGCACTGCAATGGCGAGGTTGGCAGGTGATGCCGGCACAGACGGTACAGCAATGGTTAATCGCACGACATCAACCATCCACACTGATCCGTGATTTCTGGGCGCCGCTGGCACTGGCGATTCTCAACACCCCGATTGAACAGGCTGCGATGTCACGGCTGGCGGCGGTACTACGCGATACGCTGGGTGGGGGCTGCGAGGCGCTGGCCATGCTGCAACCCGATGCCGACCTGAGCACCAGCGTGGTGACCCCCCTGGTGGAAGCGATCACGATGGCTGGCGGTGTGCTGCGTTGCGGGCGACGGGTTGAGGCCGTAACCTCGCAACCATCGGGGGGCTTTAGACTGATGCTGGCAGATGGCACATCAACAGAGGCCGATCAGGTGGTACTCGCCCTCCCCCCCTGGGCGCTGACCCGGCTGGCATTACCGTTCGATACCCGCGATCTGGCCACCCGTTTTGGCACTCAGCCCATTGCGACGGTATATCTGGGTTTTGAGGTGAGCACCCGATTACCCGCACCGCTGGTTCAGATTGATGGCCCCACTGCCGAAGATGCCCGCGCCTGGGCCATGGATCGGGCACACTGCGGAGAGCCCGGGGTCATGGCCGTGTCGCTTTCAGCCGATGGCCCCTGGCAGCAGCTGGATCACGACATGCTAGTCACCCGCTGTCTGCAGCGACTGTTACCGCTATTGGGGAGCAAGCCGCATGACCACCGCTGTCTCTGGCATAAGGTGGTTACCGTGAGGCGCGCTACGTACGCGGCAACACCCACCGCCCGTTTAGACCCCAGTGCGCAGAACCCGTTACCAGGATGCTTTCTGGCGGGCGATTGGACGCACCCTGATTATCCGGCAACGCTCGAAGCAGCTGTTGCCTCCGGTTTTGCCGTGGCAGATCAAATCATGCTACCTGCGGCCTGAACCAGGCCGCGGGTTTTTAGTTAGAATCTTGTCATTATGACGATCTGGGCCATCGGCGATATTCAGGGGTGTTACGACCCGCTGCAACGACTTTTGGACAAGTGCCGGTTTGATCCGGCGCAAGATACGCTTTGGCTCGTGGGCGATCTCGTGAATCGGGGCCCCCAGTCTCTGGAAACCCTCCGATTCTTGCGGGGGTTGGGCAAATCGGCCGTCACAGTGCTGGGCAACCACGATCTGTATCTGCTGATGGTGGCAGCCAATGCGGTACCCCGACGCGGCAAAGACGATACGCTCGGACCCGTTTTTGATGCGCCTGATGCGGCCGAGCTGCTCGATTGGCTGAAGGCCCAACCACTGGCTTACGCCGAAACCCTGAATGGACAACGTCATGTGATGGTGCATGCCGGCTTACTGCCCGAGTGGTCGGTCGACGATGCACTGGCACTCAGCAATGAAGTATCCACCCATTTACGCGGGCCGGGCTTTGCTGATTTCCTGCAAAACCTCTGGGGGGACAGCCCCCTCAACTGGCAGCCGAAACTGGGGGCAATGGATCGCGCCCGGGTGGTGGTGAATGCCATGACCCGCATGCGCTTCTGCTCCAAGCAGGGCGCGATGGATCTGAAGATCAAAGGCAAACCGGAAAATGCCCCCGCCGGCCACGTACCCTGGTTCGAGGTACCCGGCCGGAAGACGGTGACAGATACGCTGGTGGTGGGCCATTGGTCGGCACTTGGGCTAAAAATGACACCGAATCTCATTGCACTTGATTCCGGCTGCCTCTGGGGCGGCCACCTCACCGCGGTCAGTTTGCCCGAGCGGGAAATCATGCAGGTCACTTGTACCAGTTGCCGCTGAACGAAACGACTCACACCAAGAGTTGACGCAGGTCAAAGTCTGGCCATGAACCCCCGCAAGAATTCGGCGTAGAATCCATTTCATGCACTGCATCATTCAAATGTCATGGGTGACGATGTCCCCGGCAGAAAGCGATCATCATGCTTGAAGAACATTATCTAAAGCCTCTATTCGAACCTGAAAGCGTGGCCGTTTTTGGGGCCAGCGACCGAGAGGATTCGGTCGGTCAGGTGTTGTTTGCCAATCTCTTACAAACCGGCTTCGGGGGGCGGCTGTTCCCGATTAATCCCAAGCACGAGGTGGTGCAGGGTCAGCAGACGTTCAGATCCCTGCATGACGTACCGGGTCGGGTCGATCTTGCAATTATCTGTACACCGGCCATGTCGGTGCCGGGCATTATCGAACAATGTGGTGAGCGCGGTGTGCGCTTTGCGCTGATTGTATCCAGTGGTTTTGCCGAGCGCGGCCATGCCGGTGCGGCACTGGAGCGCAAGGTACTGGAGATTGCACGGAGTTATAGCGTGCGGATTCTGGGCCCGAACAGCCTGGGGATCATGCGCCCCCCCACCCGTCTGAACGCCACCTTTACTCAGGAACGCGCCCACGAGGGCAAAATGGCACTGGTGTCGCAATCCGGTGCCATCTGTTCAGCCATTCTGGACTGGGCGCTGCCGAATAAGGTGGGCTTCTCGTCAGTCGTGTCGCTGGGCCGCTCGAGCGATATCGACTTCGGCGAGATTCTCGATTACCTGGTGCATGACCCGCGTACCCATTACATTTTGCTGTACATCGAGGGCATCCAGAACGCTCGTCTGTTCTTGTCTGCGCTGCGATCGGCGGCTCGTATCAAACCGATTCTGCTCTACAAGACCGGCCGCTTTGCTTCAGGCACGGCTGCTGCACTCACCCACAGCGGCATCCGCAGTGGTTCGGATACGGTCTTCGATATGGCGGTACGCCGTGCCGGTGTGGTGCGTGTGAACAGCATTATCCAGCTGATTGAAGGCGCCAAGGCACTTAATGACCGCCTGCAGCCCAAAGGCAAGCGTCTGCTCATTATTACTAACGGCGGTGGCCCGGGTGCCATTGCCGCCGACCGCGCCAGTGAGGCGGGCATTCCGTTGGCCGAGCTGCAGGAACCCACGGTTCAGGCACTGAACAAGGTGCTGCCGACGACGTGGTCACACGCCAACCCGGTGGATATTGGCGGTGACGCCACACCGGAGCGTTATCGACAGGCCATCACGCTATGCGCGGCGGACGACCAAGTGGATGGACTACTCGTGATGCTGACGCCACAGGCCATGACCAAACCATTGGCCGTAGCCGAGCAACTGGTAGAACTGTCGAAAGAGCTGAACAAGCCGCTGATTGCCTGCTGGATGGGCGAAGAACATACGCGGGAGGCCCGCGAGTTCATGTCCAGCCACAACATTCCGGTGTTCCGTATGCCGGAGTCGTCGGTGGATCTGTTCTCCAACCTATCGACCTTCTACGAGAACCAGCGCCTGCTGCTGCAAACCCCGGCGGCCAAGACTGAAGGCAATGAACTGCGCATCGAAGGTGCCCGCATGCTGATCGATGCAGTGCTGGCCGAGAAGCGCAAGACGCTGTCGGAAATGGAATCCAAGTCGGTACTACGCGCCTTCAAGATCCCCGTGGCGCAAACCATGGTGGCACACAGTGTGGCTGATGCACTGATGTATGCCGAGCAGCTCGGTTTCCCGATTGCCATGAAAGTGGACTCACCCGATATTCTGCGCAAGACGGATGCGGGGGGGGTGCGCCTGAATATTCAGGATGCCGTGTCACTACGTAATGCGTATCACGACATTATCGAGACAGTGAAACGCAAGCACCCGAATGCACGGATTTCCGGCGTTTCCATCGAGCCGTTTGTGTCACGAAACCATGCCCGAGAAGTCCGTGTCGGCGTCTTCCGTGACCGCACCTTCGGTCCGGTGATTACCTTCGGTAGCGGCGGTAACGAATCGGATCTCTACCCGGATCGGGGTATGGCGCTGCCGCCGCTCAATCAGGTGCTGGCCGAGAGCCTGGTCAAATCGACCCGGGCATTCAATCTGCTCAAGGGCCATGGCCCGGTACCAGCGGCTAACATCGATGCCATTTACGACCTGCTTCTGCATGTTTCCGATCTGGTCAGCGAAATTCCTCAGATCATCGAACTGGATATCAATCCGCTGATCGTCGATGAGGAAGGCGTGATTGCAGCGGATGCCCGCATCGTGATCGATTACGCACCGGCGACCGTGGATCGCTATGCCCACATGGCGATTCACCCTTACCCGAACCATCTGGTCGAGGAATGGATTCTGCCGGATGGCGCCTCGGTCACGATTCGCCCGGTGCGCCCGGAAGATGCGGAAATGGAGAAAGAGTTCGTCAAGAATATGTCGGACGAAAGCCGCTACTTCCGTTTTATGGATACGATGCGCGAGCTCTCCAAGCCGCAGCTGGTGCGCTTTACGCAGATCGACTACGACCGGGAAATGGCCTTTGTGGCGGTTCAGCTCAACGAGTCAGGCATACCCGAGCAGATTGGTGCCTCACGCTATGTGACCAACCCGGATGGCGAAACAGTGGAGTTTGCCCTGGCCGTGGCTGACAGCTGGCAGAAGCGCGGCCTGGGCCGCAAGCTGATGCAGGTGCTCATCGACTGCGCCCGCACGAAGGGCTATTCGGCAGTCATCGGTGATGTGCTCTCCGACAACACCAAGATGCTGAATCTGATGAGCTCTCTGGGCTTCAAGATTCTGCCCAACCCGGAAGACAACACCATCAAGCGCGTGGTGAAGCCACTTACCCACTAAAGCGGGTTCAGAGACTCTGGCGGCTGCGGTTCGGAATGAACTGCGGTCCGCCGGGATTCAATGAGCGGATCGTGTTCGTGCCGGGTTGTGCCGGTTGCACAAACGGGCTTGTCTGCGGCTCGTTGCCAAAAACAACGTTGATGGTGAATTCGTTTTCTTCACTGAGTGAGCCACGATTCACGGTCAGGTATTCCCGGAATGGCACACCCATGGGTTCGATCAGATAGAAGTCGCGCTTGTTACCCATGGTTTTGCTCTGGTAGGTGTAATCCGATGCCCGGAAGCTGACCATGTGATACGCCCCCTTCTGGATCTGACGGGTACTGGTGACATTGTCGTTCGAGCGTTCAACGAGCATCAACTGAATAGAACGCAGTTGGCGCAGTGCCTCACCGGCCAGCCAGGTCTGATAGCAGCGGAGCGTCTCATATTGCGGGTCGTTGCGGAAGCAGAGCAAGCCTTCGCCATTGACGATTTCGGTACCACGCGGCGTCTGATTCCTGAAGGGCGATGGTGCAAGACCCAGCGGCACCGCAACGGGTGCAGTAATCAGCGACAGTAATGATTTGCCGATATCAGACCATTTGGCGCGCTCGAAGTCGACACGTTGTCCCTGCAAATTGAGGAAGGATTCCAGATCGGAATACCATTTCTCACTGGGCGCAACGTCCGATACCTGCAAGACGATCTGTGCATTCTTTTTGTTGTCGGTGCTGACATGGAGCCGATCCATGCGGGCACTGAACATGGCTGGGCGTTTAATCAACGCAGCCAGGGTAGCCCTTGCCTCATCCTGCTTTTCAACAAAGCGCCCTACTTCACCCAGGTTCAGCGAACGGCTGTTGGGGTTGAGGGCAATATTCTTTTTATCGAGCGAGACTTCGGCACTGATGCGTACGCGACAGGGGGAATCGCCTTTGCTTTCTAATACCGTGTACTGACGCACCACACCGCCGCTGTATTCGTTAATGCTTTCTGCGTAGTACTTGTCAGCGACCAACGACTTCTGACTATTAACGAAGGAGCCGACGGCTTTGTCGCTGGCCTGAACCTTCGCCTGACCCAGGGCTTCCTGACAGGTATTGCCCGTGCCTTCGGCGAGCACGGTTTGCACATCACCGTTTTTAGGGGTCGATGCGCAAGCCGTCAGAAATACGGCGCATCCTAGTAATAGAAGGCGCCGCCCGTGCTGCAGGGTCATTGATCAGAAGCCGCCCATCGCTTTACGCACCTGTTCGGCCCCTTTAATGCTCTGCTGGGTGACGACGATGGTTACCGAGACATGCTGCTGCTCTTTGGAAACTTTGCGCTCGGTGATTTGTACACCCTTCAGAATCGCCTGGGAATTGTCATCGATGCGCTCACGCACGGTTTGAGCCACGGTATTCGCTTTCTGACGGCTCTCTTTCGTGGCCTGACTGTTGCTGGCGGCATCTTCGTCATCCCCCGAGGTGTTGGACTCGTTGGCGCTATCCACCTGGGCAATGTTCTTCAGGTAGGCCTTGGAAATGGTCTGCACTGATTTGGTGGACTTCACGTCGTTCGACATAAACTCGGTGAGGTTACGCTTGGCGCGCATGGTGGCCGTTTTGAAGGCCACTTCGACCCCTTCCGGCGCATTGCTGACGAGCGGTGCCGTGGCGGAGGACTTGATGGACACCCAGTTGCCTTTGTCGTCAAAGGTGAGTGTCAGCGGGCCATTAGCCTCAAGAAATTCGACATCGGCGGTGCGACCCGGTGTCGCGTCGACCGGGTTTTTTGGGGTACTGCTACAGGCTGTCAGACCCAGAAAAATAGCGGAAGCGATCAGAAACGATTTTTTCATTAGGTACTCCTCGTGGAAACTTAATTGGTAGGCAGAACGTACTGTTGCACGACCACATCCGGTCGTTGGTAGAGTTCCTGAACCTTCTTGCGGACTACCGGGTCCGAAATCTGGTTGCCAAGTAGGTCATTACGGGCCAGCTTTTCGACCTTGGCACCTTTGGGCAGCTTCTTCGGAGCCGCCGTACTTTGTAATGGCTTACCCGGTACGATGGCGTCCGTGGCGGGTTTGTCATCGACAACCGGCGCTGCGTCAGTTGTCGGTTTTGTAGGTGCTGCATCATCCAGCGGGGTTATCGCAGGTTCCGCACTCACTGCCGGTGCTGCGGCTGGTGCCGGTGTTGCCGGAGCGCGCTTCAGTTTTTTACTGGCGGGCGTCTCGGCCTTCCAGCTATTGAGACGTTCAAAATCCTTATCGAATTTCGAGAACTCCCGCTCGAAGCTACTCTCCTGCGCCATCGATAGGCCACTAACTAGTGCCAGTAGTAATAGCAGTTTTTGCATGATGTGCCTTATAACGAAGCAGACGCTATAAAGTTAACGCGAAACGGCGACTTTTTTACAAAGACATGCAATAAAAAAACGCCTAGCAGTTAACTAGGCGTTTTTTATTAAGCGGAGCTTCAGAAAGCCAGCCATCAGACCCTATCAGGAATCAAACAGCACATCGTAGGGATACGACTTCTGCGGCACCTTGGCGCTGGCGTAGGTTTCATTTTGCTTTACGTCCTGTGGCTTATCCCACCAGATGGCACGTCCTTTGATCTGATCAATGCGCCACTCCGGGTTTTTCTTCATCTCTTCGTTGATGAACTTGGTGTGATCCGAAACGTAATCGTATTGAATGCGCGACATGACGCGAGCTCCAGAAATAAGGTGGTTGACATGATTATAAAGCAGACCGCTATTCTGACGAAATCCGGGGTGAAATGCCTGGCACGGCACCTTCTTCGGATTCCGCTTCACCGCCAGCGGTGGGCATCACCTCGTTGGGCAACCCCAGCGCCTGGCGATGCGCCTGCCACATACTGAGCATATTGCAGAACAAGGCCCCCTGCTCCAGCGCAGCGTCCAATGCCACGTGGGTATGCGGCAGGTCATCGAACCAGTCCTTGGGCAATTTGTGGCGAATACAGGTTCGGTACGGTAGCCCGGAGAGGGCCATGGCAAAAGTTTTCATATCCAGTGCCGACCAGGAAAACGGGGATTCCCCCGTAAACTTCATCATGTACCAGAACATGAAGGTGAAATCGAAACCCGCCGGATACGCCACAAACACCGCCTTGCCCGGCAGCTTCTTGACCCATTTGACATAGGCCTTCATCGCCTCCGCCGGGTCTTGCAGGTCAGTACGGCAGGCGGCCCAGGCCTCGGGCTCGGTTTTCCACCACTTCATGGTGAGCGGATGCCCCTTGGCGTCCGGTAGCAGTTCCAGATTGGCACTGAAGGTGCCGATCAGCTGTTTGTCCGGCGTATAGGCGGCAGACGCAAAGGACAGCATGGAGTGCGGACCCGGAATGGGGCCGTCGGCTTCGACATCGGTGCTGACGTAAATCTCGTTCATGCGAAATTCTACCAATGAAAAAGGCGACCTTCCGGTCGCCTTCCCCTAAACAGGTCTGCTTACTTCGTGAAGACCATTTTCGACTTCTTGCAATCGACCTTGATGACATCTTTGGGTCCAAAGTCGCCTTCGAGGATATGCGTGGCCAGCGGGTTCTCGATTTCGGCCTGGATCGCCCGCTTGAGTGGCCGAGCCCCGAAGACCGGGTCAAAGCCCGATTCCGAGATGCGGTCCAGGGCGGCATCCGAGACTTCCAGCGCCATATCCATGGCGGCCAGACGCTTCTCCAGATACTGCAGCTGGATACGGGCGATGTCGCGGATGTTCTTCTGATCCAGCGAGTGGAAGACGATGACATCATCGATCCGGTTGATGAACTCCGGACGGAAGAAGGTCTTCACCTCGGCCATGACGGCCAGCTTGATGACGCCGTAGTCGTCGCCGGCCATCTGCTGGATCATCTGACTACCCAGGTTGGAGGTCATGATGACCACGGTGTTGCGGAAGTCGACCGTACGACCCTGACCATCGGTCAAGCGGCCGTCATCTAGCACCTGCAGCAGCACGTTGAACACGTCCGGGTGCGCCTTCTCAACTTCGTCGAGCAGGATCACGCTGTATGGATTGCGGCGTACAGCTTCGGTCAGATAACCACCCTCGTCGTAACCGACATAGCCCGGGGGTGCGCCGATCAGACGGGCGACCGAATGCTTCTCCATGAATTCGCTCATATCGAGGCGGATGAGGTGATCCTGCGAGTCGAACAGAAATTCAGCCAGCGCTTTGGTGAGCTCGGTCTTACCGACGCCCGTCGGGCCCAGGAACAGGAAGGAACCGTACGGACGGTTCGGATCCGAGAGGCCAGCACGCGAGCGGCGGATGGTTTCAGACACCAGGCGCACAGCTTCGTTCTGGCCGATCACGCGGTTGTGCAAATAGCTCTCCATCTGCAGCAGCTTGGCGCGTTCGCCTTCCATCATCTTGGACACAGGAATACCCGTTGCCCGCGAGACGACCTCGGCGATTTCCTCGGCACCCACTTCGGTACGCAGCAGCTTGTGCTTGGTAGCTTCGGCATTGGCAGCATCACCTTTGCTTTCAGCCGCTTTCAACTTGGCTTCCAGTTCAGGCAGCTTGCCGTACTGCAGCTCGGCCAGTTTATCGAACTGACCCTTGCGTTGCAGCTCAGCCATTTGCAGGCGTAGCTTTTCGATCTCTTCACGCACCTGCGACGAACCTTGCAGGGTCGACTTCTCAGCGCGCCAGATTTCATCGAGGTCGGCATATTCCTTGCCCAACGTGTTGATTTCTTCTTCGATCAGCGACAGACGCTTCTGTGAGGCTTCATCCTTCTCCTTCTTGACGGCTTCGCGCTCAATCTTGAGCTGGATCAGTCGACGGTCGAGTTTGTCCATCTGCTCCGGCTTGGAGTCGATTTCCATCTTGATCTTGGCGGCGGCTTCATCGATCAGGTCAATGGCCTTATCCGGCAGGAAACGGTCGGTAATGTAACGGTGCGATAGCTCCGCCGCGGCAACAATGGCCGGGTCGGTAATCTCGACGCCGTGGTGCACTTCATAGCGCTCCTGCAGGCCACGCAGAATGGCAATGGTGGATTCGACGGACGGTTCTTCGACCATGACTTTCTGGAAACGGCGCTCCAGGGCGGCGTCTTTCTCGACGTACTTACGGTATTCGTCCAGCGTGGTGGCGCCGATGCAATGCAGTTCACCGCGAGCCAGCGCGGGCTTCAGCATATTACCGGCATCCATGGCGCCTTCGGCCTTGCCGGCACCGACCATGGTATGAATTTCGTCGATGAAGAGAATGATCTTGCCCTCTTCGGCAGCGATATCCTTGAGCACGGCCTTGAGGCGCTCTTCGAATTCACCGCGATATTTGGCGCCGGCCAGCAGTGCGGCCATATCCAGCGACAGCACCTTCTTACCCTTGAGGGTTTCCGGCACTTCTTCGTTGATGATGCGCTGGGCCAGGCCTTCGACGATGGCCGTCTTACCCACCCCCGGTTCACCGATGAGGACGGGATTGTTCTTGCTGCGACGTTGCAGAATCTGGATGGAGCGGCGGATTTCGTCATCGCGGCCAATCACCGGATCCAGCTTGCCCAGGCGGGCGCGCTCGGTCAGGTCGAGACAGTATTTTTTCAGGGATTCGCGATTGGCGTCACCTTCCTGGCTATCGACGTTGCTGTCTCCGCGCACAGCCTTGATCGCTTCTTCCAGCGCCTTTTTCTGCAAGCCGTGGTTCTTGAGCAGGCGGCCGGTTTCACCTTTGTCGTCGGCCAGGGCCACGAGGAACATGTCGCTGGCGATGAACTGATCGCCGGCCTTGGTGGCGGCTTTTTCGGTAAGGTTGAGCAGGTTGGCCAGGTCACGGCCGACGGTGATGTCGCCGCCATGGCCTTCAATCTTCGGCAGGCGGCCCAAGGCGGCCTGCAATTCGGTACGCAGGGGGCCGACATTGACGCCGGCGCGGGCCAGCAAGGAGCGGGCGGCGCCGTCGTCCTGGTCCAGGAGGGCCAGCAACAGGTGCTGCGGCTCGATGAACTGCT
>JACCDS011771684.1_pt1 | contig 14448 bp, 9 predicted proteins | sample 7446441 | NCBI WGS metagenome assembly JACCDS01 (sample SAMN15323445, study PRJNA562643) | freshwater metagenome | isolation source: river surface water | place: USA:Blue River Watershed | collected 2017-08-17 | reverse complement strand
ATCTTATCAAAAGATTTTGTGAATATGTATTTGTATTTTCTATAACTTGTATTACCAATTGCACCCAACATCAAATCATTAGTAATACCAGTACTATGCTAAGAACCCTCTTTTCTTTTTCCTTTTTTTCTTTTTCCCTATTCAGTATTTGCCTAAATGTGCAAGCTCAATCGTATGTTGATATATTAAAGTTAAATGGCAACACCACAGCTCTTAATAAATTCGACAGCAGTTCCTCCTCTACGCGTGTAAATGAGCTTAGTGCCGACCTAAGCTTGCCCATTAAGTTAACGGAAAAAACTGCCATCATATCTGGATTAATTTACGAGAACATCAATACTAAGCTTTTCGATAATGATAATTATTATCGCTTTAGTTCAATTTCTATAAAAATGGGATTCAATAAAAAAGTAAACGATACTTGGACATACTCCCTTGTGCTATTACCTAAACTAGCATCCGATTTTAAAAGGCTTAGCAAAAAAGATTTTCAGCTGGGCGGTATTGCCTTGTTTAAATATACTAAAAGTGAAAATTTTAACTATAAATTCGCGCTCTATGCCAACAATGATTTATTTGGGCCATTCTTCGTTCCCATGTTTGGCTTTTATTATTTAAGTGATGATAAGAAGTGGGAAAGCAATGTGATGGCTCCATTACAAGCCGATATAAACTACAAGGCATCATCAAACTTAACTATTGGTATTAACTACACCGGACAAATTCGCTCCTTTCACATACAAAATATGAGTACTTCGCTGGGCGACTCTTACGTTACAAAAGCAAGTAATGAACTTAGTGCTTATTCAAAAATCCATTTCACTAAAAACATCAGCTTACAAACAAAAATTGGGTACTCCATTGGCAGAAGCTATAGAGTGTTTAAAGATAATGACAGAGTAAATTTTGCCCTTCCTGCCTATTATGCAAATGATAAAAGAACACAATTAAACAATGATTTTGAGGATGGTTTCTTGTTACAGCTAACTGCTTTGTATAGAATTTCTCTTTAATAAAAAAACAATAACAATAGCTTATGTATATTTTACTTGAAATGCTTATATTCGATTATGAAAAGCATTCCTTTCCTCGTCTTAGTCCTTTTATCATTCACTACATTTGCCCAAGTCGACTCGGTAAGCATTCACTCTAAAAATGCTGCGAACTACAAAGCGCCTAGCTCAGTCAGCAATTCGCGTTGGTTCTTTACCTATTGGGAAGAGCAATATAATTACAAATACTTTTACGCTAATGGTCGTTTAGTAAAGAAAAGTACTTTTTCCAAATCCTATAACGATACTTCCGAAATACAAACGTATACTTATGATGCTGACGGCTACTTAATCCGCTCCGATTATTATAATATTTTTAAACGGGGCAAAATGGAGTTATACGGCTACAATACCTACGAACGAAGTGCCGATAAAAAAAGGATGAGGCATAAAATCTACACATGGTACGATCAATACGATGGAGTAACACTTTATACAATCACCGACTACAAATACGACGAAAGAAATGAAATCATTAGCACTCATGAACGTCAATTATGGTTAAGCGACTCATCGTATCGTACGAGTAATTTCCACTCCGAAAACAGAATTTACCTAAATAATAAGTCGAAAAAATATCTTCAACGAATTGATTCGACGTATGATAATTTTGCAAATGTTGTGATACCTTCTTATAAATATCTATTTGTTTACGACCATCTCGAACGAATAAGGATTATACTTCGATACGGATACCAGCAAAACGAATGGCAGTTGTTAAACAAAGATTCATTAGTATATAAAAGTCCATCGGAAGAACCACATGAATACCATCGCATAAGTTATACAAATGAAAGTAGTTTGTATTTCAGCAATATGAAATGGAATAATTTCAAATCGGTTGACTTGGTTGGAAGGCTCTACAACTTAAGTTACTTTGAATATGATTTGTATTCATACAATCAAATTGTAAAATCAGTAACGGGTGATGATACAATAATCAAAAGAGTAGGAAATAAACTCGACAACTTTGGTTCAACAATATATTACGAATACCGAAGAGATATTAACAATAAACTATTTCTTCGTAATAAATATGTGGAATATTACGATATATACAAAAAACAACAACTGTTTTATTATAGACCATATGATACCACAAACAATGTGTGGTTAGGTATGAGCGGCAGACTCTCTCGAAGCGAATACAACCAAGATCAAACGGTTAAAAGCACAACCTACGGAAATTTGTATGGCGACAGTGCAATTTTTTATACTGATAGGTTTGAATATTTCGATTATGTGGATGCAGTGCTCGGTATAAATCAACATAACACACTAAATATAGGCATATACCCCAACCCTTTTAAAAATCAACTATACATTGATGGCCAGGGTGCAAAAATTGAAAATTTAACAATTAGAAACATTTTAGGAGAAACATTATACTCATTACCCAATGTTGAAGAACGAACTATAGACCTTAGTGAATTAAGTCCAGGTATTTATTATCTATCCATCACTGTAAATCAATCTAATTATTCATACAAAATAATTAAAGCTTCAAAATCTGATTAAATATTGAGAAAACAATTAGTAAAAAAACTAGCGAATTTCGAATAGTCGTACATTCGCTAGTTCGCTAGTTCGTTAGTTCGATTCTACATTTTCACAAATCTTCCTACATAATTATCAGCTTTAAGGATATAGGTACCTTGTGGAAGCGATTCTATGTTTAGTCTAGTATTGCTTGGTTTGTTGATGTGCATTATTAACTTCCCTTGGCTATTAAATATTTTTATATCCTGTACCAATCCAATAGCTTCTAAGTTGATAAAAGTATTTGCAGGGTTCGGATAAATGGAAATTGCTTTGTTGTTTTTAGAAGATGCGATACCTGTACTAAAACTGCTAAAGTTTGTCTTGTATGCTTCAATTAAGGTATCCGTACTTAAGCGTAATTTCGCTAGTGAAGTTAAGTTAGTACCGGGCGTATCACGTGCCCAAACGTAGGCTAATTCGATGGTCATTTTTTCTCCAGGGGCAAAGCTGCGTGGTTGTACAGTAACAATTCCTCGACGATCGCCTGCAGGAGCAGTTTCTGTCCAATTTGGTCGACCTTGCAAATCTGTCGTACCTGGGAACATAAATTTACAAGGGTCTGTACCTCCTCTACCTGTTGGTGTTCCATAAGTTATCGGTTGTCCGTCGGGCCATAATCCTTGTAAATATCTATGTAATTCTAATGCATCTCTAGGGTCCGAATCTACTCCAGGCTGACCAGAATTTGAAATAGAAACATAACTGTTCATTTCCAGTGTCGTTCCATTACTCGTCTTACCTGGATTTAAAAATGATATGCCAAAAGCGGGTGGAGCGAGTCCATACCCTTTTGTTCCTCCATCTTCATCGTTATCATCAGAATTATAAACAAAAAATAAATTTCTTTTTGATGCATTTGCATTCGTAGATAAATCACATCCTAAATAATCATCGGCAGCATTGCCTAAATCAAAATCAACAAATTTACCAAATCTAAAATCGGTGTAACTATTATTTGATTTATTAGTAATTACAAACCTGTAGATAGTAGAGTTGTTTACAACTAGTGATGTATTACTGGTATAGGCACTAGCTGTAGCTTGAATTTCAATTCCTATGGCACTTGCACCAGGAAATGCTGTATGAACATTCCCTTTATCGTTGAACACCCATGAAATCATTTGAGCGGGAATGATACTAGGATTGTTAATATCATACACTGGATAATCGCCAATCGTTGGATCGTAAATTCCATCAGCATTTTTATCGAAAAATGGGAAATCAGAATTACCCCATCTGTTCATGTTATAAGAAATACCTTTTCCTAATTTTGCATTAATAATTTCTGAGCCATAAACATTATACATCTTATCAGCATCCTTACAATCTACAGAATCTATCTCACCCATTGCATTTAAAGCTCCAGGCCAAAAATCTAAACCACGCTGGCGGTATGTTTGACCTGCAGTATATAAATTACTTCCGCCATCTACAGCAGAGAAAAAAAGTGAAGCAGTAAATGCAGAGTTTCTTCCAGAATTTTTTGGAATTTCATAACTAGAATTTCTTGTTCCAAAAATATCCCAGAACATATCGCCACCATTAAGTAGTCGTGCACGTACATTGTTAACGTCTAAATCGATAGCAGCTGTTGGTGGAGCACAAGGAGTTACCGATGCTTTAGAGTTTTGTATACTTGTAATGACTAAGATTGCCAGTATAATGGTTTTATATTGTATAGTTAATTTCATGATGATTAGATTTTAGGTTAGAATGAACGAACAGCGTAAACATAATAGCGTTGGGTCTTATTTGCTAGTCTTGCCCTCCTGGTTTGCACGTAATATGCTTGTGTTTTAGAAGATTCCGTAGAACTCCAAACTGGACCTGAAACAAGTTGCGCATTAGCCATCAATATGATTTCATGAAAACTTGGCAAATACCAATCTTCGTATCCTGCTTGAACTAAATCACTACAAATTTTTGCAGGATAATTTCCAGCACCTAATACATTCACAATTTTTTGAGTATTGAGTTTTCCGCTTAGTATGGTAGAATCGGTTGCTCCAATTAAGGTATCAATGCCATTATTCCATGCAACAGTGGTCGGAAATCTTTTTGTTGCCACTAAACCATGAAATTCTCCTTCAACATAACCCGCATCACCAGGTTTTAAAATGTAAAATAAATCACCTCCGAATAAAGACATCCCTATGATCGCAGAATCAGTAGCAAAAGTTCGCTGTGCACCATAGCTCACTCCAGCAGAAGTCTCAACGAATGCTCTTATGTAATATCCTGTTTTGGGGGTTAATGTATTTATCACACAGGTAAAAGAATCATTAGCTCCTACCCTCAGTTGTTTAGAATCGTTTACTGTAGGTAATGGATTTTTACTCCAGCAGACTCCTGCACTTATGATGGCTTCTGAATTAGGATTGTTTATTTTACCGCCGGAGATAGCATTGGTAATGCCCACATATTTTACTTTGTTTGTTTGTATACTGATGCTACCTTGTGGAGAAATTGTTGCAGCATTTGTAGTTGAATAACTAAGCGAAACAAAACAAATAAGGAAAACACTTAGCATTTTTTTCTTTATGTTCATAAATAGATTTTTAGGTTATTATAAATATACTGTAAATTAGCTTATTAACAAATACTACTGGAATTATTTCTTAGATTAAATTAAATGATGGTTTTTAAACCTTTTAAATACTTATTTACATTTTTTCTATTCGGACTTTCTGTATGTGAAGCCCAGACTTTACCCTATAGTTATGATCAACTAACAATTAATTTAAATTCTGATTTTATAGCATATGGTCAAACAGCTCGTTCCTTAGATCAAAAAGTAAAGTTAAATGTACTTAAAGCATATTTAGAACTAAACAAAAATGAGCGCGTAAATCTGTTGCTCGATTATCCATCAGAATTAAATATATACTTTGATAATACGAATAAAACAGCTGATTACTTATCCATTGAAAAAGAGTTATATAAATGTTATTATTCTAAAACTTATATCGATTTACAACTCAATAAAATAAAGGAATATGTAAACTTATGTGCTACCTATAATGGTGTTCAAATTTATTGTATAGGTACCAACGATGTAACATCACAAAGAGATTCCATTTTATTTAAAGCAATAAAAAAGACTTTAGAACCAAGCTTTCACAAAACATTTTTTGTTACCAATCCACAAAATGTTGTAGAATATTATTATGCTGATGAACGCTTTTCGGGAAACCTGTTTACTTGTGTAGGTATGTTAACTACAGATTCATTGTTTCATAATAGAAATATTATAAGTATTGCAGAGCAAAGTAGAATGATTCAAAAACCAGATGGTAAAAATTTCACTAGAACACATTATTACCTTGGAATGAGAAATTATCAAAAAGAACGAATAAACATGATACCGTACAAAGGTCAAGAATTCCTATGTATCAATCTTTGGGATTACCTTTCGGAAAATAATATTACTTATGATTACATGATTTTATTCAACGAACTCCCATTAAACAAATAATGTTAGGAGAATTAAATGAATAAAAGTATCTTCATTGCTATAACCCAAATTTAACATGAGTAATACAACCACTACTAGTAATTCATCAAGCAATAATGGTGCATTAAGCACACTCGTAACTGTTTTCTTTTTCTGGGGATTTATAGCCGCAGGAAATGGGGTATTTATACCATTTTGTAAAGACTATTTCCAACTCGACCAATTTCAAAGTCAGTTAGTTGATTATGCATTTTATATAGCCTACTACATAGGTGCCTTGCTCCTGTTCATTCTTGGGAGTTCACAAGGAAAAGATTTGGTGGGTTCTTGGGGCTACAAAAAAAGTATTGTGTATGGACTATTGTTCAGCGCCATTGGAGCAGTTGCGATGATTATAGCAGTAAATGCAAACACATTTTCTGGCATGCTAGTAGGTTTATTCATTGTAGCTTTAGGATTTAGTTTACAGCAAACCGCAGCACAACCCTTTGCTATTAGTTTAGGCGACCCTAGAACTGCTGCCGGACGAGTAAACTTGGGTGGAGGTATAAATAGTTTTGGTACTATGATAGGCCCAATTGTTGTATCACTATTGTTATTTGGTACAGTGGCAGCCACCGAAGAACAAACAAAAAGTTTAGGATTAGACAATGTTAGTTTTATGTATGCAGGTGTAGGTGCTTTATTCATTGGAGCAGCTTTATTATTTGCATTGAGTAAAAAAGTTCCAGCTGGTATTAATACCGAAAAAGTAGAGCCTGCCAACAAAGCAATGAATACACTTTTGGTAATAACTGGTTTACTCATCTTCATGTTTGTTCCTGTATTTAAAAGCTATATAGGCTTATCGGAAAATATGAGTGCCGAAGAAAAACATGCTTTAGAAATTTACCGCATGAAATGGTTAGTGGGTTCTATGCTTGTTATTATATTAGGGTTAGTATTCGCTTATCAAAACGCTAAGAAAAAAGCCGAAGGTTGGGGAGCGATGCAATTCCCTCAATTGGTATTAGGAATGTTAGCCATCTTTGCCTACGTAGGTGTAGAAGTAAGTATTCAAAGTAATTTAGGAGAGCTCCTAAAACAAGCAGACATGGGTGGTTTTATGTCGTCGCAAATTTCTCCATATATCAGTATGTACTGGGGTAGTATGATGATTGGACGTTGGGCAGGAAGTATCTCGGTATTTAAATTAAAGAATAGCACCAAAAAACTTTTATTACTTATAGTTCCACTCATTGCGTTTGGAATTATAATTGGAGTAAACACCTTAGCACAAAAAGATATGTCGCCATTGTATTCTTACATCCTTTGTGTTGGAGTATTAATTGCTGCATTTTTCTTAAGTGAAGACAAGCCAGCTAAGACTTTACTTATTTTTGGTGCCTTGGGTTTGGTTGCCATGTTAGTAGGATTATTTACAACTGGACAAATTGCAGTTTACGCTTTCTTAAGTGGCGGATTGTGGTGCAGTATCATGTGGCCTAGTATTTTCAGTTTAAGTGTAGCAGGTTTAGGAAAATATACCATTCAAGGTTCAGCCTTTTTAATTATGATGATATTAGGAGGTGGAATTATTCCTCCATTACAAGGAAAACTGGCAGATATCATTGGTATACACCAATCGTATTGGGTAGCAGTACTGTGTTTCGCTTATTTAATCTTATTTGCTGTATTGGTTAAGAAAATATTAGCAAAACAAGGTATCAATTACGAAACCTCGGTTGCAGGACATTGAGCGAAGAGCGAAGAGCTGAGAGCGTGGAGCGTGGAGCGTGAAGCTGGGAGCGTGGAGCTGGGAGTAATTGACAATTAACAATTAATAAACAACCTTTACCACTTGCATCTCAGTTCTTCTGTTTACTTGGTGTTTATCTTCTGAACATGGTACGTCGTTAATACAGTCGTTGAGGAGTTTACTTTCTCCAAATCCCCTACCCGATATTCTCTTTTTAGAAATACCTTTAGAGATAATATAATTAACAGATGCCTTAGCTCTTTTATCTGAAATTACTTTATTAATTTCATCGCTTCCTCTTGAATCAGTATGTGAGTAAAGCTCTACTATTACTTCTGGATTTTCTTTCATAAAAGCAACTATTTTATCCAGTTCTTTCGCTGCATCTTTTCTAATAGCCACTTTATTAAAATCAAAATATATGCTATCAATTTTTATAATATCCCCAGATATTAAACTAAAATTTTCTACATAATCAAAGGCATTATTCACCTTTATACATGTATTTAATGTTTTTAAGTTTTTTTCTGAATTAAAATATCCTTCTTTTTCTATATTGATTTTATATTCTGAATATTTTTTCAAGCCTATTATTTTATACTTTCCTATGATATCTGTTTTTACAGTAAATACATCATTTGTATCCTTAACATTAGTTACTTTAACAATAACATTTGGAATAGGTGCTTTACTTGTTTTGTTTATTACCTCTCCTTGCAAACTGCATCCTTCCGCCATTTTAGATAAGGTAATATAATAGGTATCATCAAATTTATTGATATTAATTTCCAAGTCATTGGATTCATATCCTTCTGCTTTTGCAGTAAATTTATAATACTTTCCAGGTTCAATATTTTCATATTCTTTAAACCCATTAAAGAGTGTAAATTTTTTAACATCCGAATCACTTACTTCTGTTAATTCTACATTTGGAATAAGTTTGTTATTATTGGATTCTACAATTTGAACACTAAAAGATTTTAATAATGGTTTTAAGCGATTGAATGAATATATATCTTGGTTTCCATCAGCATTATCGCGATTAGAACTTAAAAAACCTTTCTCTACTTTTGTATATTTTACATATGCATAGTCATCAGCATTCGAATTAAAAGGAGCCCCTAAATTTTCTGCTACTCCCTTAGCTCTATTTAAGTCGATATTAAACAAATCAAATCCACCTAAGCCCCCTCTACCATTACTAGCAAAATAGAATGTATTTAAGGCATCTATAAATGGATAAAGTTCGTCACCAGATGAATTTACGTTAGGTCCTAAATTCATTGGTTTCGACCAAGAGGTATCAGTTTTCTCACATACATATAAATCGAATCCTCCATATCCGCCTGGCATATTTGAACTAAAATAAAGTTTTGTGCCTTCTTGGTTTAAATATGGCGTTGTTGTTGAATACTCCGTTGAATTATAAGGAAAAGATGATGATTTTGACCAATGATCGTTGCTAAAATCAAATCGTGCTGATTGTATACTTAAATGCTTTTCTGTAGAATTTAACTTTCTTGGATTTTTATTAACTACATAATAAACCGTCCTTGTTTTTGTATGATATGTTGAAATTCCATAATTTCCTTTCACTTTCAAATTCTTAGCAATACGCTTAACATTTTTATAAGCATCGTCGCTATTACTTGCATATAATCCAATATAATTGATATTCTTTCTTCTTATTCCTTTCAAAATACCTTTAGAAATTCTAGTACTTGAAAACATTATTCCATTTTGATATAAACTTGGAGCAAAATCGTTGTATTCATTATTAAAACCAAGTTTAGTAATTTGAACATTAGCGGTATCCGCTTTTATGAGTTGTTTTGCATTTACGACAGAATTAACAACCATATCCAACCGATTATCGATTTTAATATTTAAATCGGAATTCTTTTCGATAAACTTCTTAACAGAATCGTATTTTTTATTTTTGATTAAGGTTTCTGAATAAGCTAGAACATCTTTAAAAGAAGAATCTAATATGGTGAGTTTAGCAAATGTTTGTTCTGCTAATTCTAATTGATTCGACTTTTGGTAGGCATATGCAAGCTTGCGTAAAACTTGAACGTTATACTGGTTTTCTTCGTCGTTTAAATAACTTTTGTAACTTTTAGCTGCACCCTTAAAATTTGAGATTTTATATTTAAAATCTCCAAATTTCACGCTAATTTGAGCATAGGAATTTAGGGCAAAAAATAATGCCAAGCTTAATAGAGTATGTTTTTTCATAATTAAACGGTATTCGCCCAAGCTTATATAACATGGGATATTAATTATTGAAAAAAAAAATTGAGCTCCGACGAAATTACTAATTTTAGTAATACGAGCTAAATTTTAAATGATTTTTTTGATTTTTCATTAAAATATTAAAAAACTGACTAGTAAAACACTAGTAAAAGCCTGATTAGCAATATTATTACAATAATTCATTTCATTTTTTATACATTTGTTACCTTTAACAAACAACACAACAACTTACTTATGCTTCAGAATAAAGTAGCCCCGGGGCTATTCCTGATACTTTTAATTCTTTTTCCATTAATAAATCAGGCTCAGCATACTAGAATTTTATCAGTTCCTCCTATAGCAAACAATGATTCGGTTCTCATTGGCAAAAATCAAGTTATATTAATTGATGTTCTAAAAAACGATAGTGATGCCGATGATGATGTAAAAAATTCGACCATACAAGTAGTTGCAACGCCTCAATTAGGAATATTTTCAGTTTTAAATAATAAAATTCAATATACACCCAGTACAAATGTGTGCGGTTTTGATAGTATTAAATACCGATTGAAAGATGTAAACAATGAATTATCAAATATTGCAACCATTTACATAGAAGTTACTTGTTTTAATTTAGCACCGGTTGCTGTAAATGATCAACTGACGATGTTAGAAGATCAAACTGATAGCATTGATATTTTTGACAATGATCGATTTACAGATGGGCCAGATTTAAATTTAACCATCTTAAATCCTCCTAAACATGGTATTGCAAGCATTAACAATTCTGTTATGCTATATTACACTCCCAATATAAACTTCGAAGGACTAGATACATTAACATACATATTTTGTGATAATGACCCAACTTTATCCTTATGTGATACTGCATTTGTATTTATACAAGTAAACCCAATAAACGATCCTCCTGAAGCTTTAAACGACACCTTATATGTTTATCAACTAAAGAGTAATACCATTAATTTATCATCGAATGATTTGAGTATTGATGGACCTCAAATGAACTATCAAATGATAGTTGGACCAAGCTTTGGTATAGCCAACATACAAAGTAATGGCATCTGTAATTACACAGCTAATAATATTGTGGGAAGCGATTCGATTCAATATGAAGTTTGCGACTTGGCAAGCCCGTCGTTATGTGATACAGCTTGGTTAAGAATTAACATTTTACCTGTATTTGAAAAACCAATTATTAAAAGCGACACCTTACGAGTAATCAAAAATAGCAGCAATGCCATCAACATATTAATTAATGATCAATTTCCTAATGGTATAAATTCAGATAGTGTGTTTATTACGTTTGTTAGTAACATTGGTATTTTTAATTACAACGATAGTATATTAAATTTTAGTCCAAACATCGATTATGTTGGGACAAATACACTCATCTATTATGTTAAAGATTTAATTGATTCTACATCAAACATAGCATACATCACTATCTATGTGAACGACATACCTGTTTCCAACGACTTATGTGAATTACAATGCATAAGTAATCAAAGCTTAAGTATTAATCCATTTTCGAAGGCAATTGCATTTAATACACCAATTGATAAGAGCAGCATTTATATCATAAAGAATAGCACTAATGGAACTTTAACAAACTATAACCCCATAACTGAGTCGTTAAATTATGTACCAAATAATGGCTTTGTGGGTAAAGATAGTTTTCAATATGTTATATATGATAATCTAGGTTTTGCTTCTAATCCCATTTTAGTTTGCATCGATGTAGTAAACGACATACCTGTTACTGCAATACCAGTTATAAGTAGTAATGGCGATGGAATCAATGATTATTTAACATTTGAAAAAATAGATGATTATCCGGATAACGAGGTAGTGGTTTTTGATAGGTATTGGAACGAGGTATTTAGAACTAAAACTTACTCATCTATTAATTTTTGGGATGCATCAAATGTGAATACAGGGACTTACTTTTATGTTACCACCATACGATTAAACGGTGTAGAAAAAATTATTAAGGGTTATGTAAATATCATCAAATGAGAGTTAGAATTATTTTATTTCTTTTAATGATTTGCTCAAAAGTTTATGCGCAAAATGAACCTATATACTCTCATTATATGTTCAACAGCATGAGCTTCAACCCTGCTTTTTCAGGTAATTACGATAAGTTGCATTTACAATCGACCTACAGAATGCAATGGATCGGAATTGAAGGAGCACCTAGAACATTAATGTCGAGTATTGATGCTCCTATATTTAACAAAATGAGTGCTGGTTTAGAAGTATTACAAGATAATATTGGTGATTTTTCGAACACAACTGTTTATGGAAATTATGCATATCGTATCAACATTAATGAGTCGAGCAGAATATCATTCGGACTCGGTTTAGGCATAAGAATGCAACGATTAGGGAAAGATGATATTAGTCAACTAGACCCAATTTTTAATAATTTATCATATAATCAAAATGCTTTTAATGCCAAGGCTGGAGCTCATTATAGTAATAATAAATTTTACTTCAGCATATCGAGTACAGAGCTAATTCCTTCTGCAAATTTTATTAATTCAACTGGTACAAAAAATAAGAATCAATCCTTATTTATCAGTTCAGGATATTCATTAAGAATTGCCGACGAATTTGTAATCTATCCTAGCATACTGTATAGAGAGAATTTTAAAAATGCATCCTATTTCAATTTTACAAACTTGGTAGGTTACAAATCAACTTTATGGTTTGGGCTAAGTTACAGACAAGGATTTTATTTATTTAATGAATATACCAAAATAGATAAGAACGACTTTTCAAAAGTAATTGGCTTTTTATTTGATTATGAATTAAACGATATGTTTAGGTTTGGTTATAATTATGATTTTAGTTTAAGCAATAATCAATCATTAGGTAATGGTAGTCATGAATTAAGTGTGTCATATTTTTTAAATAGTAAAAAAAGTACACGCATGTTAAACCCTAGGTATTTGTAAGCATGAAAAGAGCAATTATTTTTTTCTGTCTGCTTAATTTACAATTGTTTTTATCACTCCAAGTGCAAGCACAAAAAGAGTATTTAAAGGCAAAAAAGCTTTACGAAAATTTCGAGTATCAACTTGCAATCCCTTATTATAAAGACGCTCTAGCCATTGATAGTACACTTGAGAGCATTGAACAGATTGCCGATTGTTATCGCAAAACGAACCAATACAAGGAGGCATTAAAATATTACAAACAAGCCCTCGATATTCCGTATTACAATTCAAGTAGTGTGTTCTATTATGCCGAAATGTTATATAAAACAGGTGATTACACAGAGGCAGAAAATCAATATACATTTTATTTAAATTATGAACCGGCCAATGTTGATTTAATAAATTCGAGAATTAAAGCATGTAAATACGCAAAAGAACTATCGAATAAACCTAGTTCCTGTATAGTTGAAAATGTAAAAGAAATAAACACAAAGTTTGCAGAAACAGGAATAGCCTTTAGTAATAATAATTTATATTTCAGTTCCGATAGAAAAGCTGGAAATGCCAGTATGGTTGATGGTTGGACAGGAAATGCATTTTACAAGATTTATACATTACCATTGAAAATTAACAATGGAAAAATCTCATTTCAACGAGCAAAATTATTCGATGCAAATATAAACAAAGGGTATCATGCGATGTCACCAACGTTTAGTACCGATTTAACTAAAATGTATTATACGTTTACAGAATTAGAGAAAAATCCTTTAAAAAAACATCAAGTTAAATCTAAAGACTTTACAAACAAGGCAAATATTAACGAAGCGAGAGCAAAAGGTAAACGTTGGATTTATCATTCAACCATAAAAAATCAGGAATCGTTTTATTATTCAATTTTACATCCTTGTATTAATGCTGATGGTACTAAATTGTATTTTGCTTCAGACATGCCTGGTGGTTATGGTATGTTTGATTTGTATTACTGTACAATTGAAAACGATTCTCTTTCTGCTCCTATTAATTTAGGTAATAAAATTAACGGACCGGGGATGGAACTTTACCCAAGTTTTGCAAATAATGAAGTTTTATATTTTGCTTCCGATGGTCATTTAGGCTTAGGAGGGCTCGATAATTATATGGCAAAACTGAAAGACACAGAAGTTATAAGCATAGAAAACCTAGGTTTTCCTATAAATACTAGTTACGACGATTTCTCATATATCTTTATAGAATCGCTCAAAATTGGCTTTTTTTCGTCGGATAGAGAAGGGGGAAAAGGTAAAGACGATGTCTATAAGGTTATATGGTCAAAATAGTGTAAATTGCTAAGTGTTTTAAGGTCAATGCTTCCATAATTATTTAAAACTTGTGGGAACAATTATCTGAAAAACACGTAAACGACAACAAAACTTACAACAACAACTCTCCAATGCCAAGATTTACTTATGCGGTATTTCTTATTCT
>JACCDS010364402.1_pt1 | contig 14453 bp, 13 predicted proteins | sample 7446441 | NCBI WGS metagenome assembly JACCDS01 (sample SAMN15323445, study PRJNA562643) | freshwater metagenome | isolation source: river surface water | place: USA:Blue River Watershed | collected 2017-08-17 | reverse complement strand
TGAAGCGTTGGGGATGACGTGGATGTCCACAATCACAGCGCCTGTTTTTTCTAAGCGTAGGTAGCTTGTGGCTGGTAGTGTCATGAGATATGTTGGGCCAAGAAAAAGCCCGAGGTCTTGCGACATCGGGCTTGAGCGAACGGTAAACCGTTGCCTAGATCTTGACAGATTAAGGCTTGCTTGCTGTTGGGAAAGGCCAAGCAGCTTGCGGGTTCAACGTGGTCTGTGCGCGGGCAGCGGGTGCTTTCGCAGCTTTCTTTGCAGCAGGCTTTTTAGCGGCTTTTTTAGCAGCTGGTTTTTTGGCAGCAGGCTTTTTAGCGACTGCTTTTTTCGCTACTTTTTTGGCAGCGGTTTTCTTTGCAGCAGGCTTTTTAGCGGCAGCTTTTTTAACGGCTGGCTTCTTAGCTGCTACTTTCTTTGCTGCTGGCTTTTTAGCCGCAACTTTCTTAGCAGCTGGCTTCTTGGTCGCTACTTTTTTAGCTGCTGGCTTCTTCGCTGCAACTTTTTTGGCAGCGGGCTTTTTAGCCGCTACTTTTTTAGCTGCTGGCTTCTTAGCCGCGACTTTCTTAGCTGCTGGCTTTTTAGCGACAGCTTTCTTTGCAGGGGCCTTTTTAGCGGCCGGTTTTTTTGCAGTTGCCATTTCTGTTCTCCTAGATCGAATTTAGATCATTGGGTGAAAAACGCTTTGCACGGTTTTTTGTGTGTGCAAAACGATTCATGGCGCTGGACCCGGGTCCAACGCCATGAACAGGGTAAGTCCACCACCACACCTCGTACGCGGGTGTTTGTTGGGGTGGTGAACAAGTTCGGTGACATGTATTTAAGCCATCAGTCCCAAGACAGAGCACCACCAGATTGGTACTCGATGACGCGGGTTTCGAAGAAGTTACGTTCTTTCTTGAGGTCGATCATCTCGCTCATCCAAGGGAACGGGTTCTCTTCGTTAGGGAATAGGGCGTCCAAACCGATTTGTGTGGCGCGGCGGTTGGCGATGTAACGCAAGTAACCTTTGAACATCGATGCATTCAAGCCCAGCACGCCACGTGGCATGGTGTCTTCCGCGTAGCGGTATTCGAGTTCAACGGCGTGCATGAACAAGCCCTTGATTTCTTCTTTGAACTCAGGCGTCCACAGTTGTGGGTTTTCGAGTTTGATCTGGTTGATCAAGTCGATGCCAAAGTTGCAATGCATGGATTCGTCGCGCAGGATGTACTGGTACTGCTCAGCAGCACCAGTCATTTTGTTTTGACGACCCAAAGCCAGGATTTGGGTAAAGCCCACGTAGAAGAACAGGCCTTCCATCAAGCAAGCGAAGACGATCAAAGACTTCAAAAGCGTTTGGTCATTTTGCAATGTACCGGTGTGGAAGTTCGGGTCCATGATCGCGTCGATGAACGGAATCAGGAACTCGTCTTTGTCGCGGATGGATTTGATTTCGTGGTACGCGTTGAAGATCTCGCCTTCGTCCAAGCCCAATGACTCGACGATGTATTGGTAGGCGTGTGTGTGAATCGCTTCTTCAAACGCTTGGCGCAACAGGAACTGACGGCACTCAGGTGCCGTGATGTGGCGGTAGGTGCCCAACACAATGTTGTTGGCAGCCAAAGAGTCGGCGGTTACGAAGAAGCCGAGGTTACGCATGACCAAGCGACGCTCGTCATCGCTCAAGCCATTGGGGTCTTTCCATAAGGCGATGTCGCGCGTCATGTTCACTTCTTGCGGCATCCAGTGGTTGGCGCAAGTGGCGAGGTATTTTTCCCAAGCCCATTTGTATTTGAAAGGCACCAACTGGTTGACGTCGGTTTGGCCGTTGATGATGCGCTTGTCAGCAGCCGTCACGCGACGTGTGCTGGTCGCGGCTGCAGATGTTGTTTGTGCAACTGCTGGTGCGGCGACAGGTGCTGGTGCGCCGTCATTCAAAGTGCGAGTTGCCGCAGCAGGCTGCATGGCAGGTGTCGCAGAAAGAGGAGGGAGTTCCATCGAGCGGCTAGGTGTGCCGCTTGCAAGAGGTGATGGCGATGAGGGCTTGACTTCTTCGTCCCAGGTCAACATAAATATTTATCCAATGTGCGAATTATGAATGCAACGAAGACAAACGCAAAGCATTCGTGAACTTCGTTGCCGAATTTTGTTGTATCACTGACACGATTCGCAGGTGGGGTCATCCACGCCGCAGAACTTGATGTCAGTCGCAGGGATGGCATTCATCTGCGCTTGCGCAGCAGCGGCTGCTGCTTCGAGTGCACTCATGCCACCTGCTGCTGCAGGTCCAGCAGACACCGCGTTGTGTGAACCTGCTTGCACAGTTGATTTCTCAACTTGTTGTGCGCTTGAAGTGCGCAAGTAGTAAGTGGTCTTCAAGCCGCGCAGCCAAGCGAGTTTGTAGGTCTCGTCGAGTTTCTTGCCCGAGGCTCCTGCCATGTAGATGTTGAGTGACTGTGCTTGGTCGATCCATTTTTGGCGACGTGATGCAGCTTCTACCAGCCACTGTGGTTCCACCTCGAACGCTGTGGCGTACAAGGCTTTGATTTCTTGTGGCACGCGGTCGATGGCGCGCAGCGAACCGTCAAAGTGCTTGAGGTCCATCACCATCACGTCGTCCCACAAACCGAGGCGCTTCAAATCGCGCACCAAGTAGTGGTTGATCACGGTGAACTCACCAGACAAGTTGGACTTGACAGACAAGTTGCCGAAACATGGTTCGATAGATGCGTCCACGCCAATGATGTTGGAGATGGTTGCTGTGGGCGCAATGGCTACACAGTTGGAGTTGCGCATGCCGTCTTTGGCGATCTTGGCGCGCAAAGCGTCCCAGTCCAAAGTTTGGCTGCGATCCACTTCGAGGTAACCGCCGCGCGCTTGCGACAGCAGGTCGAGCGAGTCGATGGGCAAGATGCCTTTGTCCCACAACGAGCCTTTGTAGCTGGCGTATTGGCCGCGTTCTTTGGCCAATTCAGACGATGCCCAGTAAGCGTAGTAGCAAACGGCTTCCATCGAACGGTCAGCAAACTCAACGGCTTGTGCAGACGCGTAAGGCACGCGCATTTCGTACAAGCTGTCTTGGAAGGCCATGATGCCCATACCCACAGGGCGGTGGCGCAGGTTGGAGTCGCGCGCTTTCTTGACGGCGTAGTAGTTGATGTCGATCACGTTGTCGAGCATGCGCATCGCCACCGCGATGGTGCGCTTGAGCTTGTCATGGTCGAGTTCTTTGCCGTTGGGGCCGTCTTTCAAGTGTTGAGACAGGTTGACAGAGCCCAAGTTACACACCGCAGTTTCGGTGTCGCTGGTGTTGAGTGTGATTTCGGTACACAGGTTGGACGAGTGCACCACGCCTACGTGCTGCTGCGGTGAGCGCACGTTGCAGGGGTCTTTGAACGTGATCCATGGGTGGCCAGTTTCGAACAACATAGTCAGCATCTTGCGCCACATGTCGGTCGCTTGTACGGTTTTGCAAGGTTTGATTTCACCGCGCTTGGCTTTGGCTTCGTAGGCCACATAGGCTTTTTCGAATTCTGCGCCGAACAAATCATGCAAATCAGGCACGTCAGAAGGAGAGAACAACGTCCACTCGCCTTTTTCCATGACACGACGCATGAACAAGTCAGGAATCCAGTTGGCGGTATTCATGTCGTGGGTGCGACGGCGGTCGTCACCGGTGTTCTTGCGCAGCTCGAGGAATTCTTCGATGTCCAAGTGCCAAGTTTCGAGGTAGGTACACACCGCACCTTTGCGCTTGCCGCCTTGGTTCACCGCCACCGCGGTGTCGTTGACGACTTTCAAGAAAGGCACCACGCCTTGTGATTCGCCGTTGGTGCCCTTGATGTGGCTGCCCAAAGCGCGTACGCGTGTCCAGTCGTTGCCCAAGCCGCCAGCAAATTTAGACAACAAAGCGTTTTCTTTGATCAACTCATAGATACCGTCCAAGTGGTCAGGCACGGTGGACAAGTAGCAGCTCGACAGTTGTGAGCGCAAGGTGCCGCTGTTGAACAGAGTTGGCGTGCTCGACATGAAGTCGAACGATGACAACACTTCGTAGAACTCAATGGCGCGCGCTTCGCGATCCACTTCGTTCAAGGCCAAGCCCATAGCGACGCGCATGAAGAACGCTTGTGGCAATTCGATGCGGGTCTTGCGCACGTGCAAGAAGTAGCGGTCATACAAGGTTTGCAGGCCGAGGTAGTCAAACTGCAAATCACGGCTGGCTTTGAGGGCTGCGCCCAAGCGTGGCAGGTCAAACTGCAACATGGCTGGGTCGAGCAAGTCGTTGTCCACGCCTTTGCGAATGAACTGTGGGAAGTACTCGGCATAGTGCTGACCCATGTCAGCGTGTAGCACTTCTTTGCCCAACACTTCTTTGACGATGGTGTGCATCAGCAAACGTGCAGTGGCGTAGGTGTAGTCAGGGTCTTTTTCGATCAGAGTGCGTGTGGCCAAGATGGCTGCCTTGTAAACCTCGTCCATGGGCACGCCGTCGTACAGGTTGCGCATGGTTTCAGCCAAGATAGGCTCTGGTTTGACGTCTGCGCCCAAGCCAGCACAAGAGTCATTGATCAGGCGCTGCAGGTGGTTGACATCCAAAGCCACACGTTGACCGTTGTCGGTCACGTGCAAAGCGGGGGCTGCAGGTGTTTGCTCTTCTTTGATGTGAGCGCGCTCTTGGTTGCGACGCTCGCGGTACAGCACATAAGCGCGGGCAATTTCGTGGTGACCACCACGCATCAAGCCCAATTCCACTTGGTCTTGTACGTCTTCAATGTGGAATGTTCCGCCGCCTGGACGTGAGCGCATCAAAGCGCGCACCACGCCTTGTGTCAAGGCTTCAACCATTTCGCGCACGCTGGCAGAGGCTGCGCCTTGGGTGCCATGCACAGCCAAGAAAGCCTTCATCATGGCCACCGCGATTTTGGCGGGCTCGAACGGCACGACAGCGCCATTGCGGCGAATGATTTGGTAGTGGGTCAACATGGTTGGGTTCTCTTGTGCAGCACGATCGTGTGCCAGAGATGGATTGGCCATGGGGTTGATGGCGTGCACAGAAGTCTCAGCTGTTTGCATGTCTTTTTTCTTCCTGATGAGCGGGTCAATAGTGCGTAGAAAAAGCGGCGCTTAGACCGCTTGTGTGAAATTCAGGTCAACACTATATCTGGTGTTTCGGTTGGGGTCGAGACGCTATAGGTAGTGTTTTGGTAGGAAATACTTACATTTTGAATTTCACAAAATGAAGTCTTTCAAGCAGCTGTTTCATGAAGCTGTTTTGAGCTAAGTCACTGAGCGAATTTGAATTTCAAATCTAGTGTTGGCGCCATTTTTTTGGGGGTTTGCAGCGCTGATGCGCATGACGCTTAAATCTAAAAATCTCACGCACAAAAACTGTGCGATCAAAATATTTTTTTAGAGATCACGAAAAATTAATTTTTCTGCGGAAAACTATTTTTCGACCACCCCAAAGATTGCTGCAAAAGTACCCAGTCAAATCCTGCGCCTGGATCTTGTTTGCGATCAGGTGCTATATGCTCATGACCTGCAATGCGCCGCAGTGAGTAATGCTGTGCGATGGCTGCACACACGCTGCTGAGGGTTTCGTACTGAGGCGCTTCGAAGGTGTGACCTTCTAAACCTTCGAGTTCGATGCCAATCGAGAAATCGTTGCAGTTGTCGCGTCCCTGATAGCTGGATCGCCCAGCATGCCATGCGCGGTCATCGCAGCTGACAAACTGAATGAGTGCACCGTCTCTACGAATCAGAAAATGCGCCGACACCTCGGCGCCACGAATTTGTTGGAAGTAGGGATGCGCATCCCAATCGAGGGTGTTGGTGAACAGGGCTTCAATTTCAGGGCCACCATACACGCCAGGCGGCAGACTGATGGAGTGAAGGACCAATAAATCAATGGAAGCCCCTTCGGGTCGAGCTCCGAAATTGGGCGAGGGCGTGTGTTTGGCAAAACGATACCAGCCATCGCGCCACAAGGTGTTCATGGCATCAGCCTTCATGGCTGTCGCGGTGCGCAGCGCTGCAATACAAGCCGCTTGTGCCCCGTACCGCATCGTTTTCAGGGATATGCGCGCCGCAGTGCGAGCAAGGCACCATGACGTGAGGGCCTGATGTTTTGCTCGGGGTTTGGTCAGGTTTTCGCTGTTGGCGAATCCACCAAATACCAGCTAGGACGGCTAGCACTAAAACAAGGTATTTCATGCTGCGCGCCCCAGCACGACTTCCAGTACAAAGCGTGAGCCTGCATAGCCCAACAGCAACAAGCCCGTGCCGATGTAGAGCACACGCACCGCTTTGCGGCCACGCCAGCCAAAGCGACTGCGGCCCACCAGCAGCACGGCAAAGGTCAGCCAAGACAGCAGCGAGAACACGGTTTTGTGGTCCCAGCGCCATGCGGCTTGGGCGCCGTACAGCCAATCACCAAACACCCAACCTGCCAACAAGGTGGCGGTCAGCAACACAAAGCCTGCGGTGACAAAGCGAAAGGTCAAGCGTTCGAGCGTGAGCAACGGCAAGCCCACATGGGTGTCAGTGCCCATGCGTATGTTCTTTTCTGCTCGGCTCATCAGCCATGCGTGCACCACGGCCGCGGCAAACAAACCGTAAGACGCCACGCCCAAGGCCAAGTGCAGGGGCAATATGGGCGATGTTTGGGTGTGCAGTGGAGTGCCAGGAAACGCCGCAGCCAACACCACAACAGCAGCGCCTACCATGGCCAAGGTCCAGCGCGTGCGCAACTGCGGGAACCAGTGGTGCTCCAGCACATAAAACGTCAGCATCAGCCAAGCTGTGACGGAGAGTGCTGGCGCAAAACCGAATCGCAAGCCGCCATCTTGCGGGGCGAAGAGCGCAAATATCAAACCCAACCCGTGCAACGCCCAAGGCACACTGAGCAGTCGGTGGCCCATCTCGGGTGCCACACGTGGCCCCATCAGCGCTGTCAATGTGTACGCCGCCGCTGTGGGCAATGCGAGCCAAAGGGTGAGCGGGATGTCGCTGGCTAAAATCATGACCAACAGTTTAGCCTTTCGCTACACACGAAACACCAAGCCCCATCAAGGCGTCTATATGGCCTCAGCCCTTACCGACAAACTCTCGCGCCTCGTCAAGCACATCAGCGGACAGGCCCGCATCACCGAAAGCAACGTGGCCGACATGTTGCGCGAGGTGCGCATGGCCTTGCTCGAAGCCGACGTGGCTTTGCCCGTGGTGCGCGATTTCATTGCTCGGGTGAAAGACAAGGCCCTCGGCCAAGAAGTGATTGGTTCGCTGCAGCCCGGCCAAGCCTTGGTGGCCATCGTCAACAAAGAGTTGGCCGCCACCATGGGCGAAGGCGTGAGCGACTTGAATCTCGCTGCCCAGCCGCCCGCCGTGGTGTTGATGGCGGGTTTGCAAGGTGCGGGTAAAACCACCACCACCGCCAAGCTGGCGCGTTGGCTGATCAACCAGCGCAAGAAAAAAGTGCTGACGGTGTCAGGCGACGTCTATCGCCCGGCTGCGATTGAGCAGCTCAAAACCGTCACCGCGCAAGCGGGTGCCGAGTGGTTCCCCAGCACGCCAGACCAAAAGCCCGCCGACATTGCGCGTGCTGCGCTGGACTACGCACGTAAACATTACTTTGATGTCTTGCTGGTCGACACCGCCGGTCGCTTGGCCATTGACGAAGCCTTGATGGCTGAGATCAAAGACCTGCACAGTGTGCTGAACCCGGTCGAGACCCTGTTTGTGGTCGATGCCATGCAAGGTCAAGACGCGGTGAACACCGCCAAGGCTTTCAGCGATGCGCTGCCTTTGACGGGCATTGTGCTGACCAAGCTCGATGGCGACTCACGCGGTGGTGCGGCTTTGTCGGTCAAGCAAATCACGGGTGCGCCCATCAAGTTTGCCGGTACCAGCGAGAAGCTCGATGGTTTGGAATTGTTCGATGCCAACCGCCATGCAGGTCGCGTGCTGGGCATGGGCGACATCGTGGCCTTGGTCGAACAAGTGACTGCTGGCGTGGACATGGCGGCTGCGCAAAAGCTGGCCGAGAAGGTCAAGCGAGGTGACAGCTTTGACCTCAACGATTTCTTGGCGCAAATTCAACAAATGCGCTCGATGGGCGGCTTGTCGAATTTGATGGACAAGCTACCCACGCAGATGGCAGCTAAGGCTGGTCAGGTCGACATGGATAAAGCTGAGAAAGACATTGGCCGCAAGCAAGGCATCATCCACAGCATGACGCCTAAAGAGCGCGCCAAGCCTGAGCTCATCAAAGCCACGCGCAAGCGCCGCATTGCCGCAGGTGCAGGCGTGCAGGTGCAAGACGTGAACCGCTTGCTCAAAGAGTTTGAGCAAATGCAAACCATGATGAAGAAGATGAGCGGCGGCGGCATGATGAAGATGATGAAAAAGCTCGGCGCTATGAAAGGCATGGGCGGTTTTGGCGGCGGTGGTTTTCCAGGCATGCGCTGAGCTTCTTGCACGTTAAAAAAAAATCCCTGATGCCTTGCGGCTTCAGGGATTTTTTCATGGCGCATGCCAGCTGGTAAATGGCCGCATGTGGCCGCTGTATCTGGCTTTACGCTGACTCTTTCACAAACACCTCGCCGCGTAAGGAGTGTGGGTTGGCTTCTGTGATCTTCACGTCAATCAGTTGGTTCATCAGGCGCTCAGGGTTGGGGCCTGCTTTGAAATTGACGATGCGGTTGCACTCGGTGCGGGCGCGCAGTTCGGTGGCGTCTTTCTTCGAATAGCCATCGACCAACACGCGTTGCACCGTGCCCACGCGCTGCACATTGATGTCGCGCATATTGTCTTCAATGATTTTTTGTACTTCTTGCAAGCGGCGCAGCTTCACCTCGTGGGGCGTGTCGTCGTGCAAGTTGGCCGCGGGCGTGCCGGGGCGGGGGCTGAAGATGAAGCTGAACGAGTTGTCAAAGTACACATCGTGCATGAGCTTGATGAGTTTTTGGTGGTCTTCTTCGGTCTCGCCCGGAAAGCCCACGATGAAGTCAGAGCTCATCGCCATGTCGGGGCGGATGGCACGCAGTTTTTTCACGGTGCTTTTGTATTCCATGGCGGTGTAGCCACGTTTCATGGCCATCAAAATGCGGTCGCTGCCGTGTTGCACAGGCAGGTGCAAGTGGCTTACCAGTTGCGGCACCTTGGCGTAGGCATCGATCAGTCGCTGCGTGAACTCGTTGGGGTGGCTGGTGGTGTAGCGAATGCGCTCGATGCCGGGAATCTCGGCCACATATTCGATGAGCAAGGCAAAGTCGGCAATCTCCGATGTGCCGCCCATGGCGCCGCGGTAAGCGTTGACGTTTTGGCCGAGGAGCGTGACTTCTTTCACGCCTTGCGCGGCCAAACCTGCCACTTCCACCAACACATCGTCAAACGGGCGGCTCACCTCTTCGCCGCGGGTGTAGGGCACCACGCAGTAGCTGCAGTATTTGCTGCAGCCTTCCATGATGCTCACAAAGGCACTCCCACCTTCCACGCGGGCAGGCGGCAAGTGGTCGAACTTCTCGATTTCCGGAAAGCTGATGTCCACCTGTGGCTTGGCCAAGCTCTCACGTTGGTTCAGCAAATCGGGCAAGCGGTGCAGGGTTTGCGGGCCAAACACCACGTCCACATAAGGCGCACGGGCAATGATGGTGTCACCTTCTTGGCTGGCCACGCAGCCGCCGACGGCAATCTTGACGCCCTTGGCTTTCAAGTGCTGGATGCGACCGAGGTCGGAAAACACCTTTTCTTGGGCTTTCTCGCGCACCGAACAGGTGTTGAAGACGATCAAGTCGGCTTCTTCGACGTCGTTGGTTTTTTCGTAACCCTGTGCCTCGCCCAGCACATCGGCCATCTTGTCCGAGTCGTACTCGTTCATTTGGCAGCCGAAGGTTTTAATAAAGACTTTGCGGCTCATGCCAGAGCCTCCCCGTGGGGGTAAATGCAGCGGTTCATGGTGTTGATCCAGAGGCTGTTGAAGAAGTTAGCAATTGTAGTGTCGGCTTCTTTTGTGTATGTTTCTTGCTTTTGTCAGTTGCGGCAATAATTTGCCTACCTCTGTGGTGATTAAAGCTTGTGTCAAATCGAGCCGATACCCACTGACTTGCCCGAACAGGGGCGTGCGTTGCGCGCGTCTGTTTGGCTTTATCCAATGCACCCACTCAAAAGTGAATGGCCATGAAAAAATATTTACGACTGATCATTGAAATCGTCATGGGTCTGCTGCTCGCAGGCGCCTTGGCTTTTGGTTACTGGAGCTATACCGGTAAAAAACACATCATGAGCGAGCTGACCGAGGCCAGCGAAGGCGTGAGCGAAGTCCAAGAGGAGCTCGAGAAGCTGACCAAGGAATTGGAAGAAGCCAAAGAGCATCTCGAAGAATACGAGCCAGCGGCGAAGCAATTCGCAGCTGTCAAAGAGTCGTTTGCCAATGGTGTGGTCTTGCAAGACTACGAAGCCTTCATCAAGGCGCAAAAAGGCCCAACCACCAGCGAACGCCAATTGGGCTTAGGCGCTTTGCGCTTGCTCACCAAAGGTGCTGAAGACCCAGACACTGTGAGCGCCTTCCAAAAGGCATTGGAAATGGCCGAATGGTCATCTCGCGTGAAGTCGATTTGCGCGGCTCAAAATGCCTTGGCTGCAGCTGGCCAAAAAGTGAAGGTCTTGGCTGATTGCGCGGCTGAAAAAGAAGACAAAGCCCACAAAAAAGGCCATGCAGTGCACTGGGACTACGCCGGTGACATGGGTCCAGAGAACTGGGGCGACGAGTTTCCCATGTGTGGCAAGGGCCAAAAGCAAGCACCTTTGAACATCACCGGTCCATTTGAGAAATCCAAAGACGTGTTGGTGGTGAACTACAAAGAAGGTCCGCTCAAGATCGTCAACAACGGTCACACCATCCAAGTGAACGTGGAGCCAGGCAGCACCTTGAAGATCAACAAGGATGTGTACAACCTGTTGCAATTCCACTTCCACCGTCCTAGCGAAGAGCAAATCGACGGCAAGCCCATGGCCATGGTGGCGCACTTTGTGCACAAAAACGCCGATGGCAAGTTGGCTGTGCTGGGCGTGTTGCTCAACGATGGCAAAGACAATGCTGCGATTCAAACCCTGTGGAACAATGCCCCCAAGGCCGAAGGCCCAGAGGTGGTGGTCGACAAAGTCAAGTTTGACCCCAGCAGCTTGGTGCCTGCCGCTTTGACGCACTACAGCTACGAAGGTTCGTTGACCACACCTCCTTGCACCGAAGGCGTGAACTTCTACATCTTGAAGACACCTGTGGACATCAGCAAGAAGCAAGTCATGGACTTCCCCTTCAAGCGTAATGCGCGTCCTGTGCAGCCTTTGAACGGCCGCAAGATCAACGCCAATTAAGAAAGTTCAGTGCGCTACCTAGTAGCGCATAGCTTCCAAACCAAAACGCCTGCTCTGATTTGTCAGAGCAGGCGTTTTTTCATGCCAAAGCCAAATGTGAAAAGATGGCAAGAAGAGCAGTTAAACCATCTTTGGCGGCGGAGAGGGCAGGGTGTAGAGCAAAGGCATGGCCACGCCCACCAATAAGAACACCAAGACCACAAAGATCAGCACCATTTTGAAAAATTCGGGTGAATCTGGGAACTTCGGCTTGGGTGCAGGGGGCTGTTCAACTTTGAATGCAGGTAATGACCTGCCCAAACCATCGGCAATGGCGTGTGAGCGAAACACATTGACCACAGGCATGCCATTGGGCTGTGCGCCACTGAGTGTGATGGCCACTTTCAGTGCTGCTTGTACTTTTGAATCGCGTGTGGTGAATTGGCTGAAGCCGCCTTCTTCAAGTTCGCGAACTTGGCCCACACTCAGGCCGCACAAACGTGCGACGCGTGCGTGGTCAAGCTTGCACAGAACGCGCAGGCGAAGCATGGCTTGGGGATCGATCAAGTCTGGGTTCATAGGATTCAGGGCCTGTTTCTAACGATTTGAGGTGTTTTTGTACACCTGTTGGCGTATAGACCATAAAGTTGTTTCTCGTAACAATATCGACAGTTTTGTCAAATACTCAACTCCAAAGTCGCATCCACGCCATGAATTTTCAAAAAATCAAAGAAAGTGATGACGTGGAGTTGCCCTTGCTTCTCAGAAATCGGCTTGTCAGTTTGGTGGCTTACATCGAGGAAAAAATTGAGTCGGGTCAGTTTGATGCCATGGCACTGGCCGATATCGCCAAAGACAACCGCATGACCATTCCTCAGCTCATGGAATTTGGCTTTACCAAGGCCAATTTGGTCTGCCATGCCGTGGTGACCTACAACGAGCGAATGATTCAAGCCTTGGTATCGCAAGATATTTCCACCTTGGGGCACTCGCTGAGTGAGCAAATACATGCGTATTTGTTGCAGATGTATGCGTACGACTTAGAACATTTGGGCTTTAAAACGGCCGTTCAATCTTATGCATGGCATTGGTCGGTGGTAGACGAAGAACGTCATACCAACCAAGTCATGAAACTTATGACACCCATCTACATAGCTCTGCAGACACACGGCTTGCACCGCATTGACGCACGCTGCCAAGCGATATGGGCACTTTATATGCGTGGCTTACGAACAGCCGCATTACGCAAAGGCGATGCGCAAGCTTGCTTGGCCTCGGTGCGAGACGCTCTTGAATTCATCTTAGAAAGTAAAAAATGAACGACCAAAACAACATGTCCAAAGAAAACAGCATCTACATCGGCGAGGGTGTGGTGTTCAAGGGGTCTATCAAGGCGCCTAATCAAGCCATCATTTCAGGCAAGTTCGATGGTGAGCTGGAAGCGCGCGATGTACTCATTGGCGCATCAGGTGTGGTCACAGGTAAAACCACGGCCCAATTCGTTGATGTCAAAGGTGAACTGAACGAAACGGTGACCAGCCGTGAGCTGCTCATTGTCCGTGGCACAGGCCGCGTGCGCGGCACTGTGACATACGGCGAAATCGAGATTGAGCGCGGTGGTCAGGTCAAAGGCGACATGATCCAGCGCTAAATCTTGAGGCAGTTAAATCAGCTTGAGGCGCTCTGAAGAGGGCACCACACGTGTGAGGCGAACGCCATAGCGGTCGTTCACCAACACGATTTCACCCTGGGCCACGACCGAATTGTTCACCAACAGGTCGAGAGGTTCACCTGCAATGCGATCGAGTTCGACCACACTGCCTTGCGTGAGTCGCATCAAGTCTTTGATCTTGATTTGCGCGCGTCCCACTTCGATCGACAAATTCACGACGATGTTTTGCAACACCTCGGGGTTGATGTTGCCGGGCATGGTAGGTTTGAAATCTTCCAAGCTAGGCTCCGCATCTTCCTCATGCGCTGCAACAGCCGCCACTTCTTCGTGGGTCTCTTGCTCAGTTTCTGCCGCTGCTGCTTCAGCTTCAGCGTCGTCGTGTTCTGGTGTTGGGTTTTCTTTTTCGTCTGTCATGATGTGTTCCTGTCTCAGTTTTTGCCGTGAACGTGTTCGTGGTCAATTTGCACCGCCACTTGCGAGCCGCGTGTGCCCACATTGACGTGGAAGGCGGGGACGCCGTTGGCGGTCATGAGGGCTGTGTCGTCTTTCTTGAAGAACAGCAAGTCACCTTCTTGCAAATGGTTCAAGTGATGCAGCGTGGTTTTGATTTCACCCATGGTGACTTGCAATTCCAGCTTCGCATCGCCCACCGCATCTGCAAGTGCTTTGCGCCATTTGCGGTCTGACTCTTCGTTGCCTTCACCACTTTGTACGCGGCTGCTCAGCAATTCACGTATGGGCTTCAAAGTGGCATAGGGATAAACCAAATCAATGAAGCCTTTGCCACCGCTGGCAGTGGCATCGGCTTCAAAGCGGCTCAAGACCACCAAGTCGTTTTCGTCGGCGATTTGTGCGAACTGAGGGTTGATCTCAGAGCTCACGTGCTCGCATTCGATGGGCATCAGTGGGCCCCACGCTTCGGTCAGGGAGCGGAAGAACACTTCCAAAATGATTTTGATGATGCGTGATTCAGTGGGGGTGAACAAGCGGCTGGGTGGCAATTCGCCTACGCCTTTGCCAAAGCCACCGAAGAAGCTGTCGAGCGAGCTGAACACCACATTGGGGTCAATGATGATCACCGAGTTGCCCCGCAGCGGGTTCATGCGGATGATGTTGACCGACAAAGGTGCGCGCAGCCCTTTGAGGTAGTCGCCAAACTTCAGGATTTGCACGCGCGTGGGGTTCACGCGTGGGCTGGTACGCAGCACTTCGAGCAAGCCAAGACGGAACAGTCGGATGAAGCGCTCGTTGATCATGTCGATCGACGAAACGTTCACGCCTAAGCTGCTGTCTTCGCTGGCAAGGTCGTGCTTGCGTACCCGCACACTGTTGTTGAAGCCAGTGTCGGTCTCGATCGAACCGTCGCGCACGCCTTCCGACAGCGCGGCCAGTTCTTCGTCCGAGAGCAGGTTTGATTTCATGGGTGTTTAAAAGTTACTGCATC
>JACCDS012163017.1_pt1 | contig 14456 bp, 11 predicted proteins | sample 7446441 | NCBI WGS metagenome assembly JACCDS01 (sample SAMN15323445, study PRJNA562643) | freshwater metagenome | isolation source: river surface water | place: USA:Blue River Watershed | collected 2017-08-17 | reverse complement strand
TTCCCACCGACGATCAAAAAATTCATACTTCATTTTACGCCCCTTCTGAGCATTTTCTATTTCCGATAAGGGTTCGAAATTGCGCGAAATTTGCGGTTGGAGTACGATTTTACGTTCCTTCTCTAAAATGATATCATCATTTTGAATATTTCCCTCTTTTTTATCTTGAGCCAAGACTTGTACTTGTACCCCCAAGATTCCAAATAAGCTGCAAAGGATGATTGATTTTGCGTTCATTTCAATTTTCATGTTCTCTTATTTAAGGGGTAAGCTTTTTAATTTCGTTTTAGCCACTTCTACAATCGCATTGTCCGTTGAATTATCAATGATCGATTTTAAGATGGCTCGCGCTTGGGCTAAATTTTTGAGGGATACAAAGTTGTCGGCCAACAATACGTAAGCCTTGCCAATCACGCCATCAGAAACCTCAGCAAATTCATTTTTAAACTTGCTTGTAATCATCTCATTGGACTCCTTGTATTTACCTGCTTGACTTAATTGTAACGCTAATTCAATTTGTGCTTCTCCCCCAATATCATTCTTGTCTAATGCGATTGTTTTAGCTAACCATACATTGCGCTGGCCTATTTGAGTGCTATCCGAATAGGAATCCGCAAGTTTACGGCTCATCGTTGCTAATTCAGTAGTCGAATACAAGTCTAATGGTTCTACCTCTAAAATCACTTTGCCAACTGAATCTAAATTCTTAGCTGCATAGAAGGCATTGAAGATTTGGGTATAAGCCATCAAGACATTTTCAGGTTCTTTGATTTTGGCTTGATGCATCCGGTAATAATTTACGGAAGACTGATAGTTACCTAAACTAAATTCTAATTCAGCTGTACGTAAAATGGCCTTGTTTACTTGCGGGTGAGCATTTTGTTCAATGACCTTTTTGTAGGCTGTAACAGCTTCTGTCGAATCTTTGATTTGGTCAGCTGCATCAGCGATTAAATAATAAGCTTCTACCACATTCTCATCCGTTGGATATTTAGTTACAAAATCCTTCAATGCAGGAATCGCTTTGTCAAATTTCTTACCATCATAAATACCCTTCGCCGAACTATATTTCAAATCCATTGCCTCTGCATCCGTTGATTCTGACGCATGACTTGCTTGGTAATTTTCCAATACCTGGCCAAATTCCTCTGGACGACCCACTTTAATCAAGTTCTCTTGCAATCCAATCAACGCATCTTTTGCAATTTTGTCTGAAGAGAACTCATTGATAATTCGCTTATAATCAGCAAGTGCTAATTCAAATTGCTCATTATTTGTGTAAGCCTGAGCACGCTTTAAAATAGCTTGCGCAAGGTACTCGCTCTTGGTTTTGGCATCAATTATTTCCGTAAAGCCTACAATCGCTTCTTTGTATTTATGTCCGTTGAACAACAATAAATTTTCCTGAAAAATAGCATCTTCCGCAAATTTCGAATTAGGGAAGTTCATACGAACCTGCTTAAACGTTTGTCTAGCTTCTGCATCACGATTCAAATAACTCAAGGTCATTCCTTTTTGATACAAGGCGTAATCTTTTTCAGTTTTTGCAATCTCAGCTGCCTGCGAATAGTAAGTCAAGGCATCCTGGTATTTACGTGAAATCAAATACGTATCTGCCAAGCGAATTAGAATAGCAGGATTGTTCTTCGAATTTGGAGCTGCTTTTAAACGATCCACATAGGCCTTAAACAGGTTGTTCGCCTTTGTAAAGTCCTTCGTATTAAAATAGGCAAACGCAAGACCCATACGAACTTGTTGGATGAAATCTTCTGTTTGTCCTTTACCAGTTAGTAATGGATTATATAATTCAATGGCTTCTTCAAACTGCTTTAATTGAGATAAGGTCTCCGCCTTTCCTAATAAAGCTAATTGTGTGTATTGAGCCTTTTGAGGCGTATTTATCGAAATGTCAAATAACTTGATCGCTTCATCAAAGTGCTCTTCATTGTAAGCACGAACGCCTAAATTATAACTTAAGGTCTGGTAGGCCTCGTTTAATTTAGGTGAACGGTTGGTTAAACCTTGTAAATATTCTAAAGCGACCTTTAAGTTGTCTGCATGTAAGAAAGCATCAGCAACGAGCTCAACAGCTTCTTCCGCAAATTTGCTTTTCGGGAATTTCGTCGTGAATACCTGAATTTCTTGAATGGTTTCTGAGGCGCGGCCTAGGTCTAATTGAACTTTAGCATGGTTGTAATACGCTTCCTCTTGAATTTGTGTGTTGAAACTTAAATTTTTAGCTAAGTCAAACGCTTCTAACGTAGCTGCTAAATTACCCGCATTTAATTGAGAAAGCGCTAACGTAAATGCTGCATATTGGCCTAATGAGTCCTTTTGGCTAGCTAATCCTTTCAATTGTGTAGCTGCATCATTGAATTTTTTGATGCGGTATAATGAATAACCTAAACGGTATTGCGAAATCGGGTTGATTTTGTTGCCTGTTGCCTTCAGAAGTACCTCGTAGCTTTTTGCTGCTTTTTCAAAGCGCTCTAGTTTAAATTGAACATCGGCAACGAGCTGAGATAATTCATCTAAACGGTATCCAGAGTTCTTTTTAACTAAAATGGGCTCGGCATAATTCAATAATTCATTGAACTTAGATTGGTTGAAATAGCAAAGTGCGATCCAGTTGGGGATTTCCCGACGGTACTTGCTGCTCGCTTCTGCTTTTTGAAAATCTGGCGCTGCATCCGCGTAACGCTTATCGTTGAATTGGATTACCGCAGCATAATAGGCAGCTGAAAGTGCATATTCTTCTTCTTGTTCGACCTTAATTTCATTGAAATATGGTAGAGCCTCGGTGAAGTTTTTTAGTTCGTAGTAAGAAACGGCTAATTTATATTTTGCTTCTAAATTAGTTTCGGATGATTTGCTCAAGTATTTAACGGCTTTGGCATAATCCCCATTATCATAGAAAAATGTACCGATACCGCGCAATAACTTAATTGCTTGTGGATGTTCTGGATTATTTGCGACAAAACGTTCTGCTAAAATCTCAGCTTCTGGTTGGCTCATATACAACGAGCACATCGTCATATAATATTCAGCTAAGACCTTTTGCCCGGATTGTTCATTGCTCAATGGTTCAATACTACCGAGGTAGGCATTGAATTCTTCACGCGCTGCAACGTAATTTTTCGCGTCAAAGTATTCTTTGGCTTGCCGAAAATGTAACGTATGATCTTTAAAACTAAGTGTTTGTTGGCCAAAGGCCCCCAAGCTCACGCAGAAAAATAAGAAAGCTGTGATCCAGCGAATCGATCTTGAATTGTTATTCATTTGAAAATGGTTACAACATGCACATTTAATCAAAAATACGATTTTTCTTTCAAATTATTGTTTGTGCCTTTTGATTTATTTTAGGTGCTCTCTGCCAATTAATAGCTATTTCTTAGGAGATACGGCCTATTTTACTAATTTTAAGTTTTCTATTTCATCCTAATAAACTATAAATCAATGTATCTTAAGAAATTAGCAATCCTAAGCCTATTATTTCTGGGATTTGAACTAAGTGCTGCACCTATTAAGCACCTCATTCAAATGTCCAATCCCAAATCTCATTACTTTGAAGTCACCACTACCTTAGATGTTAGTAAAGAAACAGCCAAATACATCGATCTGAAGATGGCTGCTTGGACGCCTGGATCCTACCTCATCCGAGAATTTGCCCGAAATGTGGAGCAGGTAAACGCGACAGCTCAGGGAACAAACCTACCGATTGCTAAGGTTTCTAAAAATACGTGGCGTATTTCGTTGAAGCCAGGTTTGAAACAAGTGCAAATCAATTACTTAGTTTATGCCTATGAATTATCGGTTCGTACCTCATTTTTAGATGATGTACACGGTTATATTAACACAGCAAGTGTTTTATTATACGTTCCTCAATGGGCTAAAGGACCTCAAGAACTCAGCATTATTCCGCACAAGGACTTTAAGAAGGTGTCAACGGCCTTGAAAAATGTGGGTGGGTTCAACTACATCGCTAAGGATTTAGATGAATTATTTGATTCACCTATCGAAATCGGAAACCATAAGATTTGGGATTTTAAGGTGAATAACATTCCCCATCAAATTGCCTTCTTCGGTCAAACGAAAGTTGATTCAGTGAAGTTTATCGCCGATGTCACGAAAATGGCTCAAGAAGCACAAAATGTGGTAGGTGCTCATCCGTGTGATCACTACTTATTTATCATCCACAATATTCAGCGAGGAACGGGTGGTTTGGAGCATTTGTATTCCACAACATGTTCCGTTTCACGCAATGCCTATGAAACGCCCAAAGGTTATCAAGGTGTTTTGAGTTTATTAGCTCATGAATATTTTCATTTATGGAACGTGAAACGTATTCGTCCAATGGCCCTAGGACCATTTGATTATGAAAACGAAAACTACACGCACAACTTATGGTTTTCCGAAGGAATTACCGATTATTATGCGGATGTGATTACGCAGCGTATGGGGTTGGTGCCAACAGATGCCTACATTCAAAATTTAGCATTTGAAATTTCCAATGTGGAAAATACGCCGGGTAGTCATGTGGAATCTGCAGCGGGTGCCAGTTGGGATGCTTGGATTAAATACTACCGTCCCAATGAGAATTCCCGTAACTCTACGATTTCATACTATGAAAAAGGATCCATTCTCGGTGGCGTTTTAAATATGTGGATCATCAGCCAAACCAAAGGGGCTAAGTCTTTAGACGATGTTTTCAAGTTATTATATCAAACCTATTACCTGAAACAAGGACGCGGTTTTACCGATGCTGAACTTGAAAATGCCTTTACAAGTGTTGCAGGGATTTCAGCTGCACCTTTCTTTAAGGAATATATTTATGGTATTAAAACACCTGATTACGCCGGTTTATACAATCAATTTGGATATACTTGGTCAGATGCGAATGCGGGTAAATCAATCCCATATTTAGGATTTAATGTCATGTCGAGTCGGATTACATCTATTTACAAAGCAGGTCCAGCCTACGATTCAGGCTTAAATGTGGGGGATGAAATCGTACAAGTGAATCAAGTAGATTTTGCTGGGGTGGATAAGTTACTAGCCGACAAAAAAGTGGGTGACGTATTGAAATTTCGTGTGAAGCGTGATGGATTGGAACGTACGTTTGATCTAACTATTGGTCAAACGCCACTAAAATCTTTTGCGATTCAATCGGTTGAAAAACCAAGCGACGCACAATTGAAATTGCGTCATAAATGGTTAGGAGGTAACTAATCGATGTATTTTGCCTTTTCGGCATACATGGATTGAAAGGTCTCAATGACAAATTTTTGAAAGGAGGAGCTGGATGCCAGCTCCTCTATTTCTTTTTGGGAGGAAAAGTCCATGACGGAGTATTTATAACTCTGTTCCAAATGCGGTGTTTCAAATTTCAAAATGTACTTTGAATTCCATTCGAAAAGCGAAATGCGCATGGAGTCATTCGGTATTTCCTTGATAAAATGCATTAGTCGTGAATGATTTTAACGCTTTGAATCACATCGCCTTCGCGGATTTGATCAATGACATCTAAACCTTCAACCACTTTTCCGAAACACGTATGTTTGCGATCTAAGTGTGCTGTATTATTGCGTGAGTGGCAAATGAAAAATTGAGAACCTCCTGTATTTGGTCCACGATGCGCCATAGAAAGTACTCCACGATCATGGAACTGATTATTTCCCGTTAATTCACATGGGATTGAATACCCTGGACCACCCGCTCCCGTTCCTGTAGGGTCTCCCCCTTGAATAACGAAATCAGCAATCACTCGGTGAAAAATTACACCATCGTAAAAACCTTTCTCCGAAAGATCAATGAAATTTTTCACGTGAATCGGAGCATCTTCTGTATAAAATTCGATTTTCATCAACCCTTTATCGGTCAACATTTCTGCGTATGCCATCTTATTTAATTAAATTTGAGGCACAAAGATAAAAATTATATCCATTATGAGGTACCTCGTTCTATGCATGTTTGCAATTTTAGCCGTGTCTTGTCAATCAGATACCTCGAAAAAGGAAGCATCTGATTTTTTTCTGCGCGGCAATGCCAAATTTAAAGACAAAGAATATTTTGAATCCATAAAATGGTATAATGAGTCCATTGAAAAACAAGAAGTGTTTCCAGATGCTTATTATAATCGTGGATTAGTGTACCAGCAGCTCGAAAAGCACGAAGAGGCATTAGCTGATTTTACGAAAGCATACGCACAAGATTCCAAATTTGCTCCTGCCCTGTTTAAGTTGGCCGAAACCCTTCAAACCCTCGAAAAATACGATTTGGCTCTTACGGAATCTGCTAAATTGGTTAAGAATTTCCCTGATTCTGCGGCGAATTGGACCTTGCAAGGAAATATTCAAATGCAGAAAGAAATGTGGAACGAATCGATGGTTTCCTACGATCGCGCGTTATCGATTGATTCCCTTTCAGTCGAAACGATGATTAATCAAGGGGTTGTTTATCAAGAATTGAATCAATTGGATTTAGCTGAAAAGATGTTTAAACGCGCTTTGCGCCAGGGCAAATACCAAGACCTTATTTACAATAACTTAGGTTACGTGGAGATTCAGCGATTACATTGGGATTTGGCGAAGCAATATGTGCAAAAAGCACTTGCGGTTGATCCTAAAAACCCATTATATGTCAAGAATTGGCAGCGAATTCAGCAGAAATCATTGCTTGAATAAGTTCATATAAGCTTGTAATTCCTGATTGTTCGTCGTAGAATCTGTGAAAATTTCTAAGATTTTGGCGCGATCACTTGGTGCTAAAAATGGCTGAATTTGTTGGTTCAATTCATTCCAGTTATGCGCCTCAAAATAGTCTAATCCAGCATCTAAGGCAGTATTTTTAGCACGAAATGTTTGTTGGGTTACCATGAATTCGCCCAATTCAGGCAGGTCTTTCGCACCATCTAAAATGCCAAAAATTCCTCCACCCGCATTATTAAAAATAATAATACGAACATTCGGACCTACATAAGAATTCCAAAGGGCATTGCGGTCATATTGAAATGCAACATCGCCTATAAGAGAAAAGACCAATTTATTGGTTTGTTGGCTCGCCCCAATGGCCGTACTCAAACAACCATCAATACCACTCGTGCCTCGATTCGAAAATACCTCGGATTGGGTGAACGTATTTGCCGTCCAGTTGATGTAGCGAATCGCCAATGAATTTGCCACGTGTACTTCGGAATTTGCGGCATCAATGTCGCCAATCAATCGGTTGTAAATAGCTAATTCTGACCAAATCGTTTTGTTGAAATAGGCCTCCTGTATGGCCTCTACCCTATTTTTGGCACTGTTTACAGCCGACACCCCCCTCAGGGTTTGTTGGCACAATGACTCCAAAACAGCGATTGTTTCTGCTTGAACCACCCGTGTCAGGCATTGAAATGGATCGGGTTTCCCGATCGGATTTGGGTGCACTAACCACGAGGCCGTTGGCTTATAGGTTCTCAGAAATTGTTTAATTCGTTTACTAACGAATGATTTACCAAAATGGATATGAAATTCAGGTTTATAAGTTGGCAAATTCGCTTCATGAGCCCATATTAAATCATGATGGAGTTGGCATTCCACCGGTAAATTAGCCGTAGCATCCCCGATAACGGGTATTCCTTTTTGTGCTAATTGGGCAAATAAATCATTCTCGGCCTGATTGAATTGTCTTTGGCCGACAGTAATGAGGAGGGAAACATCTGGATCTACGTCAAAATTAGTATCGAATTTTGGGGTTTGCTGTACGTTAAGCGCCTGAGGTTCCCGAATTTGCGGTAATGTCTCCCCTAGTGTCGGATAAAACGGTTCAGCAATGGGTACATTCATGTGAACAGGCCCTTGTGGAAAAGCCATGGATTTTTCCACGAGCTGATTTGGTTGAAAGGGCTTGAAGCTTTCGGCATGTTTGACATGCTTTCCAAATAGATTTTCTTGATAGATGGTTTGTCCATCCCACTGACCAATCCACTCGGCTGGGCGGTCAGCTGTTAACACAATTAATGGAACTTCTTGAAAGAAAGCTTCGACGACTGCGGGTGCAAAATTGAGTCCGGCTGAACCTGAGGTGCAACAAATAATTACTGGCTTATTTGTTTTCAACGCGCGACCGAGGCCAAAGAATCCCGCTGAACGCTCATCAGCGATGGAATAGCATTGAAAACCACCGTGTCGAACTAAGGCCAACATAATCGGCGCATTGCGAGAGCCTGGACATATAACTGCTTCATTTACACCTTGTTGGTGCAAGCTATCAATCAAATCCACAAGTCCTTCCGGGTATGCCATAGCAAAAAAAAGCCTCATAAGAGGCTTTTAAAATTTATCCAAGATAAGTTTTTAGGGCTTTGCTACGTGACGTATGACGGAGGCGGCGAATCGCCTTCTCTTTAATTTGTCTTACGCGTTCGCGGGTTAGGTTGAATTTTTCACCGATTTCCTCTAGGGTCATCGCGTGCTCACCATTTAAGCCAAAATATAAGGTAACGACATCAGCCTCACGTTGGGTTAACGTAGACAATGCGCGTTGTACTTCACGGCGTAATGAATCGTTAATTAAACCAGAATCTGGTTTGTCTTCCGAATCATTTTCTAATACGTCTAATAATGAATTTTCTTCACCTTGAACGAAAGGCGCATCCATAGAAACGTGACGACCAGAAATTTTCAGGGTATCAACAACTTCACCGGTAGAAATTTCCAATACTTCGGCTAATTCTTCTGGAGAGGGCTCACGTTCAAATTTTTGCTCAAGTTCTGAAAACGTTTTTGAGATTTTATTTAGGGAACCTACGCGGTTTAATGGCAAACGAACGATACGAGATTGTTCGGCCAAAGCTTGTAGGATGGATTGACGAATCCACCATACCGCGTAAGAAATAAATTTAAATCCACGAGTTTCATCAAAACGTTGAGCTGCTTTGATCAAACCTAAGTTTCCTTCGTTAATCAAGTCACCAAGGCTTAAACCTTGATTTTGGTATTGTTTAGCTACCGATACCACGAAACGTAAATTGGCTTTCGTCAAACGTTCTAATGATAATTGGTCTCCTTCACGGATTTTTTGTGCGAGTATAACCTCTTCATCCGGTGTCAATAAATCCACCTTACCGATTTCCTGCAGGTATTTGTCAAGTGATTGACTTTCCCTGTTGGTAATTTGTTTGCTAATTTTTAGCTGTCTCATAGGATCTTACAACAGATTGAATGGGCAAAAGGTTTTGATTCTTTTGCCCATGAATAATTTATTCAGCTTTTGCTTCTGGTTTTGGTAGAAGTGCTTTCGCAGATAGACGGTATTTACCCGTTTTCTTATCTACTTCTACTAATTTAACCTGAACTTTATCCCCTTCTTTGAAGACACCGTCCATTGTTTCGATGCGATCCCATGAAATTTCAGAGATATGCAATAAACCGTCTTTACCAGGTAAGAATTCAACAAATGCTCCAAATGCTTGGATGTTTTTCACTTTACCTTCATAGATCTCGCCTACTTCTGGAAGTGTAACAATTCCTTTCACCATACGAACTGCGTGAGCCATAGCCTCTCCATTCGAAGAGAAAATGCTTACATAGCCACCATCTTCTTTTTCTTCGATGGTTACCGTTGCACCTGATTGTTTTTGGATATCTTGAACTACTTTACCACCTGGCCCGATTACTGAACCGATTTGATCTTTTTGGATCTTAATTACAGTAGCACGTGGAGTTTGAGGCTTGAATTCTTCACGAACAGCAGGCATAGCCTTTTTCATTTCATTCAAGATATGTAAACGACCTTCTTTTGCCTGGGTTAATGCCTCAGCTAAAACTTCGTATGACAAACCTTGAACTTTAATGTCCATTTGGCAAGCTGTAATACCATTTTCTGTACCTGTTACTTTAAAGTCCATATCACCTAAGTGATCTTCATCTCCTAAAATATCAGAAAGCACAGCATATTTTCCCGTTTTTGCATCTGAGATTAAACCCATAGCGATACCTGAAACAGGAGCTTTGATTTTCACACCAGCATCCATCAAGGCTAAAGTACCCGCGCAAACGGTTGCCATAGATGAAGAACCATTTGATTCTAAGATGTCAGAAACCACACGCAAGGTGTAAGGGAAATCTTCCATTTTAGGAAGTACCTTACGGATCGCACGCATAGCTAAGTTACCATGACCTACTTCACGACGTCCTACGCCACGGTTTGGCTTAACTTCTCCGGTTGAGAAACCTGGGAAGTTATAGTGTAACATGAATTTATTGTATCCTTGTGTCATGGGTTGATCGATGATTTGCTCATCCATCTTCGTTCCCAAGGTAACTGTTGTCAAAGATTGTGTTTCTCCACGTGTAAACACGGAAGAACCGTGTGGTGTAGGTAAATAATCTACTTCACACGTAATTTGACGGATCTCATTTAATTTACGACCATCTAAACGGTAGCGTTCTTGTAATACTAATTGACGAGCTGCTTCTTTCTCGATGTCGTGTAAATATGTTTTTGCTAATGAAAGATTAACCAAATGATCTTCTGGCAAGCTCGCGATGTATTCGTCAACGATTGCTTTGAAACCAGCTTTACGCTCGTCTTTCTTTGGATTAGCTAATTTAGCTACGGCTAAATATTTGTCGTAGTAGTTTTTCCACAATTCAGCACGCAACTCTTCGTTGTGTGATTCGTGTGAATACGTACGTTTTTCTGTTTTACCGCAAGCCTCAGTTAATTCATTTAATGCTTTACATTGTAATTTGATAGCATCGTGGGCAACTTTCAAAGCCTCTAACATTTCTGTTTCTGACACTTCGTCTCCTTCGCCTTCTACCATCAAAATATCGTTTGCATTTGCAGCAACGATTAATTCAAGGCTAGCACCTACTAATTCGCTTACGCTCGGGTTAACTTTATATGCACCATTGATTTTCGCCACGCGAACCTCAGAAATAGGTCCGTTGAAAGGAATATCAGATACGGCCAAAGCGGCTGCAGCTGCTAATCCTACGAAAGCATCTGGTAAAACTTCAGCATCTGCTGAAATTAGATTGATCAAAACTTGAACATCCGCATGATAATCATCTGGGAATGTAGGGCGCAATGCACGGTCTACTAAACGCGAGATAAGGATTTCATAATCGGAAAGACGGGCCTCTCTTTTTAAGAAAGAACCAGGAATACGTCCATTTGACGCAAATTTTTCTTGATAGTCTACAGATAATGGAAGGAAATCAACTCCTTCTTTGGCCTCTTTGTTTGCTACCACAGTGGCTAGCAACATCATATTTCCTGACTTGATGACAACAGCTCCATCCGCTTGCTTGGCTAACTTGCCAGTTTCAATTTGGACTTCCTTGCCATCAGGCATCGAAATATGCTTTGTAATGATGTTAAATGACATACGTTTCGGATAAAATTTTCACGCAACCTCGCGTGAACAAGTGTAATGTTTGAAGAATTCAAACGGGGTAAATTCAAATAAAACAGGGCTCCATCGACATGGAACCCTGTTGAATTTATTACTTACGAATTCCTAATTCAGCGATAATCGCACGGTAACGTGAAATATCAGTACGAGTTAAGTAATCCAGTAAACGACGACGCTTACCTACTAATTTCAAAAGTCCTAAGCGCGTGCTATGGTCTTTTTTGTTTTTCTTTAAGTGCTCAGTCAAGTGATTGATTCTGAATGTGAATAACGCAATTTGCGACTCAGCAGAACCAGTATCGATCTTAGACTTTGCTTTCCCTTTTGATTCGAAAATCTCTTGTTTTACTTCGGGTGACAAATACATCTTTTACCAGTTTAAAGTGTTTGAAAAATTAATCCACAAAAGTACTTCTATTTATTCAGAAATGCAAATCAATTCGCACGTTGCCATTTCTGCTTCAGGCGCCCCCAAATAACTAAATAGTTATCTGCCTCGAATAGACGAGAATCATTCACAGCTATCTTTAGAAAGTATAATCCAATCAATCCCAGGATGGTATTCGATATCCAGGCGCCAATTTCCAAGAGCACCTTCCCTTCCTTGGCCATCTTATCGCCTTGTTGGCTCATAATATACATCAATATGAAAAAGGATACGGCTACAACGACGGGAACCCCGAATCCACCTTTCTTAATAATGGCTCCTAACGGTGCGCCGATAAGGAACATAACTAATATGGCAATGGATGTGGTGAATTTTCGATGCCATTCTAAACGTGTTTTCATCAACTTGTCTTGACGTGATTCCAAATTCACCCGATTAGTTTCCGCAAAAATTCCCATGTTATTGATTTGTTGGTCAACAACATCATACAAATCGCGATTTCGTTTTTTTGCTCCTGAATCAATTCTGGCGGCCACCCAATTCGATTTTTTCAAGTTCTTGTAAGAATTTAAAACCGGATGGAAGAAATAGATGAAATTAGGTCCACAGGCTTTTGGGAAACCATTTTTGATATTTCGAATGACTTGGCGGAGCGAATCTTCATCCTCATCTAGCTGCACATTACTCCGCATGATTTCGTGATGAGCAAACTGATTATCTTCCGTTTTATGCATGTCAAATGCTTCGAGCGACATGACGATTTTGCTCTTTTTGAATTCATGTAAGGCCAAATCGGTGGCATCCAGATTGCTTCCTCTGTCCGCATCCTCCACGTAGTCTTTACCATTAAATAGCTCAAAAATGAGGTATTTCTTATTTAGTATGGTATACATCTGCGCTGAATCTGCCAAGGTAACATGTCGGTTTCCATCATTATGTGTGTGATCATAAATGATCAGACTTTTCAGCGTTTTATTGTCGGCATATTTTTTAGCCACTTTGATCGAATAACCAGGAAGGTCGGAATAGAAAATTCCTTCTTTGATATTTAATGTCGTTTTCGTGGTTTTGATATCATACAATAAGCCCCACCCTTTCAAGTTGGCCCACGGCAAAGCCACATTATTAAACCAAAACATAAATATGCTTAAGCCAATGGCTGTGATAAAAATCGGCCGCATAATACGTGTGATGGATATTCCAGCACTTTTGAGCGCGGTTAATTCAAAATTCTCACCTAATTTTCCGAAGGTCATTAAGGAAGAAAGTAGGACGGAAAGAGGTAATGCAAGTGGAAGCGTAATGAGTGAAAAATAGAAGAATAGTTCGACATAGACGAAGAATCCAAGGTCTTTGCCGAAAAGGTCTGAGAAGTAAAAGAGTACTAATCGGAGTAAGAAAATAAATATTACAACCAGGGATGTAAGCGCAAAAGGCCCCCAAAATGCTTGTAATACAAGTTTGTCAATTTTACGCATACTAACTGCCGACGATTTCTTTTAGTTTATCTGTTAGGTAGTCCCATAATTCTTGAGCGTCTGCTGGACTTTTAAACGTCGAAGCGCTATCGTAAATTTTCAGATAGGTGGCGTTCGTCAATTCACTTACTTCAAGTTTAATTTCGATGATTGCACTCAAGGGAGCTTGATCTGATCCAGAAAAGTCAAATTTAACAGATTTGTTTACCTTGTTTTGAACCAGATGCCCTGAATGGGTTTCATTATCCCAATAGAAAAGGAATAATTCAGCATTTTTGACAGTAACTTTTTCCGCAAACCATTGTTGGAGCCCGGAAGCAGAACTGATGTAAGGATAAAGTACTTTTGGAGAGGCTTTTATCTCGTATTCGAATTCAAAATGCTGCTGTCCCATACGCCTAATTTATTGATATAAACAAAGGTAAACTATCTTACCTAATTCCCAAATCTGTCTCAAATTTAATAAGTATTCACAAAATATTTGTGACTCTAGTACCTTTCAATTACCTTTGCACCATGTTTTGGCGGGGTAGCTCAGATGGTTAGAGCGTTGGATTCATAACCCAAAGGTCGGCAGTTCGATTCTGCTCCCCGCTACTAAAAAAAAGACTTCACATTTGTGAGGTCTTTTTTTTTAGACGTTAGACGTTGGACTGTAGAGACGCGATACTTCGCGTCTATTTCAAAATGTCTATTTAAAAAAAAGACGCGAGGTATCGCGTCTCTAATGAATATCCTTATAGGCAACGACATCAACTCCAAATTTCCGTAAGAAATCGACACCTTCATCGGAGGCTAACCCTTTGTAAGCAGCATAACTATTAAGATAAATAACACGCTTAATTTTCATGCTGTAGATAATGCGAGCGCATGAAATACAGGGTGAAAGCGTGACATAGATGGTAGAACCTTCTATAGATGCACCATTTTTGGAAGCGTAAAGAATGGCATTTTGCTCCGCATGCAAAGCTAGCGAGCAAGAACCTTTCGAGTCACGTGGACATCCACCCTCTTCGTGAAAATCTTCATCACAGTTGTGCGTACCTTGCGGTGGACCGTTATATCCGATTGAAATGATTCGGGTATCTTTAGTCAAAACCGCTCCTACTTGCGCACGCGTACAATGCGAGCGAAGCGCCAGTTTTTCAGCAAGTTCCATGTAGATGGAATCGAAGGTTGGTTTCAT
>JACCDS011422102.1_pt1 | contig 14457 bp, 11 predicted proteins | sample 7446441 | NCBI WGS metagenome assembly JACCDS01 (sample SAMN15323445, study PRJNA562643) | freshwater metagenome | isolation source: river surface water | place: USA:Blue River Watershed | collected 2017-08-17 | reverse complement strand
TGCGCGCCTTCGTCCAGGAACTGCGCTTCAGGAACGCCGACATTCCAATCTATCTGTACGGCGAAACGCGCACCTCGCGCCATATCCCGAACGACATCCTGCGCGAGCTGCACGGCTTCATCCACATGTTCGAGGACACGCCGGAGTTCGTGGCGCGCCACATCATCCGCGAGGCCAAGAGCTACCTGGAAGGCATTCAGCCGCCGTTCTTCAAGGCGCTGCTCGACTACGCCGAAGACGGTTCGTATTCTTGGCACTGCCCGGGTCACTCGGGCGGTGTGGCCTTCCTGAAAACGCCTGTGGGTCAGATGTTCCACCAGTTCTTCGGCGAGAACATGCTGCGAGCCGACGTGTGCAATGCGGTGGAGGAACTGGGACAGCTGCTGGACCACAACGGCGCCATCGGTGCGTCCGAGCGCAACGCGGCGCGCATCTTCAACGCCGATCACTGCTTCTTCGTCACCAACGGCACGTCCACGTCGAACAAGATGGTGTGGCACCACACGGTGGCGCCGGGTGATGTGGTGGTGGTGGACCGCAACTGCCACAAGTCCATCCTGCACTCGATCATCATGACGGGGGCGATTCCGGTCTTCCTCAAGCCCACGCGCAACCACTACGGCATCATCGGGCCGATCCCGCAGAGCGAGTTCGAGATCGAGTCGATCAAGGCCAAGATGCGCGCCAACCCGCTGCTGGCCGGTGTGGATGCCGACAAGGTCAAGCCGCGCATCCTCACCCTGACCCAGTCCACCTATGACGGTGTGCTCTACAACACCGAGACCATCAAGGGCATGCTCGACGGCTACGTGGATAACCTGCACTTTGACGAGGCCTGGTTGCCGCACGCCGGCTTCCACCCCTTCTACGGCACGTTCCACGCCATGGGCCGCAAGCGTGGGCGACCACAGCAGTCGGTGGTGTACGCCACCCAGTCCATCCACAAACTGCTGGCCGGTATCAGCCAGGCCAGCCATGTGCTGGTGCAGGACTCGCAGAACACCAAGCTGGACCGTCACCTGTTCAACGAGTCCTACCTGATGCACACCTCGACCTCGCCGCAGTACAGCATCATCGCCAGCTGCGACGTGGCCGCGGCCATGATGGAGCCGCCCGGCGGCACCGCGCTGGTGGAGGAAAGCATTGCCGAGGCGCTGGACTTCCGCCGTGCGATGCGCAAGGTCGAGGCCGATTTCGGCAAGGGCGACTGGTGGTTCCAGGTCTGGGGGCCGGACGAGCTGGCCGAGGAGGGCGTGGGTCAGGCCAGCGACTGGGTGCTCAACCGCAAGAAGGATGGCAAGGACACCGAGGACGACTGGCACGGCTTCGGCGACATGGCGCCGGGCTTCAACATGCTCGACCCGATCAAGGCGACCATCGTCACGCCCGGCCTGAACCTCAAGGGCGACTTCGCCGAATGGGGCATCCCGGCCTCCATCGTCACCAAGTTCCTGGCCGAGCACGGTGTGGTGGTGGAGAAGACCGGCCTGTACTCGTTCTTCATCATGTTCACCATCGGCATCACCAAGGGCCGCTGGAACACGCTGGTCACGGCGCTGCAGCAGTTCAAGGACGACTACGACCGCAACCAGCCGCTGTGGCGCATCATGCCGGAGTTCTGCGCCAAGCAGCCGCGCTACGAGCACATGGGCCTGCGCGACCTCTGCCAGCACGTGCACTCGATGTACGCCAAGTACGACGTGGCCCGCCTGACGACCGACATGTACCTGAGCGACCTGACGCCGGCCATGAAGCCGACCGACGCGTTCTCGCACATCGCGCACCGCACCACCGAGCGGGTGCCGATCGACGAGCTGGAAGGCCGCATCACCACCAGTCTGGTGACGCCATACCCGCCCGGCATCCCGCTGCTCATTCCCGGCGAGGTGTTCAACAAGAAGATCGTGGACTACCTCAAGTTCAACCGCGAGTTTGCCCGCGAGTGCCCCGGCTTCGAGACCGACATCCACGGTCTGGTGCAGGAGGTGGGTGCCGACGGCGTGACCCGGTATTACGCTGATTGCGTCAAGAAGTGATGCATCAGGCGTTCACCACCGTGGTGCAGGGCTTAAGATGAACTTGGGCGGTAGTCGTTGCCGCCCTTGTTTGCAACCGACCCGGAGGAGCCGATGTTTCCTGAATACCGCGACCTGATCACCCAACTCAAAGGCCACGACCATCACTTCACCCGCCTGTTCGACAAGCACAACGAACTGGACCAGCTGATCAAGAACATGGAAGCCCACATCCAGCCGGGCACCCAGCTGGAGATCGAGACGCTCAAGAAAGAGAAACTGGCCCTCAAGGACCAGCTTTACACCATCCTCAAGCAGGCCAGTGCCTGAGCCTGAAGCTGGCGGCCCTGGCCGCCGGCAGCGTTCCGGTCAGCGCAGGCCCTGCAGGTCTGCGTCGGAGCGGACCCTCACCAGGGTGGCAAACCGCGGCAGGCCGCTGTCGTGCGTGCCACGGTAGCGGTAGGTGACCCAGCTGCCCACGGGCGGAGGGTTCCGCCGCAGGGCATCGCTGAGACCGCTGCCCAGACGGAACCGGAGTCCATCGCCGGTTTCCACCAGCAGTGCGCCCACCATGCCGGCCAGCCGGCCCTTGCCCGGCTCATGGCCGATCACGCGGGCCTCGGCATCCTCATGCGTCTTGACCTTGAGAAGGTCGTCACTGCGTTGCGCCCGGTACAGGGCCTGGGCGCTGTGCAGCATCAGACCTTCGCCGCCCGCGCGGACCACCTGATCGAGCCGCTGCATCAGGGCCGCATGGGTGCTGCCCCGGACCTGTTCCACGGTCTGGAGCCATGGCAGGTTCACCGCATTCACCAGTGCCTGTAGCGACACCAGGCGCTCGCTGAACACTCCAGGGTGTTCCGGCAGGTCGAACAGCATGAAGCGGACGCGGTGCCAGGCCGACTCGTCGGGTAGCTGCTGCCGCACAGTGGAAACGGTGTCTTCAAATCTGCCCCGACCGATCCACAGTTCGCCGTCCAGGACTACAGCGGGCCAGCCGGCGGTGAACCAGGCGGGCGCTGCAATGGCGTGCCCGCCGCGGGTGAGCAACTGGCGCCCGTCCCAGCGGCCGCGCACGCCGTCGAGCTTTTCGCTCACCCAGTAGTCGCGCAGGTCGATACCGCGCCGGTAGACCTTCGCCAGCATCAGGGCGGGCGCAGCGGCCGCCGCGGGCAGGGGCAGCAGCAGGGCACCGGCCAGCAGACCCAGCCATTGGCGGCGTTGCATCGGGGCCAGGTGTTGGTTCATGGCGGCGATCAGTCCAACGCTTCGCTGTCACGGCTGATGCCGCCGGTGCGGCTGAACCCGCCGTCGACATAGGTGATCTCGGCGGTCACACCCGAGGCCAGATCGGACAGCAGAAACGCGGCGACATGGCCGACTTCTTCGATCGTGACGTTGCGACGCAAGGGCGAGGCCGCGGCGACGACAGACAGCATCTTGCCGAAGTCCTTGATGCCGCTCGCCGCGGCCGTGCGGATGGGGCCGGCGCTGATGCCATTGACCCGCATGCCGCGCGGCCCCAGCGATTCGGCCAGGTAACGCACCGAGGCTTCAAGACTCGCCTTGGCCAGCCCCATGGTGTTGTAGTGGGGCACGATGCGCTCGGCCCCGAGGTAGCTCAGCGTCAGCAGGGCCGACCGCTCGTTGAGCCAGGGCAGGGCGGCCTTGGCCATGGCGGCAAAACTGTAGGCGCTGATCTCGTGCGCAAGGCGGTAGTTTTCCCGGCTCAGGCCGTCGAGAAAGTCGCCGGCGAGGGCCTCGCGCGGTGCGTAGCCGATGCTGTGCACAAAACCGTCGAAGCGGGGCCAGGCCCGGGACAGGTCGGCGAACAGGCGGTCGATTTGGGCGTCGTCGCCGACGTCACATTCGAACACCAGCGAAGAGCCGAACTCGGCCGCGATGGCCTCGACGCGTTCGCGCAGGCGATCACCGGCAAAACTGAAGGCCAGTTCGGCCCCTTGCTGGTGACAGGCGCGGGCGATGCCGTAGGCAATGGACCGGTTGGACAGGACACCCGTGATAAGCAGCTTCTTGCCGGCCAGAAAACCCATGCGCGTGGACCCCCTCGAAAATCGCTCAAAATTGTCGCATGCAGTTTTTCTCGCCCCGTCTGAGCATCCGGTTCGCCCGCCCGGTGCTGGCATGGGCGCTGGCGATGGTGGCGGCGGTGCAGGCTTCCCCAGCCTGGGCGGCTCATGGCTATGCGCTCTGGGGCGACCTCAAGTACCCGCCCGGCTTCAGCCATTTCGCCTACGTCAACCCGGCCGCACCCAAAGGCGGCGAACTGCGCCTGGTGAGCAACCTTCGGGTGTCCACGTTCGACAAGTACAACCCGTTCACCTTGCGGGGCAACGCGCCCGCCTACCTGTCGGCCCTGATGTTCGACACCTTGCTGACCGGTGCCCTGGATGAGACCGGTTCAGGTTACGGGCTGCTGGCCGAGGATGTGACTGTCTCGCCCGACCGGCTCTCGGCCACCTTCCGTCTGCGGCGCGAGGCGCGTTTTCATGACGGCAGCCCGGTGCTGGCCGCCGACGTGAAGCACAGCTTCGACACCCTGATGGGACCGCACACGGCGCCGTCGTGGAAGACCATCCTGCAGGACGTGGCCGGTCTGGACGTGCTGGACGAGCGCACGTTGCGTTTTCGGTTCAAACAACCCAACCGCGAGCTGCCGCTGACCGTGGGCGGCCTGCCGGTGTTCAGCCGCGCCTGGGGCGGGGGCAAGCCGTTCGACCAGGTGGTGATGGACATCCCCATCGGCAGCGGGCCATACCGCATCGGCCCGGTGAAGTTCGGAAAGGACATCACCTATGTGCGCGATCCAGGCTACTGGGCCCAAAACCTCCCGGTGCGGCGCGGTACCGCCAATTTCGACCGCATCACGGTCAAGATCTACAAGGACAACACGGCGCGGCTCGAAGCACTCAAGGCTGGCGAGTTCGACCTGATGCGCTTCTTCTCGGCGGGCGACTGGGCCCGCCGCGTCAACGGCAAACGCTTCGACACGGGCGAACTGGTCAAGACCGAGTTCCGCCACCGCCTGCCCACCGGTTTCCAGAGCTACGTGCTCAACACCCGCCGCCCGCTGCTGCAGGACATCCGCGTCCGTCAGGCACTGGGCCTGGCGCTGGACTACGAGTGGATGAACCGCCAGATGTTCTACGGCGCCTACCAGCGCGTGCAGGGACTGTTCGGCAACACCGACTGCACGCCCGATGGAGTACCGTCGCCAGCCGAGCGGACACTGCTCGAACCCTGGCGCGCGCAAGTGCCGCCGGCGGTGTTCGGTCCGGCCTACCGAGCGCCCCGCACCGACGGTAGCGACTCGCTGCGCGGCAACTTGCGCCAGGCCCAGGCGCTGCTGCGCGAGGCTGGGTGGACCTACCGCGACGGCGCATTGCGCAACGCGCAGGGCGAACCGCTGGTGCTGGAGTACCTCGACAGCCAGGAGGCCGGTGCGCGCGTGGTGACGCCCTGGGCCCGCAACCTGGCCAAGCTGGGCATCGAGCTGAAGTTCCGGCCGGTGGATTTCGCCCTCTACCAGCAGCGCCTGCGGACCTTCAACTTCGATATCACCTCGCTGGCCTTCGGCGGCACGCACAACCCGGGCCCGGAATACGCCGACTTGTTTGGCAGCCAGGCCGCCGACACCGAAGACTCGGGCAACATGGCCGGCGTGAAGAGCCCGGCGGTGGACGCCATCATCGGCCGCATGGTGCAGGCCCGGGACCGCGCCGACTATCTGGCCGCCTGCCGGGCGCTGGACCGGGTCATCCTGCACAGCCACTACCTGGTGCCGCAATGGTCGGCCGGCACGCACCGCATGGTCTACAACGCCTGGCGCCTGGCCCGCCCCGACAACATGCCCCCCTACGCCTCGGGCGAAGACTGGGCGATCGACACCTGGTGGAAGAAATGAACACCCCCCTGCGCCGCTTCGCGTCTTCCCCCCAGAAGGGGGACACACCTTGTGGCCGGGCAGAGCCCGTTCCACGGGTGCCTGGGGCTAAGGCACGTGCAATCGCAGCTGTCCGGCCAGTTGAGTCCAACGGCTTGTTCAAGGCCTGAGCACCATGTGGCTGTACATCGCCAAACGCCTGCTGCTGATGATCCCCACGCTGCTGGGTGTGCTGCTGCTGACCTTTGTGGTCATCCAGTTCGTGCCCGGCGGGCCGGTGGAGCAGTATCTGGCCGAGGCGCGGGCCGGAGCGGGTACGGGGGCCGAGGGCGGCGCCGTTTACCGCGGCGCCCAGGGGGTGGACCCGAAGCGGCTGGACGAGATCAAGGCGCTGTACGGTTTCGACAAGCCTGCCCACGAACGCTTCCTGCAGATGCTCGGCCAGTTCGCACGTTTCGATCTGGGCACCAGCTTCTTCCAGAACAAGGCGGTGTCCGAGCTGATCATCGAAAAGCTCCCGGTGTCCATCAGCCTGGGCCTTTGGACCTTCTTCATCAGCTATGCGGTGGCGGTGCCGTTGGGCGTGGCCAAGGCGGTGCGTGCCGGCTCGCGCTTCGACCTGGTGACCACGCTGATCGTGCTGGTGGGCTATGCGATCCCCGGTTTCGTGCTGGGCGTGGCCTTGCTGGTGATCTTCGGTGGCCAGTTGCAGTGGTTTCCCCTGCGCGGTCTGACCTCCGACAACTGGGCAGAACTGTCCTGGGGCGCGCGCATCGTCGACTACCTGTGGCACATCACGCTGCCGGTCACCGCCATGGTGCTGGGCAGCTTTGCGGTGACGGCCATGTTGACCAAGAACGCCTTTCTGGAGGAGATCCGCAAACAGTACGTGATGACCGCGCGCGCCAAAGGCCTGAGCGAGCGCCAGGTGCTGTGGAAACATGTGTTCCGCAACGCTCTGATTCCCATCGTCACCGGGTTCCCGGCGGCTTTCATCGGTGCCTTCTTCGCCGGCTCGCTGCTCATCGAGACCCTGTTCTCGCTCGACGGGCTGGGCCTGCTCAGCTACGAGAGCGTGATCCGCCGCGACTACCCGGTGGTGCTGGGCACGCTGTACCTGTTCACCCTGATCGGACTGCTGACCAAGCTGGTGTCCGACCTCTGTTATGTCTGGGTTGACCCCCGGGTGAAGTTCGACTGATGGCCGCCATATCCCTGTCCCCCTCGCGCCGTGCGTGGCAGCGCTTCAAGCGCAACCGGCTCGGCTTCTGGAGCCTGGTGCTGTTCTGCGCGCTGGTGGTGATGAGCCTGTTCGCCGAACTGCTCTCCAACGACCGGCCGCTGGTGGTGCGTTACGAGGGCAAGACCTACTTCCCGCTGGTGCAGGATCTGCCGGAGACCGTGTTCGGCGGTGACTTCGAGGCACCCACCGACTACCTCGACCCTTTCATCCGCGAGCAGATCACCCGGGGCGACAACTGGGCCGTGTACGCACCCAACCCCTACGGTCCCAAGACCCTGAACTACTTTGCCCAGGCGCCGAATCCGTCCGCCCCGTCGGCCGACAACTGGCTGGGCACCGACGACCGCGGGCGCGACCTGCTGGCCCAGCTGATTTATGGCTTCCGCATCAGCGTGCTGTTTGCGCTTGCGCTCACGGCCATCGGCACGGTGCTGGGCATCGTCACCGGTGCCATCCAGGGCTACTTCGGCGGCCGCATCGACCTGGCCTTCCAGCGCTTCATCGAAGTCTGGGGTTCCATGCCCGAGCTCTACCTGCTCATCATCTTCTCGGCCGTGCTGGCGCCGAGCGTGGGCCTGCTGCTGGTGCTGCTGAGCCTGTTCGGCTGGATGGGTCTGTCCGACTATGTGCGGGCCGAGTTCCTGCGCAACCGCCAGCTCGACTACGTGCGCGCCGCCCGTGCGATGGGCCTGGGCCACGGGCAGATCATCTGGCGCCACCTGCTGCCCAACAGCCTGACGCCGGTGGTGACCTTCCTGCCCTTCCGCATGAGCGCCGCGATCCTGGCGCTGACCTCGCTGGACTTCCTGGGCCTGGGTGTGCCGCCCGGCACCCCGTCGCTGGGCGAACTGCTCAGCCAGGGCAAGAATAACATCGACGCTTGGTGGATTTCGCTGTCCACTTTTGCCGTGCTGGTGGTCACACTGCTGCTGCTGACCTTCATGGGCGATGCGCTGCGCGACGCGCTTGACCCGCGAAAGGCCGACCGATGACCACGCTGCTGTCGGTCCGCCAGCTGTCGGTGGCCTTCAATGGCACACCGGTCGTGCATGGCATCGACCTGAACATCCAGGCCGGCGAGAAGCTCGCCCTGGTGGGCGAATCCGGATCGGGCAAGACGGTGTCGGCGCTGTCGCTGCTACGGCTGGTCGAGGGGGCCCAGGTCAGCGGCCAGGCGCTGCTGGAGGGCCGCGACCTGCTCGCGCTCAGCGGCCCGCAACTGCGCGCCGTGCGCGGGGACGACGTGGCGGTGATCTTCCAGGAGCCGATGACTGCGCTCAACCCCTTGCAGACCGTGGGCGCCCAGATCGCCGAGGTGCTGCAGCTCAAGCGAGGCCTGAACGCCACCGAGGCCCGCCAGGCGGTGCTGGACCTGCTGGTGTCCACCGGCATTCCCGAGCCGCAACGCCGTGCCGGGGCCTATCCGCACCAGCTCAGTGGCGGCCAGCGTCAGCGGGTGATGATCGCCATGGCCCTGGCCAGCCGGCCCAAGCTGCTGATCGCCGACGAACCCACCACCGCGCTGGACGTGAGCCTGCGTGGCCAGATCCTGGACCTGCTGTCGGACCTGCAGCGCGAACACGGCATGGCGGTGCTGCTCATCACCCACGACCTCAACCTGGTGCGCCGCTTTGCCGGCCGTGTCGCGGTGATGGAGCGCGGCCATCTGGTGGAGCAGGGCGCGGTGGCCGAAGTCTTTGCCGCGCCTCGCCACCCGTACACCCGGCAGCTGCTGGCCAGTCGGCCGGTGCGCAACCTGCAGGAGGCGCCGGTCCCGCCCGGGCAGGCGCCGGTGCTGTCGGCGCGCGACTTCGGTGTGTCCTACCCGGCGCCTCTGCCGGGTCTGCGAGGCTGGTTCCGTCGCGGCCATTTCGAGGCGGTCCGGTCGGTGCGGTTCGCCCTGGCCCCCGGCCGCACGCTGGGGGTGGTGGGTGAGTCCGGTTCCGGCAAATCGACCCTGGCATTGGCGGCGCTGGGCCTGCTGCCCCACACCGGACATCTGGCCGTGGAGGGCTCCGACTGGGAGACTGCCCGGCGCAAGGGCGGCTCCCGGGCACTGCGGCGGCGGGTGCAGGTGGTTTTCCAGGACCCTTTTTCTTCCCTGTCGCCACGCATGACGGTCGAGCAGATCGTGGGCGAGGGCCTGCTGGTGCACGAACCGACGCTGCGCGAGCCGGATCGCCGGGCCCGGGTGGTGGACGCGCTGCGCGATGTGGGGCTGCTGTCTCCCAACGAGGACCCTGTTGGCTGGCTGCGACGCTACCCGCACGAATGCTCGGGCGGGCAACGCCAGCGGCTGGCCATCGCCCGCGCCCTCATCGTCGAACCGCGGGTACTGGTGCTCGACGAGCCCACCAGCGCGCTGGATGTGACGGTGCAGCAACAGGTGCTGGGCCTGCTGCAGCGGCTGCAGCGCGAACGGGCCCTGAGCTATCTGCTGATCACCCACGACGTGGACGTCATCCGTGCCATGGCCCATGAGGTGCTGGTGATGAAGGATGGCGCGGTGGTCGAGCATGGGCCCGCGCTGGAGGTGCTGTCCGCGCCCCAGCATCCGTACACGCGGGAACTCGTGCGCGCGGCACTCTGAAAAACGCAGCGATCTACTGGCTCTCCCTCTGTAGGGTGACAGGCCGGCTGGTGTATGGTGATGTTGACATTTGTCAAGTGCACCGCGCCGCCGCACGGCTATAAACCCGCGTCCGGCGCGCTTTCGTCCCCCGAACCGTGCTGGAAATCCGCATGTCCACCCGCTCCCACACTCTGGTGAATCCTCATTCCCAATCCGTGTCCCCCATGTCGCCCCTGCGCTGGCTGGCCCTGGGCTGGGCGGACCTGCGTCGCCATCCGGGGCCCGGCCTGCTGCACGGCCTGGCGCTGGCCGTGTTCGGCTGGCTGCTGCTGGCGTTGGCCCACGACCGCTTCTGGCTGCTGGCCGGGGCCTTCTCGGGCTTCCTGATCGTTGCCCCGATCCTGGCCACCGGCCTGTACCACATCAGCCGCGAGCAGGCGGCCGGCCGCCCGGTCGGCATGGCTTCCGTGATCGCCCTCTGGCGTTCCATGGACGGCCGTCTCGTGCGCTTCGGCCTGCTGCTGGGTCTGGCCGGCACCGGCTGGGTGCTGACTTCGGCCGGACTCATCACCCTCATGTCGCCCGTGCCGATCGAAAAGCCGGTGGATTTTCTGCGCCATGTGGTGCTGCAACACAACCTGGGCCTGTTCGAGGTCTGGCTGCTCATGGGTGCCCTGCTGGCCGCCCCCATCTACGCCTCCAGCGTCATGGCCATTCCGATGCTGGTGGACACCCGGCTGCCCGTCAGCATGGCCGTGGGCGAGAGCTGGCGTACCGTGGCCGGCCAGCCCGCCGTCATGACGCTGTGGGCCGTGCTGCTGGCCAGCCTCTCGGCGCTGGGCATGCTGACCGCGCTGCTGGGCCTGATCGTCATCATTCCCTGGCTGGCGCATGCCAGCTGGCACGCCTACGACGAGCTGACCGCCGGCTCGCCCTACAAAACCATACGCTGAGCCCTGCGCTGAGGCTGCTGTTCTTTTTTCATGGAAAACACCATCTTTGGCTACACGGAGGGTCAGATTGCCCAGTTCGGACTCACGTTCGGCGTCGGCGCCTTCATTCTGTACATGCTGTTCATCGTGTTGAACCTGGCCCGGGAATCCAAGGCCGGCAAGTTCGGCACTTTCATCCTGTTTCTGGTGCTTTCCTTCGGCATGCTGGGCTTTCTGGCCAAGAACCTGATCCAGTGGGTGCTGGGAATGTGAGCCACTGACCGCGCAAATATTGCCTTTGGGGTCCTACAGGCATTACAATGCGAGCTTCACGACCAAATGGGCGGGTTACCACCGGCCCTTTTTTTTTGGCCGATCGCAAATTCAGCTATTCGACACAAGGCAGACAACGCACAGATGGCCTGGCAGGACACCGTCGCACAAACCGTCACCGGACTGGGTTTTGACCTGGTGGATCTCGAGCGATCCGCCGGTGGTTTGCTGCGGGTCACCATTGATCTGCCGTGGGAGCCGCCGGCCGAGGGCGCCGGGACGGTTGCCGAGCGCTTTGTCACGGTCGAAGACTGCGAAACCGTCACCCGCCAGCTGCAGTATCTGCTGGAGGTCGAAGGCGTGGACTACCGCCGTCTGGAGGTGGGGTCGCCCGGCATTGATCGCCCGCTGCGCCATGAGCGCGATTTCCAGCGTTTTGTCGGCCATGTGGTCGACATCACGCTCAAGTCCCCGATTGGCTCGACCGGTACCGATGTCGCCGCCAACCGCAAGAAATTCCGCGGCACGCTCGAGCGCGCCGATGACGGCCAGCAATGGCAGATCGTCTGGAGCGACGAGCCCGAGCGCAAGCCCGGTCAGCGTGTGAGCAAGAAGCGGGCGCCGGCGGCCCTGCAGGCGCTGACCTTCGAGTTGGGCGATCTGCAGCAGGCGCGACTGGCGCCGCTGGTGAATTTCAAGGGCCGGGCTGCCGGCGGAAACTGAACGGAGCCGGTGGCGTACCGGCACAGCACAAATTGTTGAAGTCTCTGGACAAGAAGTCAGGAAAGGTGGGCGAGTGAAATGAACCGCGAAATGTTGATGCTGATCGATGCCATCTCGCGCGAGAAGAACGTCGAGCGCGACGTGGTGCTGGGCGCTGTCGAGCAGGCCCTGGCCTCGGCCACCAAGAAGCTGTACAAGGGCGAAGTCGACATCCGTGTTGCCATGGACCCGGACACCGGTGCCTACGAAACGTTCCGCCGCTGGCTGGTGGTGCCCGATTCGGCCGGTCTGCAGAACCCGGATGCCGAAGAGCTGCTCAGCGATGCCCGCGAGGACATTCCGGACATCGAGGAGGGCGACTACATCGAGAAGCCCGTCGAGAGCGTGCCGATCGGCCGCATCGGCGCCATGGCTGCCAAGCAGGTGATCCTGCAGAAGATCCGCGACGCCGAGCGCGAGATGCTGCTCAACGACTTCATGAGCCGCGGCGACAAGATTTTTGTCGGCACCGTCAAGCGCATGGACAAGGGCGACCTGATCGTCGAGAGCGGCCGTGTCGAAGGCCGCCTCAAGCGCGGCGAGATGATCCCGAAGGAAAACTTCCGTACCGGCGACCGCGTGCGCGCCATGATCATGGAAGTGGACCTGACGCTGCGCGGCGCACCCATCATCCTGTCGCGTTCGGCCCCGGCCTTCATGATCGAACTGTTCCGCCAGGAAGTTCCCGAGATCGAGCAGGGTCTGCTGGAGATCAAGGCTTGCGCCCGTGATGCCGGCTCGCGCGCCAAGATTGCCGTGCTCTCGCACGACAAGCGCATCGACCCGATCGGTACCTGTGTGGGTGTGCGCGGTTCCCGCGTGAATGCCGTCACCAACGAACTGGCTGGCGAGCGCGTGGACATCGTGCTCTGGTCCGAAGACCCGGCCCAGTTCGTCATCGGCGCGCTGGCCCCGGCCAACGTGCAGTCCATCGTGGTGGACGAGGAAAAGCACGCCATGGATGTGGTGGTCGACGAGGAGAACCTCGCCATTGCCATCGGCCGTGGCGGCCAGAACGTGCGTCTGGCGTCCGAGCTGACCGGCTGGCGCATCAACATCATGACCGCCGACGAATCGGCGCAGAAGCAGGCGGAAGAGGCCGACGGCATCCGCCGCCTGTTCATGGACAAGCTTGACGTGGACCAGGAGATTGCCGACATCCTGATCGAGGAAGGCTTCACCAGCCTGGAAGAGGTGGCCTACGTGCCGCTGCAGGAAATGCTGGAGATCGAATCTTTCGACGAGGACACCGTCAACGAGCTGCGCTCGCGTGCCAAAGATGCCCTGCTGACGATGGAAATCGCCCGCGAGGAAAGCGTGGAAGAGGTCACACAAGACCTGCGTGACCTCGAAGGCATGACCCCCGACCTGCTGGCCAAACTGGCCGAGGCCGGCGTGCACACCCGCGATGAACTGGCCGACCTGGCCACCGACGAACTGACCGACATTACCGGACAGACCCCCGAAGATGCCACGGCGCTGATCATGAAGGCCCGCGCGCACTGGTTCAACAGCGACGAAGCCAGCGCCAGCTGAACCAGGGAGGCCCGAGCGGAGATCCACACCCATGACAAGTACCACCGTCGCCGAACTCGCCAACGAGCTCAACAAACCCACCTCGCTGCTGCTCGAACAGCTGGCCGCTGCCGGCGTGCGCAAAGCCGCCGGCACCGACAGCATCACCGACAGCGACAAGCAGGCCCTGCTCAGCCACCTCAAGGCCGCTCACGGCACGGCCGGTGGCGAGCGCAAGAAGATCACCCTGGTCAAGAAGTCGACCACCGAGATCAAGCAGGCCGATGCCACCGGCCGTGCGCGCACCATCCATGTCGAGGTTCGCAAGAAGCGCACCTTCATCAAGCGTGACGACGAAGTGCAGGCGCCCGAGGCACCGGCCCCGGTGGCCGAGCCCGCAGTGCCCGTGATCGACGAGGCTGAACTGGCCCGCCGCGAGGAAGAAGCCCGCCGCCAAGCCGAGCTGCTGCGCCGCCAGGAGGAAGAACTGGCCCAGAAACGCGCCGAGCGCGAGGCCGAAGAAGCCCGCGAGGCGGCCGCCGAAGCTGCGCGTGCGGCTGAAGCCGCTGCCAAAGCCGAAGAGGCCGCCAAGACCGCAGCGAAGACCGTGGAGGCCCCCGCACCGGTGCCCAGCGAAGCCCAGCGCTCGGCCGAACAGGAGCGCGAGGCCGCTGCCCGCGCCCAGGCCGAGAAACAGGCCGAAGCCCGCAAGGCCGAAGAACAGCGCGCGCGTGACCTGGAAGAACGCCGCCGCAAGGCTGAGGCTGAAGCTGCCAACATCCGCGCCATGATGGCCGCGCCCGCACGGACGCTGGTGGCCAAGAAGCCCGAGCCGGCTCCCGATGCCAAGGCGCTCAAGGGCACCTTGCACAAGCCCGCGGGTACCCCGGGTGCCAAGCCGGCCGGTACGGCCGCGCCGGCCGCTGGTGCCGGCAAGAAAGAGGTCAAATCGGAAAACCTGTCCTCGACCTGGAAAGACGACGCGGCCAAGAAGAAGGAAATCAAGACCCGCGGCGACACCAGCGCCGGCGGTCGCGGCAACTGGCGCAGCGGTCCGAAGGGCCGCAAGGGCGACCGGGACAGCCGTGACGGTCAGTCGTCGAATTTCGTCGCCCCGACCGAAGCCAAGATCATCGAAGTGCACGTGCCCGAGACCATCACCGTGGCCGAGCTGGCGCACAAGATGAGCCTGAAGTCGTCCGAGGTGATCAAGCAGCTGATGAAGCTGGGCCAGATGGTGA
>JACCDS012351097.1_pt1 | contig 14459 bp, 7 predicted proteins | sample 7446441 | NCBI WGS metagenome assembly JACCDS01 (sample SAMN15323445, study PRJNA562643) | freshwater metagenome | isolation source: river surface water | place: USA:Blue River Watershed | collected 2017-08-17 | reverse complement strand
TCCACCTTGGCGTCGGCGGGGATCAGCGCATCGGGGATGGGCACCCGTTCACCCACCTCAATGCCGCTGCCCGTGATGGCGTCGTACTTGTCGTTGCTCATGCTCACCAGGCGTTGGATCTTCTGTATGCCCAGCCAATGCAGCACGTCGGGCATCAGTTCCTGGAAGCGCATGTCCTGCACGCCGGCCACGCATTCGGTGCGCAGGAAGTACTTGTCGGCGCTGTCGCCGCCCACCTGGCGCTTGCGCGCGTTGTAGACCAGGAACTTGGTCACCTCGCCCAGGGCGCGGCCTTCCTTGCGGCTGTAGGCGATGAGGCCCACGCCGCCCTTCTGCGCGCCTTGGATGCACTCCTCGATGGCGTGCGTGAGGTAGGGCCTGCAGGTGCAGATGTCGCTGCCAAACACGTCGCTGCCGTTGCACTCGTCGTGCACGCGGGCGGTGAGCGTGACGTTCGGGTTGGCCAGGTCGCGCACGTCGCCGAAGACGTAGAGCGTCTGCCCGCCGATGGGCGGCAGGAAGACTTCCAGGTCGCTGCGCGTGACGAGCTCCGGGTACATGCCGCCGGTCTCTTCAAACAAGGCGCGGCGGAGGTCGGCCTCGCTGACCTTGAAGCGCTCGGCCACGCCGGGCAGCCACCACACGGGCTCCACCGCGATCTTGGTGACCGTGGCGCTGGCGTCGTCCAGCAGCACCTTGCCGTCGATGGCCAGGCGCTGGAAGGCCAGGGCCTGCTTGATCTCCGGCAGGTGGATGTGTGCCTTGGTGACGGCGATGGTGGGGCGTATGTCGTAGCCGCGCTCCAGGTAGTCGGCAAACACCGTCTGCACGCTGGCGCCCCAGGGGTCGATGGAGACGATCTTCTTCGGGTCGCCCCACTGCGGGTACGGGCCCACCGGGTCGGTCGGCGCGGTGTTCGTGAGGTCGGCGCGGTGGCCCTTGACCAGGTTGCCGGCCGCCACCGCCAGCGCACGGTACACGCCATAACTGCCGCTGTGTGTGCCCACCACGTTGCGCTGGCTGCGGTTGGTGGTGCTGCCGACGATGGGGCCGCGCTGCAGCGGGTCGGCCGCACCCCATTGCAGCGCAGGCGCACCGCTGGGGCCCTGGTTGGGGTGCGAGGTCAGCCGGATGTGGCGGGGGGAAGGAACGTCAGCCGGGGCACTGTCCATGGATGCGGTCACCGTGTTGCCAAGCGCGAAAGATACGCCACCCCGGCAGCGCCTCGGCGCATCACCCCAGAGTGGGCCTCGCGTCCGGGCCGGATCTGCTTGCAAATGCACACGCCTGCTTGAGAATCCGCGTCCACACAAGACCGACACCCGATTCACCGGAGGACCCATGCCCAAGCGTTTCCCCCTGGCCTTGCTGGCCGCCTTGTCCCTGGCCTTGGCCACGCTGGCCGCCTGGGCCCAGGGCCGCCCCGACCGCGACCCCATCGACGTGCGCGTGGTCAACGGCCAGATCGTGGTGGACGAAGAAGAAGCCCGCACCTCGGCCGATCAGGGCGGGCTGGTCTGGCGCGTGGTGACGCCGGGCTACCGCTTCACCGACGACGGCATCACGCTCCAATCCGACGGCAAGCACCGCTGCGGCCCCATCGCCAACGGGCAGCGCTACCGCTGCGCCAAGCTGCGCCACGTGAGCGGCGAGCGCTACAAGTACGACGTGAAACTGGCCGACACCCGCACAGGCCAGGCGCTGACGCCGCTGGACCCGTGGATCATCAACGATTGAACGTCAACGGCTGAACAGCCGTTCCAGCTGGGCCAGCGCCAGGCCCAGTTCCGACTCGGGCTCCGCGCCGGCTTGCTGCGCCAGCGCCGCGGCGGCTGCCTGCGTGGCGCGGGCCGCTTCGGCCTCGCCTGCCAACCATTGGCTTTCTGCGCGGCAGCACAGCAGCAGGCCCAGGCTCAACGGATCCTGCAGGTCCTGCAGGATGTCCTGGCCCGCCGCCAGCTGCTGTTGCGCCGCGCCGTGTGCGCCCAGGCGCGCCTGCGCCAGGCCCATGTAGCCCAGGATCTGCCCTTCTGAGCGGCGGTCCCGCGTCTGCCGCGACAAGGCCAGCGCGGCGTCGAAGTGCGCCAGCGCCTGCGCCGGTTCGCTCTTGGCGTTGTGCGCCACGCCCAGGTTGCACAGCGCCACGCATTCCAGGCGCGCGTCGCCCAGGTCACGGCCGACCTGCAGCGCCGCGTGCCCGGCGCTCATGGCCTCGTCCAGCCGCGCCTGCATCACGTACAGCAGCCCCAGGTTGCACAGCGTGTTGCCCTCGCGCTGGCGATCGCCCAGCTGGCGCGCCAGGGCCAGCGCGGCCTCGCCCAGGCGCAGCGACTCCGCCGTGCGGCCCTGGCTGGCGTGCAGGCTGCTCAGGTTGCCCAGCACCAGGCACTGCCAGCGCGTGAGGCCGGCTTGCTGCGCCAGCTGCAGCACCTCGTCCCAGTGCGCACGCGCCTCGTTCATCTGGCCTTGGCCGAAGCTGAGGGCGCCCAGGCCGTTGAGTGCGGCGCACTCCAGGGCCGGGTCGGCGGCCAGGCGCGCCAGGCGCAGCGCCTGCTGGTGTTCGGACAGCGCCTGGAAGCTGCGCCCCTGGCGCGCGTGCAGCGCCGCCAGGCTGCTGCGCACGGTGGACTCGCAAGCCGTGTCGCCAGCGGACCCGGCGCGCGTCAGCGCGGTCTCGAATGCGGGCGCGGCCTCGGCGCGGCGGCCCGCGGCGGTGAGCGCCTGGCCCAGCACCGTGAAGGCATGCGACGCGGCGCGGTGGCTCAGCTGCGGCAGGGCACACACGGCCTGCGCCAGGTCCACGCCGGTCTTGAACGGGCCGCGCAGGGCCAGTGCCGCCCAGGCGCCGTCCAGCGCGCCGCTGGCCAGGTCGCCCTGGCCGGCGGACGCCGCCCATTGGCAGGCCACGACCAGGTTGTCCAGGTCGGCCGCCTGCTGCTCCGTGGCGCGCTGCGGGCCCAGCGCGGCGTAGTGGCTGCCGTGCCGCTGCTGTGCCGCTTTCCAGGCCTGCGGGCCGGTGCCCAGGGCCACGTCCACGGCCTGCAGGCGTTCCAGTGCGTAGGCCTGCACGCTGCCCAGCAGGTCGAAACGCTCCTGGGGCAGGGCGCGCACGAAAGACTTGTCCACCAGCGACTGCACCAGGTCCAGCGTCCACGGCGCACCGGGCAGGCGCGACAGGTCGATCACGGCCTCCGCGGCGTCCAGCGCAAAGCTGCCATGGAACACGGCCAGCTGCGACAGCGCGGACTTTTCCGCCGGCAGCAGCAGATCCCAGGACCAGTCGAAGGCCGCACGCAGCGTGGCCTGGCGGTCCAGCCGGCCACCTGACGATGCCAGCAACTTGAAGCGTTCGCTCATGCGCGCCAGCAGCGCACGGGGCGGCAGCGTGCGCACCCGGGCGGCGGCCAGTTCGATGGCCAGCGGCAGGCCGTCCAGCAGTTTCACCAGCGGGCCGATGGCGGCCAGGTCTTCGGGGTTGGGCTGGAAGTCGCGCCGCGCCGCGGCAGCCCGGCGCAGGAACAGCGCCTGCGCGTCTTCGCTGACCATGGGTGCCAGGAACACGGCCTCCTCGCCCGCGATGCCCAGCACCTCGCGCGACGTGACCAGGAAACGCGCCGAGGCCGCGCGCTCCAGCCAGCGGCCCACGGTGACCTCGGCGTGGCGCGCCAGCTGCTCGAAGTTGTCCAGCACCACCAGGCAGGGGCCGCGGCCGGCGATGGCGTTGCCCAGCTGCTGCAGCGGGTCTTCCTGGCCCAGCGGCACGTCCAGGCCCTGGGCCACGGCGCTGAACAGGCCTTCTAGCGTGCGCGCGCTGGCCAGGTCGCAAAACCAGATGCCGCCGGGGAAGTCGCCCAGGCGCGTCCAGCCGAAGCGCATGGCCGCGCGGGTCTTGCCGCAGCCGCCAATGCCCAGCAGCGACACCAGCCGGGCGCCGTCGTCGAAACGGCGTGACAGCTCGGCCAGCGTGCTGCGGCGGCCCACGAAGGCGTCGCGTTCGGCCGGCAGGCTGTGGCGGGTGTCGCGCAGCGGCAGCCAGATGCCGCTGTCACTGTCGCTGTCACCACCTTTGCCCTGCCGCACCACGCGGTAGACCTTCTCGGCGTCCGGTGGCGCCGTGAACGGCGCACCTTCATCGCCCACCTCGAAGAGCTCGATGGGCGCAGGCAGCCCCTTCACCGCCCAGTGGCCGTGGGACAGCACACGCTGCGGCAGTTCGCCCAGGGCCTGCAGGGCGGCTTGCGTGACCAGTGTCTGGCCGCCCAGCGCAGTGGACATCACTCGGGCCGCCAGCGGCTTGCTGATGCCGTCCACCTCCAGCGGCTTGGCGCCCAGGGCCACGTCGGCGGCGGGTGTCTCGCGCAGGGAGACAGCACCCACGTGCAGGCCGGCACGCGCGCGCAGCTGCACGGGCTTGCCGTCGGGCGCGCTGAGCGTGGGCTGCAGCGCGGCCAGGGCGCGGTGGTAGGCCAGGGCGTAGCCCAGGGCGCTGCGCGCGTCGCTGAAGACGAAGAGGAAGCCGTCGGTCTTGTCGATCTCGCGGCCCTGCCAGTCGCGCAGCAGGTCGCGCGCCACGCGGTCGTGCGCCGCCCACAGCCGGCCCATGGCCGCGTCGCCCAGGCGCTGGGCCAGGGCGGCGCTGTCCACCAGGTCGGTCAGCAGCAGGGCGGCGGTCTGTTCCATTCAGACAAAACCGCGCAGCGGGCGCGCCGTGCGCTGCAGCCAGTTGCTGGCGGCGTAGCGCGCGGTGCCGTCGGTGACGTGCAGCGTGTAGGCCACGCGCGACCGTGCGCTGCGGTTGGGCGCGCTGTAGTGCGGCAGCAGGCCGTGGAAGGCGATCAGCGTGCCGGCTTCCACCGGCAGCGGCACGGCGCTGGCAGTGCTGGGCCAGGGCGTGCTGTCCAGCGCCTGCATGCGCAGCTGGCCTTGCTCGCACACATAGCGCTCACGCAGCACGCCACGCGGCCCGCGGTGGCCGCCGGGTTCGGCCCACAGGCAGCCGTTGTCCAGCGTGGCGTCTTCCAGCGCAAACCAGAAGGTGGTGACGGTCAGCGGCTCGGTGACAAAGAAGCTGGCGTCCTGGTGCCAGCCCACCTCGCCGCCGATGTGCGGCTGCTTGAAGATGACCATGCTTTGCCAGATCTGCGGCTGCGTCAGGCCCACGCGTTGCGCCACCGCGGCCAGTTCGGGGCCGTGGCTGAAGGCGTCGAAGAACGGGTCGCGGTCGTGCAGGGCGTGGCCGATCTTGTTGATGGACTGCGCCTTGGGCACGCGCAGCTGGCCCTGTTCGTCCAGCGCCTCTTCCTCGAAGAAGCAGTGCACCTGGTCGGCCGAGTCCAGCAGCTTCTGGTCGGCGACCAGGGAGCGGTCGCGCGTGGAGAAGCGGCTGGCGCCGGCGGCGGGGTCGAAGGCGTCCACCAGCTCGCGGGCGCGGGCCACGGCGGCCTGCACCTCGGCCAGGGGCTTGAAGCCGGGCAGGACCAGGTAGCCCTGTTCCTGGTAGGCGGCTTGCTGGGCGGGGGTCAGCATGGTGAGGTGTTGCGTGCCTGCGTCACGCGGGCACGGCGTTGTGACGGATTCATGAAGCCTGCGGGTTGACCCGGCATCATCGATGCTACTTCGGCGGCATGCCCCGCCACCCATCCCGAGGAGCCCTGATGAACCCCCGTCGCACCCCCTTCATGCACCACGCGCTGGCCTCGGCGGCGCTGCTGGCCCTGTCGTCGCTCCACACTGGTGCGTTCGCCCAGGCCGCAGCGCCGGCCGGTGAACTGCAGGTGGTGACCGTGACCGCCGAACGCCGCGTCGAGAACATCCGCGACGTGCCCAGCTCCGTCACCGCGCTGCAGGGCGAGATCCTGGACGTCATCAACACCAGCGGCATGGACGTGCGCGGTTTGAGTGGCCGCGTGCCCAGCCTGAACATCGAATCCTCCTTCGGCCGCGCCTTCCCGCGCTTCTACCTGCGCGGCTACGGCAACACCGACTTCCGCCTCAACGCCAGCCAGCCGGTGTCGCTGGTGTACGACGACGTGGTGCAGGAGAACCCCATCCTGAAGGGCTTCCCGGTCTTTGACGTGGACCGCGTGGAAGTGCTGCGCGGCCCGCAGGGCAGCCTGTTTGGCCGCAACACGCCGGCCGGCGTGGTGAAGTTCGACAGCGTCAAGCCGGGCAAGAAGACCGAGGGCTACGGCAGCATCAGCTTCGGCACCTTCAACACCATCAACGCGGAAGGCGCCGGCAACATCGCCTTGGGCAACGGCCTGGCCATGCGCATCAGCGTGCTCAACCAGACGCGCAGCGACTGGGTGGACAACACCTACGCCGCCGGCCCCACGCGCGAGCTGGAGGGCTACCGCGACAGCGCCCTTCGCGTGCAACTGGGCTACGACAACGGCAAGAACTACAGCGCGTTGCTGAACGTGCACGCGCGCGACTACAAGGGCTCGGCGCGGCTGTTCCGCGCCAACATCATCAAGCCCGGCACGAATGACTTCGTGGACGGCTTCGATGAGAAGAAGATCTCCATCGACGGCCAGAACACCTCGGAGCTGCAGAACTTCGGCGGCAACCTGCGCCTGCGTTTCGGCCTGGGGCAAGTGGCGTTGTATTCGGTGACCGGCCTGGAGACGGTCAAGACCTACAGCCGGGGTGACATCGACGGCGGCTACGGCGCCAGCTTCCTGCCGCAGAGCGGCCCGGGCACCATCCCGTTTGCATCCGAGTCCGCGGACGGCATCCCCAAGCACCAGCAGTTCACGCAGGAGTTCCGGCTGGAGTCCACCACCAGTGGTGCGCTGGCCTGGCAGGCGGGCCTGTTCCTCTTCAACGAGGACTACCGCATCGAGAGCTTCAGCTACGACTCGCTCAACGGCAACGCGCAGGACGGTTACCAGAAGGTGCGCCAGAAGAACACCGCCGTGGCCGTGTTCGGCAACGTGAACCTGGCCGTCACCAACGACTTCAAGCTGCGTGCCGGCCTGCGCTACACGCGCGACAAGAAGGACTTCACGGTCGAGGAATACACCAACAGCGGCTTTGTGCCCTGCGTGCTGCTGGGCAAGTGCACGCTGGCGCAGCTGCAGGCGCAAGGGCCCACCACTGCGGCGCCCAGCGACAACAAGCTGAACTGGGACCTGAGCGCCACCTACGCGCTGAACAAGGCCACCACGCTGTACGCACGCGCCGGCACGGGTTTCCGCGCCAGCAGCGTGCAGGGTGCCGGTGCGTTCAACGGCCAGTCCGTGGCCGGGCCCGAGAACAACACCAGCGTGGAAGCCGGGCTGAAGGCCGACCTCTTCGGCAAGAAGGCGCGCATCGCCTTTGACGTGTTCAGCTACACCGTGAAGGACCTGCAGCTCACGGCGGTGGGCGGTGCGGCCAACGCCAACATCCTGCTGTCGGCCAAGAAAGCCAAGGGCCAGGGCTTCGAGCTGGACTTCCAGGCCTACCTGACCGAGAACTTGCTGGCCAGCCTGGGCGTGGGCTACAACGACACCCAGATCCAGGACCCCAACCTGCGCGTGGCCGTCTGCGCCGCCTGCACGGTGACGGACCCGCAGCCCGGCGGCGCCGGTACGGCGGCACTGATCGACGGCAACCCGCTGCCGCAGGCCCCCAAGCAGACGCTGAACTTCACGCTGAAGTACACACAGCCGGTGGGCAGCGGCGAGGTCTACGCACTGACCGACTGGGTCTACCGCAGCAAGGTCAATTTCTTCCTCTACGAGAGCAAGGAATTCACCGGCAAGGCCTTGACCGAAGGCGGCCTGCGCGTGGGCTACCAGTGGGGCGGTGGCAAGTACGACGCCGCGGCCTTCGTGCGCAACATCACCAACCAGATCCGTGTGGTGGGTGGCATCGACTTCAACAACCTCACGGGCTTCATCAACGAGCCGCGCACCTTCGGTGTGCAGTTCCGCGCTCAGTTCTGAAGGTGAGGACGTCCACGCTTGCAGCAGGCTTGCTGCTGGCCGCCGCGGGTTGGGCGCAAGCCCAGCCTGCGCTCATCTACGAGTTGGGCGGCAAGAACGACAAGAGCTTCGGCGAAGCCGCCTGGCGCGGCGCCGAAGCCTGGAAGAAGGAAACCGGCAAGCCCTACCTGGAGTTCGAGATCGCCAACGCCGCGCAGCGCGAGCAGGCCGCGCGGCGCTTCGCGGAAAGGGGCGCCGACCCCATCGTGGGTGTCGGTTTTCCGCAGGCCAGCAGCATTGACAAGGTGGCGCGCGACTTCCCGCAGCGCCGCTTCGCCATCGTCGACATGGTGGTGGACCTGCCCAACGTGCAGAGTTTCATCTTCCGTGAGCACGAGGGCAGCTTCCTCGTCGGCATGCTGGCCGCGCTGGCCAGCAAGACGGGCAAGATCGGTTTCGTGGGCGGGCAGGACATCCCGCTGGTGCGCAAGTTCCAGTGTGGCTATGAACAGGGCGCGAAGTACGTCAACGCCAAGATCGTGAGCGTCTACGCCATGACCGGCACCACCAACGCCGCCTGGACCGACCCGGCGCGCGGCGCCGAACTCACCAAGGCGCAGATCGCCCAGGGCGTGGACGTGGTGTTCAGCGCCGCCGGCACCACCGGCTTCGGCATCATGCAGGCGGCCAAGGACGGCGGCATCCTGGCCATAGGCGTGGACAGCAACCAGAACCACCTGCACCCCGGCACCCTGCTCACCAGCATGGTCAAGCGCGTGGACCTGGCCGTGCTGCAGGCCTTCAAGGGCGTGAAGCCCGGCGTCACCAGCCTGGGCCTGAAGGAAGGTGCCCTGGACTACGCGCTGGACGAGCACAACGCCAAGCTCGTCACTGCAGAAATGAAGAAGCGCGTGGATGCGGCGCGGGCGGACATCGTCAGCGGCAAGATCAGGGTGGTGGACTTCACGGCCGCTAACGCCTGCAAGTAGTGGCATGCAGATCTTGATGCGGGGTCTGCGCCCCTACGCCGACACCGAAGCCGCCATGCGCGCCTTCACCGCGGCGCGCACGCCCGACACCGAAGACGAGCTCTGGCTGGTGGAGCACCCGCCCGTGTTCACGCAGGGCGTGGCCGGCAAGGACGAGCATGTGCTGCTGGCCGGCGATATCCCGGTGGTGCGCACTGAACGCGGTGGGCAGGTCACCCACCACGGCCCCGGCCAGGTGGTGGCCTACCCGCTGGTGGACCTGAAGCGCCTGGGCATCTACGTCAAGGAATACGTGTTCCGGCTGGAAGAGGCCACGATCGCCACGCTGGCCGAATTTGGCGTCACCGGCCACCGGGTGAAGGGCGCGCCGGGCATCTACGTGCGGCTGGCCGACCCCGCCGGGCACGCCCGCCTCACGGAAGACGAAGCGGCGGCCTTTGCCGGCCTGGGCAAGATCGCCGCGCTGGGCATCAAGGTCAGCAACCACCGCACCTACCACGGCCTGGCGCTGAACGTGGCCATGGACCTGGAGCCCTACCGGCGCATCAACCCCTGCGGTTACCAAGGCCTGCAGACGGTGGACCTGCGCAGCGTGGGTGTGGATGCCTCCTGGACGGACGTGGCCGGCCGGCTGGGCGGCCATCTGCGGCGCTTGCTGGGCGCCTGAGCCCGCAGGCCGTGCCGGCCGCCCGGCTAGAGTTGCTGGCTCTCACACAAGAACCCGGAGACCTCCCCATGAACCTGCTTGCCCGCCATTGGCTTGTGCGCCATTTGCTCCGCTGGATGCTCCCCTTGCTGGTGGCCGTTTCAGCCCAGGCCCAGAGCGACAGGCCCATACGCATCCTGGTGGGTTTCCCGCCGGGTGGGTCGGCCGACATCATTGCCCGCCTGCTGGCCGAGAAGCTGCCCGCGCAACTGGGCGGCCAGACCGTGGTGGTGGACAACAAGCCGGGCGCGGCCGGGCGCATTGCCATCGAGCAGCTGAAAAACGCCGCGCCCGACGGCCAGACGCTCATCATCATGCCCAGTGGCCCGGTGGTGCTGTTCCCGCACGTCTTCCGCAAGCTCAGCTACGACCCGGTGAAGGATCTGTCGCCCATCAGCCAGCTGGCCAGCTTCCAGTTCTGCGTGGTGTCCGGTCCCAGGACGGGCGCCAAGAGCATGGCCGAGATGATCGCCAAGGCCAAGGCCGAGCCCGCCACTGCCACCTACGGCTCGTCGGGCAACGGCACGGTGCCGCACTTCCTGGGCCTGATGGTGGGCGAGGCGGCCGGCATCGACTTCCAGCACATCCCCTACCAGGGCGGTGCGCCGGCCATGCAGGCCCTGCTGGGCGGGCACATCGGCTACACCATGGACGTGGTGACCGAGGCGCTGGAGCAGCACCGCAACGGCAAGGCCCGCATCATTGCCGTGGCGGGCGCCACCCGCGCGCCGCAACTGCCGGACGTGCCCACCCTGCGCGAGCAGGGCGTGGCCATGGACGCCACCGCCTGGTTTGCGATGTACGGCCCCGGCGGCCTGCCGCGCGAACAGGCGCTGCGCCTGTCGGCCGCGGTGCAGGCGGCGATGAAGGACAAGGCCCTGACCGACCGCATGGTGGCGCTGGGCCTGGAACCCATTGCATCCACGCCCGAGCAACTGGCCGCGGTGCAGCGGGCCGACCTGGCCAAATGGGCCGCCCCGGTCCAGAAGTCGGGCTTCAAGGCCGACTGAACCCCATTTCTTGCGGGGAGTTCTTGCAACCGTTGCCAATCTGGGGGTGATTCGGGGCCTGTTTCATCAAGTCACGGAATGAGCGGTCGATAGCGTAGAGGTCTAGCCGGGCTCGTCCGGCGGACCTGGCCTGCGGGCCAGTCAACCACCTCTGCACGGCGCGCCCATGACCTCGGCATCCCTCAACCACGTCTTCCGTCTTGTCTGGTCCGACCGCATCGGCGCGTTTGTGCCGGTGCCCGAAGGCACACGGGGGCGCGGCAAACGCGGGCGGTCCGGACGCTCGCCGGGCGTGCTGCGGTCCACGGTGGCCGCCAGCCTGCTGGCCCAGGCGGGCCTGGCCTTGGCGGCGGGCCTGCCCACCGGCGGCCAGGTGGTGGGGGGCAGCGGCAGCATCGCCCAGCAGGGCAGCTCGCTCACCGTGCAACAGGACTCCGCCCGCCTGGTCACCCACTGGCAGAGCTTCAGCATAGGCGCGGGCAACACCGTCCAGTTCATCCAGCCGTCAGCCAGTGCCGTGGCCCTGAACCGGGTGCTGGGGGCCGACGTCTCCTCCATCCAGGGCGCGCTGCGGTCCAACGGCCAGGTCTTCCTGCTCAACCCCAACGGCGTGCTCTTCGGTGCCAACGCCCGGGTTGACACCGGCGGCCTGGTGGCGTCCACCCTGGCCATGTCCGACGCCGACTTCATGGCCGGCCGCTACCGCCTGCAGGGCAGCAGCGCCGCGACAGTGGAAAACCAGGGCCAGATCAACGCCCCCGGCGGCACGGTGGCCCTGGTGGCCGCACGCGTGGTCAACGAAGGCAGCATCGGTGCCGACCGCGGCCAGGTGGCCCTGGTCTCGGCCAGTGCCGTGACCCTGGACCTGGGCGGCCCGGTGCCGGTGCAGGTGGAGCGCGGTGCGGTCGACTCGCTGGTGGACAACGGCGGCGCCATCCGTGCCGACGGCGGCCTGGTGCTGCTGACGGCACGCGCAGCCGACGAGTTGAGCGCCTCGGTCATCAACCACACCGGCGTGGTGCGCGCGCGCACGCTGGCCACCGGTGAACAAGGCCAGATCCTGCTGCTGGGCGACATGTCGCACGGCACGCTGAACGCGGCCGGCACGCTGGACGCCACGGCGCCGCAGGGCGGCCGCGGTGGCTTCATCGAGACCTCGGCCGCGCATGTGAACACCCAGGCCGGCCTGCGGGTGGATGCCGGCGCGCGCGACGGCCAGGGCGGCACCTGGCTGATCGACCCCTACGACTACACCATCGACGCCACGGCGGCAGGCAACATCACCAGCGCCCTGAACAGCGGCACCAGCGTGACGGTGACCACGCAGTCCAACGTGGCTTCCTACGGCGCCACGGCCAGCGGGTCCGGTGACATCACCGTGGCCAGCGCCATTGCCAAGACCAGCGGCGGCGCCGCCACGCTGACGCTGCGGGCCGACCGCAGCATCTACGTCAACAGCGCCATCAGCTCCAGCAGCGGTGCGCTGGGCATCACGCTCAGCGCGGCCAACAACGCGGCCGGCACGGTGGGCGGCGTCAACGTGGGGGCCAACCTCACGTCCAACGGCGGCCGCATCCTGATTGGCGGCGCCGGCGGCAACGTCACCGCCGCACAGTCCTACGGCATTGGCTACGCGCTCAACGCCACCGCCAGCGACGCGGCCGTCAAGCTGGGCACCAACGTCACGGTGTCGTCCGGCGGTGGCCACATCACCATCAACGGCCAGAGCAGCGCCACCGGCAGCGGCAGCTACAGCGGCGTCAAGGGTGGCGTCTACGCGCTCAGCGGTGCCACGGTGGACTCTGGCGGCGGCAACATCTACATCAGCGGCATCAGCACGGCGCACGCCAAGGTGTTCGGCTTTGGCCTGGAGGCCAACAGTGGCACCACCACCACCTTCAAGACCTCGTCCACCAGCGGCGCCCTGTTCATCGACTCGCAGAACCTGGTGGACGCACTGGGTGCGCTGGGCCTCACCAGCAACGGCAGCCAGGCGCGCATCCAGTTCTGGGCGCCCAGCGTGGCGCACTTCCTGTTCCGCATCAACGGCTCCAACCAGGCGGCCACCTTCACGCAGAGCCCGCCGTGCAACCCCGGCTATCCCAACTGCGGGACCATGGTCATCCCGGGCGGCAACCAGAGCTACACCAACGCCGGCTACAACGTGGTCAGCTCGGCCATGTTGCCGATCTACATCTTCACCGGCAACGGCACCAAGGTCTATGACGCCGGCACCGGCGCCACCGGCGTGGCGCTCACCTCCCTGGGCGGGCCGGGCGGCTTTGTGGTCGGCGACCTGGGCGCGCTGACCTTCGACACCGCCAGCAAGAACGTGGGCAGCTACACCACGCTGACCTCGGCCGCCGGCAACCCCAGCAGCTACAGCTCTGGCACCTATGCGGTGGCCTACTTCAACCAGGGCACCTACAGCATCACGCAGCGGCCGCTGTCCAACTTTGCGGCGGCCAACAAGGTCTACGACGGCACCCTGGCGGCCAACGTCACGGCCAGCGGCGTGATCGGCGGCGACGCGGTGACCATTGTCGGCACCGGCGGCTTCAACTCGGCCAACGTGGCCAACAACATCCCCGTCAGCGTCACCGCGGTCACCCTCAGTGGCGCCGACGCGGGCAACTACAGCATCCCCAGCTTCAGCAGCATCAGCACCACGGCCAACATCACGCCGGCGGCGCTGACCGTGACGGCCAACAACGCCAGCCGCACCTATGACGGCACGGCCTACAGCGGCGGCAACGGCGTCACCTACAGCGGCTTCGTCAACAACGAGAGCAGCGCGGTGCTGGGTGGCACGCTCAGCTACGCGGGCACCAGCCAGGGCGCGGTGAACGCCGGCACCTACACCATCACGCCGCAGGGCCTGACCGCCAGCAACTACACCGTCAGCTTTGCCGATGGGCAACTGACCATCAGCCCGGCCGGCCTGACGGCCATCACGGGCAGCCTGGGTGGCAGCGTCAGCCGTGTCTATGACGGCACCGCCAACGCCACGCTGTCGGCGTCGAACTTCGTGCTGTCGGGTTTTGTGGGCGCCGACGGCGCCACTGTCACCAAGACCACGGGCACCTACGACAACGCCAACGTGGGCACGGCCAAGCTGGTGACCGTGAACCTGGCCACGGGTGACTTCCAGGCGACGGGCAGCACCAACCTGTCGAACTACAGCTTGCCGACCACCGTGACCGGCAACGTCGGCACCATCACGGCCGCGCCGTTGACGGTCACCGCAACCAGCACCAGCAAGACCTACAACGCACAGGCCTACACCGGCGGTGCAGGTGTCACCTACAGCGGCTTCGTCAACAACGAGACCAGCGCCGTGCTGGGCGGCACGCTGAGCTATGGTGGCAGCGCCCAGAACGCAATCAACGCTGGTACGTACACGATCACGCCACAAGGCCTGACGGCGGGCAACTACAGCATCAGCTACAGCAGCGGCAGCCTGACGGTGAACCCGGCGACGCTGACCTACACCGCAGGCTCGGCCAGCCGCACCTACGGCGCAGCCAACCCGGCGCTGAGCGGCACGGTGAGCGGCTTCGTGGGCAGCGACACGCAAGCCAATGCGACCACAGGAACCCTGGCCTACACCACGGCCGCAACGCCCACCAGCAACGTCGGCAGCTACACCGTCGATGGCGCTGGCCTGACCGCCAACAACGGCAACTACGTCTTCGTGCAAGCCGCAGGCAACAGCGGCGCGCTGACCGTCACGCCGGCCTCGCTGACCGTGACCGCCGCCAACGCCAGCAAGACCTACGACGCGCAATCGTTCACGGGCGGTGCAGGCGTCACCTACAGCGGCTTCGTCAACAACGAGACCAGC